>Ga0255114_1000051_pt1 | contig 30954 bp, 20 predicted proteins | sample Law_Law_RepA_8h_FD_188477 | JGI IMG/M metagenome (GOLD analysis project Ga0255114, IMG submission 188477) | Freshwater microbial communities from St. Lawrence River, New York, United States - Law_Law_RepA_8h | ecosystem: Environmental > Aquatic > Freshwater > River | place: USA: New York...
CTTCAGGAAGAGGACCGTCGACTGGAACTGGAAGTCGGCGTTCGACTTCTTGGCGAAGCCGTGGCCCTCGTCGTTCGCCATCACGAACCAGACGCGCCCGCCTTGGGCCCGGATGGCGTCCCGCATCCGCTCCGCCTCGGTGAAGGGCACGCGGGGATCGTTGCGGCCTTGGATGATGAGCAAGGGCGCGCGGATCCGGTCGGCGTGGTTCGCGGGCGAGATGCGCTCCAGGAACGCGCGCACCTCGGGCTTGCGTTCATCGCCGTACTCCAGCCGACGATTGGCGCGGCGGTAATCCGCGGTGTCCCGCAGGAAGGTCACGAAGTTGGCGATGCCGACGTTGTCGATGCCGCAACGGAAGCGTTCGGGGTAGTTGGTCAGGCAGGCCAGGCTCATGAAGCCGCCGTAGCTGCCGCCGTAGACCGCGACGCGCTTGGCATCGAGGCGGTCGGATTTCGCGACCCAATCAAGCACGGCGCCGACGTCCTTGACCGCATCTTCCCGCTTGATCGTGTCGTCGAGGCTCAGGTAGGTGCGGCCGTAGCCGGTCGAGCCGCGGATGTTCGGGTAGACCAGCGCCACGCCGAGTTCGTTCAGATAATAGAGCGCCGAACCCCGATACCCGGGGCGCGACTGGCCTTCCGGTCCGCCGTGGAACAACATCAGCACCGGGCGCTTCCCCGGGAACTTCTTGGCGTCCGGGTAGTAGACCAAGGAGGGGATGCTCAGGCCATCGAAGCTCGGCGTCCGCACGACTTCCGGCTGGGTCACGGGGATCTCTTTCTTAGGCTTCGTCGTCCGGTTCGTCCAGCGGGTGAGCGCCCCCGCCGCGAGGTCCAGCGACCAGGCGTCGCTGGCGGAGTCTTCGCTGTTGAGGGTGAAGCCGAGCTCGTGGCTGCCCGCGCGCCAGGCGAGGTTGCCGAGGACGCCAGGTTTGAGCGCCGGCACCGGGATTTCCTTGCCCGTCTCGAGGTTCCAGCAGCGGAGCTGCGAGAAACCTTCCACGTTCACGGCAAAGGCGAGCCGCTTGCCGTCGGAGGACACGGCGAGTTCTTCGGCGTCCCACTTCGGGTCGGGTACGAGCAGCGCGAGTTTACCGGTCGCGACCTCGAGGCGCATGACGGAAAGGAAGTCGGACCCATGGTTGGTCAGGGCGTAGATCGCCCGGTCGCCTTCGGCGAAGACGGCTTGCTGGTAGAGGCAGGCGACGCCCTTGGGACTCACTTGCGTGCGCTTGCCCGTGGCGACTTCCACGGTCCAGAGGCGCGAGGCGGCGTTGCCGAGGCTTTGGCGCACCAGCAGGAACTTGCCGTCCGCGGTCCAGTCGACCGGCGACCAGCCGCCCGCGTCGAGGCGGACGAGTTCGCGCGGCTCGGCGAGGCCGCGGACATCGGCGATGAGGATGTCGCTATCCTTGCCGTTGCGCCGATTGGAGCTGAAGGCGATCAACGTGCCGTCCTTGGACCAGGTCGCATCGGTGTTGCGTGATTTGCCGTCCGTCAGGCGCCGGGGCGGCTGCTCAGGGTGGGCCGTATCCGTCAGCCAAAGCTGGAAGTTCTCATCGCCGCCTTTGTCGACGGAATAAAGCAGGCGCGTGCCCTTGGGCTGGAACTTTCCGCTGCGTATCGTGTCGGGTCCCCGGGTGACTGGGGTGCGCTTCGCCAGGGGCGCCGCCATCGTGTGCAGGTGGGAGGCGTCGCCGGTGCGTGTCGTCACCAAGATGGCTCGCTGGGTGGTGGCCCAGCCGCGGAAACCGGCGCCACCGAGGTTGGCGTAAGGCTCGAGTTCGGCCTTCAGCTCGGGCGTGATGGCGGGAACGCCTTCGACGACGAGGTTGGCGGGGTGCTGCGGGATGGCCTGGCAGGCGGACAGCAGGAGCAGCAGGCTGAGCAGGGCGGGGCGGACCATGATGTTGTCATATAAATGGTATGACATTGGGTTGGTCGATGCCGAAGATGGCTCGCCTCCGCGGGGCTTCCCCGTCACGGTATCCCCATGCGTTGCCTGTCGCCCCACGTGCTTTTGCTTACCCTCGCCGCCGCCATCCTGCCGGCCGCGGAAGGCCTCACCCGCAGCCAAGCGGAAGCGGCCGTCGCGGCGATCGCCGCCGAGCGGACGGAGGAACTCAAGAAAGCGCGCGCGCCCGAGGTCGCCGCGAAGGAGCTCAAACTCGGCGACAAATCCCTCCGCTGGTTGGAAAAGGAATTCAACCTCGCGCCCGAGGGGCAACGCAGCCTGTGGATCTCGATGCATGGCGGCGGCGGCGCCCCAGCGGCGGTGAATGACCAGCAGTGGAAGAATCAGATACGTCTTTATGCGCCGGCGGAAGGCATCGTCGTGGCGCCGCGCGCTCCGACCAACACCTGGAACCTTTGGCATGAAGGGCATATCGATCCCATGTTCGCCCGTTTGATCGACGACTTCGTGGCGGTGCGCGGCGTGCATCCGGCGAAGGTCTATCTCCTGGGCTACTCCGCCGGCGGCGACGGGGTCTGGCAGTTGGCCCCGCGCATGCCCGACCGCTTCGCCGCGGCCGCGATGATGGCGGGCCATACCAACGGCGTGAGCACGCTCGGGGTGCGCAACCTGCCCTTCGCGATGTTCGTCGGCGGTGCCGATACCGCGTACAACCGCCACAAGGTCGTCGCCGAGAAGATCGCCGAATTTGGTCGCCTGCAGCAGGAGGATCCCGAGGGCTATGCCCACCTCGGCCGCGTCTACGAAGGGCTGCCGCATTGGATGGGCCTGAAGGATGCGGAAGCCTTGCCGTGGATGGCCAAGTTCACCCGCACCGCTTGGCCCAAGAAGGTCGTGTGGGTGCAGACGGGCGTGACCCATGCGCAGTTCTATTGGCTGCAGGTGCCCGCGGAAGTCGCCAAGCCGGGCCAAAAGCTCGTGGCCACCGTGCGCGGTCAAGCCATCACGCTGACCGGCGACGTCCCGAAGGGCACGGCCCTCCGCCTGAGCGACGCGCTCGTCAACCTCGATGAACCCGTGACCGTGACGGTCAACGGGCAACCGGCTTTCCAAGGCAAGGTGCCGCGTTCGGAAGCCGTGATCCGCGCGGCGCTGACGGGCCGGCTCGATCCCCCGATTTGCCCCACGGCTCTCCTGACGCTCTGAAATGAAAACCCTCCTCTGTTTCTGCGGCCTCGCCGCCATCCTCCGCGCGGCTCCCGCCAAGGATCCCTACCCGGTTTCGGTTCCGGCGATCGCGGTGACGCATCCCGCGGCCGACGCGCCCGGCTTCACCGCCCTGTTCAACGGCAAAGACCTGGCGGGGTGGCGGACCAAAGGGAATTGGGTCTACGCGACCGACGGCTCCATCACGTTGCAGCCGCGCGCCGGCGAAACCGGCTGGAAGCGTTTCGATGCCTATCTCTTCACCGAAAGGAAATACCGCGACTTCGTCCTCGACCTCGAGTTCAAGATCGAGCCCACGGGGAATTCGGGCGTTTTCTTCGCGGTCGCCGATCCGCTGAATCCGGTGGAAAAGGGCATCGAACTGCAGATCCTCGATACCCACGGCTTGGCCACGCCCGGCAATCACGACTGCGGTGGGATCATCAAGGCGATGGGCCCGGCCAAGAACATGGTGAAGCCGGCCGGGGAGTGGAATCGCTACACCCTCACGCTCAAGGAGCGTTTGCTCCACGTCGACTTCAACGGCCAGCGCATCATCGTCCTGAAGCTCGACGCATCCACGATGAAGGATCGCCCCGCGGAGGGCCATGTCGGGTTCCAGGACGAGGCGAAGCGCGTCTGGTATCGGGGCGTACGCCTCCGGGAACTCCAGTAGTTCAGCGTCGCCAGCGTCGGCTCACCAGCCAGGCGCCGATCGGGATGCCCGCGCTCAAGGCGAGCGCGAGTCCGGAGCGGTCTTCCGTCAACGTGCCGATCCACGCGAAGGTCAGGCCGAGGGGCACGCTGCCGACGGTGAGGGCCCAGCAGAACGTGCGGAAGGGCATCCGCGCCAAGCCGGCCAAACAGGCGACCGCCTCCGGCAGGATCGGCAGCCATCGCGAGGTCAGGACGAGCCAGGCTCCGCCGCGGGCGAAGAGTTCCTCGGTGCGGGCGAGGCCGTCTTCGCCGGCGATCCAGATCGCCGCCGGTCGACCCGCCCAGCGGGCTAAAGCGTAGGCCGTCAGCCCGGCCAGCATCGAACCCAAGATCGAGAGCAGGCCACCGAACCAAAAGCCATAGGTCGCCCCGAGCGCGGACATGACGATCGTGCTGGGAATCGGCAACGCGATATCAGCGACCAACAAACCCACGCCGCCCGCCGCCGCCCACGGGCCGAGCGCCCGGAGCCAAGCGAGCGTGCCCGCCAAGCTGAAGGAGCGGTCAAAAGCTTCACCCCAGATGAGCCACGGACCGATGATGCCCGCCAGCAACAACGCCACCAAGGTGGCGAGCACGAGGTGTCCGCGGGTGAATTTCATCGCGAGCCGCGCAGGCTCTTCCAGGGCTCCTGGTCGCTGACGTCGACCATGAAGGGGCCTTGGCTGTCGCCAGGCGAGAGGATCGCGAGGATGGTGGCGTCCGCCGCCGAGCTATTGAAGGTCGCGTGCACGAGGCCCGCGGGGATGTGGGCGCTTTCGCCCGCCTTGAGGATGCGATGCTCCTTTTCGACCCACTGCTCCACCTCTCCTTTGAGAACGTAGATCATTTCCTCGAGCTCCGGGTGCGTATGGAAGTTATGGCCTTCCCCGGCCGGCAAGGTGGCTTCGCAGACTTGGAGGGCCTTGGCCTCGGTCACGCCTGGCCGACAGAGCCAGTAATTGGTCCGTCCTTTGTATTCTTCCTTCAAGGCGTTGGCGGTCGTGACGAAGCGCAGGTTTTGGCTCATTTCGCCTACTTAGCGGCATTTACGGCGAAGGGGCAAGAATGCACCTGCGGGACACCGTTGACTCCCGTGGGCCCTCGCCCCGAAATATCGGGCCTACCCCCTACCCATGAAATCACCCCTCCCCCTCCTCCTGGGCCTCTCCCTGTTGGCTCAGGTTTCCCTGCATGGCGCCGACGAAGCCAAGAAGCCGGCTGCCGATGCGACCAAGGTCGCGGTCAAAGCCGCCGCGCCCAAGGCGCCGGTGCAGCCCGCCGATGTCGCCGCGCCCAAACTCGGCCCCGACGGCAAGATCCAACCCGGCTTCCAGAAGTCCCACGAGGCCTTCGTGGAAATCGCCAAGAAGGGTGAAGCCCAGGTCGTGTTCCTCGGCGACTCGATCACCGCCGGCTGGAACGGCCAGAAGGCCCTCTTTGACAAGGAGTATGCGCAGTACAAGGCCGCCAACTTCGGCATCGGTGGTGACCGCACGCAGCACGTCCTCTGGCGCGTCGAGAACGGCGAATTCGAAGGCCTCAAGCCGAAGGTCGTCGTCCTCATGATCGGCACCAACAACAGCGGCGTCGCCGCGAACTCGGTCGAGCAGATCGCCGCCGGCATCAAGAACATCATCGACGCCATCCATAAGCGCACGCCCGACACCAAGGTCCTGCTCCTCGCGATCTTCCCGCGTGGCGCCGGCGAGACCAACAACCCGGGCCGCACCAAGAACAAGGCCGTCAACGAGCTGATCGCCAAGTACCATGACGGCAAGAAGGTCCACTACTTCGACATCGGCGCGAAGTTCCTCGCCGCCGACGGCACGCTCTCGAAGGACATCATGCCCGACCAGCTGCACCTCAACGCGAAGGGCTACCAGATCGAGGCCGACGCCATCCGCGAGAAGCTCGCCGAGCTCGCCAAGTAATCCCGGAGCATCCGCCGGTCACGCAGGCCGACCCTTCGGGGTCGGCCTTTTGCGTGCCTATTCGCCCGAGGTCAGGAAGGCGATGAGCTGGCGGCGCGGGGCGAAGGCGAGGTAGTGCCGCGAGAAGAATTCGGCGCCGAGGATGCCGTCGTAGTCCGCCGGGAGGATGTCCTTGCGGAGGCTCGCCGGCAGGCGGCCTGTGTGCAGGTTGTCCGCTGCGAATTCCGCGCCGAGCTTCATCGGGACGTGGAACGAATCCGTCTGGAACCAGCCCCCGAGGAAGTAGACATGGAAATCGCGGCCCTTGCCGGCGGAGGGGAAATTCTCAATCACCGGGTGCTCCAAGAAGGACAGATGAAAGCCCGTATCCAGGCGTAGGCGGTACTCGCGATCGCGGACCCCTACTTGGGCGCTGAGCAGGCCGTTCTCTGTCTTGAGGCTAAAACTCCGGTCGCGGATCGGGGTGGCCTCCGTCGTCGCGGTGCAGGTGCGCTTGGCGGCGTTGAGGGTCCAGTCGAACTCCCCGATGATGTCCATGCCCAGGAGGCCGGCGCAAGGCGTGCCCAGGAATTGGACGAGTTTCGGGACGCCGATGATGGGCTTGCCCGGTTTGCCGGTCATGATGGGCTTCAGCGCGAAGGTGCGCTCCGCGATCGTCAGGCTCGGCGCGCTGCCGAAGCTGATCGCCGTACCGGTGTCGAAGAGCCAGCGTTGCTGGTTGATCTCGACGAACAAGTGTCCGCCTTGGAGATGGAGGGGGTAGGTGGCCATATCCGTATGGTTATCTTGGCCCCCCGCCCCCCGGCCCACAAGCGACATCTCGCCGCTGCCGTGTAAAAGAAGTATTAAAAAATCACTTCGGGCGCCGCTCGGCCGGGAGGTCGGGCAGGGTCGCCGCCAGGATCTCGGCGATGGCTCGGCGTTCCGCCGCCGGGAGGTAAGCGTAGTCCGCCGGGGGCGCTTCCGCACGGAGGATGTCCGCCAGGCGCGCGAGGACCAAGGTCCGCAGTTCCGGTGGGAAGCCCCGGAAGGATGCGCTGTAGATGAGCGGGCTGCACCGGTAACGGAACAGCCGCGTCTTGAGATCCAGGTCGCGGAGCGCTCGGCCCTGCGCGTCGGCCCGGCGGCTGGCGCGGTAGCTCTTCTCGAACGCGCCGTCGCCCTGCAGGCCATCGGGCGGCAAGGGCGGTTCATCCCGGCAGAGGAGCGCGGCCACGACCTTATCCGCTTGGCTCGCGAGGGTGACGAGCGTCGAGCCGGCCAACGGCGCATCGGCGGGGAGTTGCAGGAGTTCGCGGGTCGCGGGCCAGCGCGCCAGCGAGAGGCGCGCCGTCTGGTTGGCCGCGGCGAGGACGTTATGGACGTAGACCTGGTGGTCGTGGATGCTGAGCGCGACGATGTCGCTCGTCGGCTTCGGGTAACGGCCGACGTCGAAGTAGGCTTGCAACGATTGCAAGGTCACGCCGCCTTTGCCATCGCTGGCGCGGAAGTCGGCTTCCGTCTTGCCGACGGTGTTGCCGCGGTGGCGGAAGGGACTGGGCGCACCGGTGACATACCAGCCGCCCCAGCGGTCGGCGTAAGGGGTGTCGGGCTCGAGGTTGGAGAGGCTGGATCCGCTCAGGGCTTCGCCCTCGGCGTCGGGCATGATCGACCGGGCGCGGAGGCTCGGCGTCCGTTCAAAGCTCTTGTGACAAGAGAGGCATTGGTTGTCGCGCTGGAGCAACGGCCGGTCCCCCTCCTCCTGCGCATCGAGCAGGTAGAAGGTCGCGCCGAGGACCGGGTCGAAGAGCGTCACTTCGATGGCACCGCCGGGCACCCAGCCGACATAGGCTTCGTCGGAGAAGTAGAGGACGCGGGGGTTCTTCGGGCCGATGAGGCTGCGTTGCTGGCTGGTCTTGCTGAAGACGAGGAGCTGAGAGTCGACGGGGATTTCGAGTTGTTCCAGTAGCCAGCGGAGTCGCCGGCGTGCGGGCCAGCCGCGGATTTCATCGGCTTGCTTTTGGAAAGCCTCGTTGAGCTTGGTTGCCTGGTCGTTCGGTTTCGTCGCCGAATAGTTGATCGGCGGGTCTTCAAAAGGCTCGGCTTCTTGACTGCGCGCCGTCGCGGCGACCATCAGGAGCCCGACGATGAGAGGCCAGCTTAAGCGAGTGGGCGTCGGCATGCGGATAGCCTACCCCGCAGGACGGAGAAGGACAAGGTCAGGCTCACCCCGGCGGAAAGCGTCCCGGGGTTGTCGGCCAGGGGGGGCTCAGTTGGCGTTCGTTGTCGCTGGGGTCAGCAGGGCCCGCAGTTTGCGGTAGGCACGTTCCTCCAGTTGACGCACGCGCTCGCGGCTCACGTTTAGGCGTCCGCCCACTTCGTCGAGGGTCCATTCGGTGCCGTCGCGCAGGCCGGTGCGGAGCTCGATGATGAGGGCTTCGCGATCGTTCAGGGTCCGCAAGTGTGCCTGGATGAGTTCGGCGTCGAGTCGCAGCGTGGCTTGTTCGGCGGTGCCCGGCGCCTCATCGTCGCGGAGGGTTTCGCCCAGCGTCAGGTCGCCGTCTTCGCCGACCGGGGCATCGAGCGAGACGTTGCTTTGCGAGAGTCGCCGCAAGGAGGCCACCTTGTGCTCGGCTTCCTGCATGGCCTCGGCGAGTTCGGCATCCGTGGCCTCGCGTCCCTGGGACTGCAGCAGGCTCGCCTCCGCGCGGCGCAGGACCTTGAGGGCTTCGCGGATGTTGCGCGGCAGGTCGACGACGCGGCGGCGGCCGATTTCGGCCATGATCAAACTGTAGATGGCCCAGCTCGCGTAGGTGTTGAAGCGCACCTGCTTTTCCGCGAGGAAGCGTTCCGCGGCGATGACGAGGCCGTGGTTCGCCGCGCTGGTCAGTTCTTCGCGCTCCTCCGGGGAGTAGGCATACTTGCCGGCGCAGTAGACGGCGAACTTGAGGTTGTGCCGGATCAGTTCGTCGCGCGCCTGGAGCGCCGCCGGGGTGAACTGTCCGTCGGCGCGGCGGCCGGCCTGAATGCGCTCGGCGAGCTGGAGTTCTTCGGCGGCGGTCAGGATCTTATGCTGCCCGGCTTGTTGCAGGTAGGCTTGGTACCCCGAGAGCTCGATGGCTTCGCTGGCTTCAAAAGCGTCCGGCGTCTCGACCGGGAAGTCGGCCGGGGCGCGGAGCTGGACCTGCTCGGTGGACAAGCGGTCAAGGGTGGACGGGGTAACGGGCGTGGCGGTGGGGATGAGCGTGATCATAAAAAAAGTGATGGGCCTACATATAAGGGGCTCCCAAACGGCCTTTTCAGGGATGCCTTTTCCTAAACAACTGATAATCAGTGAAATAAATTCGTATTATATTTTCAGGACCCCCGGCAGCGGCCCGTCGGTGACGGACACCCCTGGTAAGGTCTGAGGCTTGACCGAGAGTTTACCCGAGGGATTCGGGAACGCAAGGGGGGTGCCGGCGATTTCCGAAAAAAAGGGTTCCGCAGGGTCGACGGGTGGATTGACTGATAGGCATGCTGCGAACCCCCTGCTTGGCCCTGCTCTTGGCCACCACCTTGGCCCAAGGCGACCTGGTGGAAGCCAATCGCGATGCCACCGTTCCGCCGACCCGCGATTTTTGGCTGCACGCCAATGGACGCTGGAATCAAGCGAACCCCATTCCGGCCGATCGAGCGGTCTACAATTCCTTCGCTTGGCAAGACGACCTCATCAAGAAGGACCTCCTCGCCATCAACGCCGACTTGCTGGTGAAGAAGGATGCGAACGGCGATCAGCGCCGCCTCGCCGATTTCTGGCGCTCCGCCCTCGGCTTCGAGCAAGGCCCGACCGAGCTGCCGGTCGGCCTGCGCGGCGTCTTGGCCAAGTTGGACGAAGCGAAGACCCCGCAGGCCTTGTTGGACGCGGCGGCGGAACTCTATGCGGAGGGCACGGGCTCCTTCCTCGGCGTCTTTGCTTCCCAAGACAAGAAGGACGAGACCAAGGTCGCCTTGTATCTCTGGCAGACCGGACTCTCCCTGCCCGAACGGGCGTTCTATTTCAGCGATGAGCCCGCCACCAAGCGCGTGCGGGATGCTTTCCCGGCCCACGTCGCCAAGATGTTGGGTTTTCTCGGCTATGATGCCGAGCGCGCCCAGAAGGCCGGCGCCGCCGTCCTCGCCTTCGAGGTCAAGCTGGCGGAAGTCTCCTTACCGATGGTGCAGCTGCGCAATCCCGATGCCCATTACCATCCCATGACGTGGGCGGAGATCGACGCCCTCACGCCGGGACTGCGTTGGGAAGCCGCCACCCGCCGCGCCGGCGCGCCGGCGGTCGATCGCGTCATCGTCGGCCAACCCGATTTCCTCCGGGCCCTCGCCCGCCTCCTCGCCGAAACCCCCGCGGCGGACGTCCGCGACTACCTGCGCTTCCAGGCGATCGCCGGTTATGCCTCCGTGCTCAACGCGACGACCGCCAAGGCCGCCTTCGAATTCGAGGGCATCGTCCTCACGGGCGCCAAGCGGCAACGCAGCTTGGAGGAACGCGCGCTGAAGATGCAGGATGGCGCCTTGGGCGACTTGCTGGGCAAGGAGTATGTGGCCCGACGATTCTCGCCGGTTCAGCGCGAACGTTTCCGCCTCGTCTGCGAAAACGTGCGGACCGCCTTCGCGGCCCGTATCCGCAAGTTGGAGTGGATGGACGCCGATACGCAGGCTTGGGCGCTGCGCAAGCTCGCCGCCATTAAGTTGCGCGTGGGCTATCCCGATAAATTCCGCGGCTATGAAGGCGTCGAGATCCGCGCCGAAGGCCTGGCCCAGAACTTGGTCAACGTCAGCAAGTGGTCGCGGGCGCGCACCTTCGCCCGCGTGGGTGGGTCGCCCGAACGCGAGGAGTGGGGCATGCGTCCATACACGGTGAACGCCTACTACAGCCCGATGAACAACGAGATCGTCATGCCCGCCGCCATCCTCGCCGTCCCGACCTACGATGGCGAACTCCTCGACGACGCGGTCCTGTACGGCTTCATCGCCTGCACCATCGGCCATGAGCTCACGCACGGTTTCGACGACTCCGGTCGTCGGTTCGGCCCGACGGGTCGCTTGGAGCAAGGGTGGTCGCCGCCGACCGAAAAGGGCTTCCGCGACCGTTGCGACCTGATCGTCGCGCAATACGACAAGGAGGAGCCGTTGCCCGGGATCCGCGTCAACGGCAAGCTCACCTTGGGCGAGAACATCGCCGACCTCGGCGGCGTCGAGATCGCCCTCGACGCGTTCCGCACGACCGAAGCCTACCGCTCGGGTCGGCTGATCGCCGGGCAGACGCCCCTGCAACGCTTCTTCCTCGCCCACGCGTTCGCCTTCGCCGGCAACATCCGGGACGAAACGCTCCGTAACCGCCTGCTCTCCGACACGCATTCCCCCATGCCCCAACGCATCAACGTCGTCCTGCGCAACGTGGACGCCTTCCACGAAGCCTTCGGCACCAAGCCCGGCGACGGCATGTGGCTGGATCCGAAGGAACGCGTGAAAATCTGGTAACCCTTTCCCATGCGACATCTCCTCCTCCTGCTGTGCGCCTTCACCCTGGCCGGCGCCGCCCCGGCGGCCCCGGCCAAGGCGCCCAACATCCTCATGATCATCTCGGACGACCATGCGTGGTTCGATTACGGCTTCATGGGCTCCAAGGCCGTCCAGACCCCGCACCTCGACAAGCTGGCGGCCGAGTCCCGCGTCTTCCCGCGTGGGTACGTCACGAATTCCCTGTGCGGGCCGAGCCTCGCCTCCATCTTGACGGGGCGGCACGTGCACCGTCACGGCATCACCGGCAACGACCCGCTGGTGCCCGCCGCCGCGACGGGGGCCGCGCGTCAGAAAAGTCCGGCGTTCCTCGAGGGCCGCGCTCGCATGATCAAGCGGTTCCAGGAGTCGCCGATCCTGCCGCGCCTGCTGGGTGAGCGGGGCTACGTCAGCCTGCAGACCGGCAAGTGGTGGATGGGTGACTATTCCACCGGCGGCTTCACCGAAGGCATGTCCAAGGGCGGCCGCCATGGCGACGTCGGCCTCGACATCGGCCGCAAGACCTTGGCGCCGCTGACGGAGTTCATCTCCCGGGCGAAGCAGGACGGTAAGCCGTTCTTCGCTTGGTATGCCCCGATGCTGCCGCATGACCCGCACACGCCGCCCGCGCGCTTGCTCGCCAAGTATCGCGACCGCTCGCCCACGCCGCAGGCGGCGCGCTACCACGCGATGGTCGAATGGTTCGATGAGACCATCGGGGAGGTGCGGGCGCATCTCGAGAAGGAAGGGCTGACCCGCGACACGATCATCGTCTACATCGCGGACAACGGTTGGATTCCGCGCACGGACAAGGCGGAGGTCGATTTCGCCCGTTCCAAGCAATCGCCCTTCGACGGTGGCGTCCGTTCGCCGATCCTGGTCAGCTGGCCCGGCCGCATCGCCCCGACGACCATCCAAGCCCCGGCCAGCGCGGTCGACCTGATGCCGACCTTGCTCAAACTCGCCGGGGCCAAGGTGCCGGCCGATGGCGATGGCCTCGACTTGCTCGATGACGCGGCCCTGAAGGCGCGTCCGTTCGTCGCCGGTCAGAATTCGACCCATGACATTCGCGAGCTCGGCCGCCCCGCCGCCAGCTTGCGGTACCGCTGGCTGGTGGCCGGCGACCTCAAGCTCATCGTCTCGAGCGGCCTCAAGACCGGCGCCACGCAGCACGGCTCCGCCGATGCGACGGAACCGCCGCGCCTCTTCGACCTCAAGGCCGATCCCCACGAACAACGCGACCTCGCCGCGGAACGTCCGGCCGACGTGAAGCGTCTCACCGGCCTCTTGGACGGTTGGTGGGACGGCCGCTGAGTTTTGTCTGGAACCATCCCGCAACTTCCCCCTCTCATCTTCATCCCCATGCGCCCGCTGCTCTCCCTCCTCGCCCTGATGTCCGCCTCCACCTCCGCCGCTGATTTGACTTATTACATCGGTACCTCGGGCCCTCAGGCGAAGGGCATCCTCCGCGGCACCATCGATGCGGAGACCGGCAAGCTTTCCGCTCCCGTCGTCATCGCCGAGGCGAAAGGGGCTTCCTTCCTGGCTTTAAGCAACGACGGCAAGTTCCTCTACGCCACCGCCGAGGTCGCGGGCGGCAGCGTGGCCGCCTACCGCCTCTCGGCCGAGGGGAAGGCGACCTACTTGAATGGACAGGATACGAAGGGGAAGGGCGCGACCCACGTCTCGGTCGACCAGACCGGCAAGTTCCTCTTTGCCGCCAACTATGGTTCGGGCTCGGTGGCTTGCTTGCCGCTCCAAGCGGATGGCTCGATCGGACCGGCCAGCAGTTTCTTCCAGCAGGAGGGTTCGGGTCCGAACAAGTCGCGCCAAACCGGCCCGCACGCGCACGGCATCTATCCTGACGCCGCGAACCGTTTCGTCTACGTACCCGACCTCGGGACGGACGATGTCTTCATCTACCGCTTCGATGCGACCAAGGGCACCTTGACTCCGAACGACCCGAAGTCTGGCCGCGTGGCGCCGGGCTCGGGCCCACGTCACCTGGCCTTCCATCCGAAGGGTGGGTTCGCCTATGTCTGCAACGAGATGCTCCTGACGGTGAGCGCCTTCACCGTGGATGCCTCGACCGGAGCCCTGAAGGAAGCGCAGGTGTTGCCGACCTTGCCCGAGGGTGCTTCCGCCAAGGGCGCTTCGACCGCGGAGATTTTCTGCCACCCGAACGGGCAGGCGCTCTACGTCTCCAATCGCGGCCACAACTCGCTGGCCGTCTATGCGATCGGCGCCGATGGCAAACTCGCGCTGATCCAGCATGTCCTCGATGTGCCGGCGGTGCCGCGCGGTTTCGGCCTCAGCAACGACGGCCGCTGGCTCTTGTGCGCCGGCCAGAAGTCGGGCACGATCAACGCTTACCGCATCGACCCGGCGACGGGCAAACTGACGGATACCCAGCAGTCCGTCGAGGCAGGGTCCGCCTGCTGCATCGTCTTCGCGCGTTGAGCCGCAACTGCGAGAATGAAAAGGGCGCCCGGCGGGCGCCCTTTTGCTTGGTGCCGGCCGCCGCGCTCAGTCGCGCTTGCGCTTATCGGTCGTCTTGCAGGCCTTACAGACGTAAATCTTGAAGATGCCGCCGCCGTCGTCCGGGAGCATTTCGAAGCCGTCCAATTCCATCTCCTTCTTGCATTTCGGGCAGACGGGGGTGGCCGGCGGCGAGACCTTGGGGGCCGTGGGCTTGGTTTCCGGCTTGGTCTCGGGTTTGCTGTCGGCCGCGACGGCGAAGGTAAAGAGGCCACAGAAAAGGCAGACGAGCAGGGTGGGGCGGAGGGGCATGGAAAGAGCCTGTGGTTTCTTGTCGGGCACGGAAAGGCAAAAACCACGCTAACGTTCGCGACGGCTTGATAAGCGGCGGAGACCTCCTAGTTTGCCCGGATGCGGAGAACCCTGCTCCATTTGCTTTTCCTCGCGACCGTCCCGCTCGTGGCGGCGGTGGATTTCGACCACGAAATCGTGCCTTTGCTGCGCAAGCATTGCGGGGAGTGCCATACCGGCGACAAGCGCAAGGGTGGTTTCTCGATGAACACCCGGGTCTCCCTGCTCGAAGGAAGCGAGAATGGCCCGGTGGTGGTGCCGTCCGATGTCGCCCAAAGCAAGCTGCTCGAACTCGTGGCGAGCGCCGACCTGGACGTGCGCATGCCGCCGGAAGGGGACGGGCTGAGTCCGGCGGAGGTCGCCCGCTTGAAGGCGTGGATCGCCGAAGGCGCGGTGTGGACCAGCGGTTTTGCCTTCAAGCAACCCGCGTACGAGCCTCCCTTGAAGCCGCGCACCCCCGTGCTGCCTGCGGCGCAGGATGGCCGCGAGCACCCGATCGACCGCGTTCTGGATGCATGGGTCAAGGCGCGGCAATTGCCGCGGCCCACCGTCGCCGATGATGCGACCTTCTTGCGCCGCGCCTACTTGGATCTCGTCGGCGTCTTGCCGACGGCCACCGAAAGCGACGCGTTCCTGGCCGAACGCGCTCCCGACAAGCGGGCCAAACTCGTCAAGACCCTGCTGGCGCGCGACCTCGACTACGCCGACCACTGGATGGCTTTCTGGAACGACCTGCTCCGCAATGATTATGCCGGGACGGGCTACATCGATGGCGGCCGCAAGCAGGTCACCGGTTGGCTGTACGCCGCCCTCGCGGAAAACAAGCCGTACGACGCCTTCGTGCGCGAGCTCATCGCCCCGACCCCGGCCAGCGAAGGTTTCGCGAAAGGCATCATCTGGCGCGGGAGCGTGAGCGCGGGGGCCCGCCCGGAGCTGCAGTTCTCCCAGAGCATCTCCCAGACGTTCCTGGGGATCAACATGAAGTGCGCTTCCTGCCACGACAGCTTCGTCGATCGGTGGAAGCTCCGCGACGCCTACGGCTTGGCGGCCATCACCTCCAACCAACCGTTGGAGCTGGTGCGTTGCGACGTCCCCACCGGCAAGACCGCGGTCGCCGCCTGGCCCTTCCCCGAGTTGGGCCAAGTCGATCCAAGCAAGCCGCGCTCCGAGCGTTTGCAGCAATTGGCGACGCTCATGACGCATCCGGAGAATGGCCGGCTGCAGCGCACGATGGTCAATCGGCTCTGGCATCGTCTCATGGGACGCGGGGTCGTCCATCCCGTCGACGCGATGCAGACCGAGCCCTGGAACCAAGACCTCCTCGATGTCCTCGCCAATCGCCTCGTCGAGTCCAAGTACGACCTGAAGGCGGTCTTGGAATTCATCGCGACTTCACAGGCCTACCAGGCGCGGACCGAGACGTTGACCCGCACCACCGACGACAAGGGCTATGTGTATCGCGGCCCGCGCGCCAAGCGGCTGACGGCGGAACAGTTCGTCGATGCGCTCTGGCGGCTGACGGGCACGGCCCCGCTCAAGGTGGATGCCGCGGTGGCGCGGGCGACCGCGGGCCAGGCTTCGTTGCCGTGGCAGGCCCAGCCGCTGTGGTCCAACGATAAAGCCAAGGGCGCGCTCCCGCCGGTGGGCGAGACCCGCGTCTTCCGCCTCCGCTTCCGGGTCGCCGAGGCGGTGGTCAAGGCGGGCTGCGTCGTTTCGTGCGACAACAGCTACGAGCTCTTCGTCAACGGCCAGACGGCCTCCAAGGGCGACGATTGGCAGACGCCGCAGGCCTTCGACCTGACCTCCTACCTGCGTCCGGGCGAAAACGAATTCCTCTTGGTGGGACGGAATGGCGGCAATGCGCCGAACGCCGCCGCCATCTGGCTCCAGGCCTTCCTCCGCGATGGTAAGGGGAAAGACACGACAATCGCGACCGGCCGGTCGTGGGAATGGACGGCCGCGGTACCGAACGCCAAGGGGGTGCTGCCGGCGAACGCCACCTGGCGTCCGGTCGCGGTCTTGGCCGATCGCGGGTGGGCGAAGGGTGAGGCGAAGATGGCCGAACTCCTCGCGCAGATGTCCGGCAAGGGCAGTCCGCCGGCGCGGGCTTCGCTCGTGAAGTCCGACCTCCTGCAGCGTTCGCTGGGGCGGCCCAACCGCGAGCAGATCGTCTCCATGCGCCCCAATGAATTGAGCACGTTGGAAGCCATCGACCTCGCCAACGGCCAAGCCTTCGCCGACCTGCTCGGCCGGGGCGCCGCCAACCTCTTGCGGCGGCCGTGGAAGTCGCCCGACGATTTCACGCAGTGGCTCTACGTCTCCGCCTTGTGCCGTCCGCCATCCGCCGCCGAGCTCAAGGTGGCCCAAGAGGTCCTTGGGCCGCGGCTCACCGAGCAGGGCGTCGCCGATTTGCTCTGGGCGGTTTGCATGCTCCCCGAATTCCAGACCATCCGCTAAACACCATGTCCCTTCCTCACGATCTGCCTCTCGACCCCGCCTTGCCTGAACCCTTGGCCCGGCGTGAGTTCCTGCGCCTCCTCGCGGGGGCGGGTTTGGCCACCTTATCGTTGGGCGCCCCGAAGCTCCTCGGGTCCGACGACAAGGCCGTCGTCCACCCGCCCGCCAAGGCGGATGCCTGCATCCTCATCTGGCTCGCGGGCGGCATGGCGGCGCCCGAAACCTTCGACCCGAAGCGCTACGCACCCTACGAAAAGGGCCTCGAATACAAACGCGTGCTGAGCACCTTCCCCGCCATCAACACTTCGGTCGATGGCGTGCGGATCTGCCAAGGCCTCGAGTCGATCGCCCAGGTGATGGATCGCGCGACGCTCATCCGCTCGGCGGTTCAGCCCGACCTCGGCAGCATCCTGCACTCGCGCCACCAATTCCATTGGCACACGGGCTACGTTCCGCCGCAGACCGTCGCGGCGCCGCACATCGGTGCGTGGATGGCGCGCGTGCTCGGTCCGCGCAATCCCGTGATGCCGGCGTTCATCAACATCGGTCAGCGCCTCGAGGGCGTCGGCGAAAGCGAAGAACTCAAGTCCTTCACGACCGGGGGCTTCTTCGGTGGCGAGTATGGTCCGATGAACCTGCCCTTCCCGGAAGACGCGGCCGCCGCGGTGCGTCCGCCGAAAGGCATGGATACAGGCCGGTTCGTCAACCGCGACAAGGAGTTCCGTCGCTTGGTCGATGCGACGCCGCACCGGGACCTGCTCAGCGACTATCAGCAGGAGTCGATGCTCCGCTCGATGGATAACGCCTATCGCCTCCTCAGCGCGAAGGAGCGCGCCGCGTTCGACCTCACCTTGGAGCCCAAGGAGGTTCAGCAGGATTACGACACCTCGCGCTTCGGCCGGGGTTGCTTGCTCGCGCGCCGCCTCGTCGAGAACGGCGCCCGCTTCGTCGAGGTGACGACGGAGTATGTGCCCTTCTTCCAGTGGGATACCCACGGCAAGGGCCACGACATGGTGGCCAAGATGCACAAGGAGATCGACCGACCCATCGCGCGCCTCATCCGCGACCTCGAAGCCCGCGGGCTCCTGGACCGCACGTTGGTCGTCGTCGCCAGCGAGTTCAGCCGCGACGCGATGATCGAAGGCCGCCCCGGCTCCAAGGCCGGCGACCAGTCCTTCCACAAAGGCACGACCATCGAGAATCCTGACCACTATGGCTTGCACCGGCACTTCACGGGCGGCACCAGCGTCGTCATGTTCGGCGGCGGCGTCGGCAAGGGCAAGGTCTACGGTGCGACCGCCGATGAGCGGCCCTTGGTCGCGATCAAGGACCCGGTCTCCGTCGAGGACATGCACGCGACCATCTTCACGGCGATGGGGATCAGTCCCAAGACCGCCTTCGACATCGAAGGCCGGCCCTTCTACGCGACCATCGACGGGAAGGGGAAGTCCGCGAACATCTTCGGCTGATCAGCGCAGGGCGCGCAACGCTTCCGCCTGGGCGGCGATGGCCGCGCCGATGAGTTCGTCGGTGCGGAGCATGGCCTCGGGCAGGGGCATGTCCGCCGGCTTGATGGCGATGAGCAGGTCGAAGCAGTCGCGGAGCCCAGGGGCGTCCGTGACGCTACCCGCTATCCCGACGACTTTCTTGCCGAGGCTTTGCGCGAGCTTGGCGACGCCGATCGGCCCTTTGCCTTGGAGGCTTTGGTCGTCGAGCCGCCCTTCGCCGGTGAAGATGAGGTCCGCTTGGTGGATCCGTGCGGCAAGGCCGACTTGCGCGGCGACGAGTTCAAAGCCGCTGGTCAATTTTCCGTCCGCGAAGGCCAGCAGCCCGAAGCCGAGTCCGCCGGCGGCCCCGGCGCCCGGCTGCTGCTGGTGGTCCGCGCCCGTGGCCGTGGCCGCCAACCGCGCCAGATGCGCGAGCCGCGCCTCGAACCACGCGAAGTCTTGCACGCCCTTTTGCGGTCCGTAGACGCGCGTGGCGCCGCGCGGTCCGAGCAAGGGGTTGTCGACGTCGCACGCCACCAGGATTTCAGGCAGCGGGTCTGCGGGGCGTTCGATGCGCACGGCTTCCAGGATCGTGGCAAGCGTGGGTTGGAAAGCCGAGCCATTGGCCCGGAAGAAGCGCCAGCCCAACGCCACGGCGACGCCGAGCCCGCCATCGTTGGTGGCGCTGCCGCCGATGCCGAGGATGACCTGGCGCGCGCCGCTGGCCATGGCCGCCAGCAGCAGTTCGCCGGTGCCGAAGGTCGACGCCTGCTTGGGCTGAAGGGGGAGGTCCTGCACCAAGGCCAGGCCGCTGGCCGCGCTCATTTCGAGGATGGCGACCCGCGTGTCGGGTACCCAGCCGTACCGGGCGAGCCGCGGTCGGGCTTGGGCGTCGAGAACCGTCGTTTCCCGCCAGACGCCGGCCAGGGCCGCCACCATCGCCTCCGTGGTTCCTTCGCCCCCATCGGCCATCGGGCAGACATCAAAAACCGCCCCCGGAAAGACCTTTTCGAGGGCCTTTTCGCAGCTCCGCGCCACGCCTTGGGCCGACAGGGCGCCCTTGAACTTGTCGCTGGCCAGGAGGATACGCATCGGCTGCTTCTTTTAGCATCATTTGTCCGAGCGGGGAAGGGGATTCCTCCTTTTTGGTCACGGCACCCCATCCCTCTTGCATCCGTTCCCGGAGCGTTTACCTTTTGAATAGTTCCCCTCAACGGTCCCCCGCGGAACCTACCTGACTGGGGCGCTGTTTAATCCCTCATCCGTTTGCCGTGCCCATGAACGTCCTCCTTCCCCGCCTATCCCTGCTTCTCGCCCTCGGGTGCGCCCACTTCGCCTTCGCGGCCGAGACCGCCCCGGAGCCGACCAAGGCCGGCCTCGAGTTCTTCGAGAAGAACGTTCGGCCGATTCTGGCCGAACACTGCTACAAGTGCCACTCGATCGCCGAGAAAACCTCGAAGGGCGGACTGATTTTGGATTCCCGCGACGGCATGCTCAAGGGCGGCGATGAAGGTCCCGCGGTGGTGCCGGGCAACCCGGCGAAGTCCCTGTTGCTCCGCGCGATCACCTACACCGACAACGAGCTCCAGATGCCGCCCAAGAAAGCGGGCGGCAAGATTCCCGACGCCAAGATCAAGGTGCTGCAGGATTGGGTGAAGATGGGCGCCCCCGCGCCCGTCGGGGCCGGTGACAAGCTGACGGGGCTTTCGCAGAAAGCCCGGGACCACTGGGCGTTCAAACCGGTCGTGAAGCCGGCGGTGCCGGAGGTGAAGAACAAGCTCTGGGTGCATAACCCGATCGACGCCTTCGTCCTCGCCAAGTTGGAAGCCGTCGGCCTGCAGCCGAACCCGACGACCAATCCGGAATCGCTCCTGCGCCGCATCCATTACGACCTGGTCGGCCTGCCGCCCGCGGCCGAAAAGGTCTACAGCTTCAGCAACCAGTACGCCGCCGCGGTCATGGCGGACGCCGCCAACGTCCAGCGCGGCCAACCGGCCAAGGCCGTGGATGCCCTCATCGCCAAGGAAGTGGATGAACTGCTGGCCTCGCCGCATTACGGCGAACGCTGGGCCCGCCATTGGCTCGATACCGCCCGCTACTCGGATACGCGCGGTTTGGCGGTCGACCAAGGCAACTCGCTCTTCGAAGATTACCGCTACGCCTACGCCTGGACGTTCCGCAACTACGTCATCGATGCCTTGAATACCGACAAGCCCTACGATCAGTTCATCATCGAACAGTTGGCCGCGGATCGCCTGCCGGACCTGAAGAAGGAAGACCCCCGCCTGGCGGCGTTGGGTTTCATCACCGTCGGGAAGCGTTTCGACAACAAGGATGACACCATCGATGAGCGCATCGACACCACGACCAAGGCCTTCCTGGGGCTCACGGTCGCTTGTTCCCGTTGCCACGACCATAAGTTCGACCCGATTCCCGCCGCCGACTATTACTCGCTCCACGGCATCTTCGCCTCGACGATCGAACCGCTCCAGCGCCCCGTGATCTCCTCGCCCGACGCCGCCGCCCAGCGCGCCGACTTCGAGAAGCGCCTCAAGGCGCTCCAGGAGGAGAGCGCCGCCGGCTTCTACGAGTACATCCGCGAGATGCGCGCCCGCTACAACCGCGAGATGGCGGGCCGCCTCGTCGCGACGACCTTCCGCCGCGGCTCCGCCGAATGGGGCGACGTCAACGAGCGCTACAAGCTCGAGACCCCCTTGCCCGACTTCGAGCCCATGCGCGTGCAGATCGACTCGCCCATCACCGGCCCCTTCGCGCGTTGCGCGGCGATCCCCGTGGCGGAATTCGCCGAACGCGCCCCGGCGGTCATCGCGGCCGCCCTCGCCGACAAGAAGTATCCGGTGAACCCGCTGATCGCGGCCGCCCTCCGCGACCTCAAGCCCAAGACCATCGACGACGTCGCTCTGGCTTACCAGAAGGTGTACAACGACGCCAAGGATTCGATCCTCGCGCACATCGCGCGCTGCGCCAAGCCCGGCCACAGCAGCAAGGAGACCACGCCCGCCGTCGCCCAATTGGCCAACTACCCTTGGCCGGTGCCCGACGTCGAGAGCATCCTGGACAACGAGGAGCTCATCGCGATGTTCAACTCCCGGAAGTTCTGCAATGATTGGCAGAATCGCCCCATCTACGGCGGGCAGAACAACCGCGCCCCCGCCCGGTATTTCCGCTTCACCCAGATCAACGAGCTGCGCCTGACGCATCCGGGCGTGCCGCGGGAAGCCATGGCGGTGGCCGACGCGGCCAGTCCGCGCGACAGCTACGTCTACCTGCGCGGGGATCGGAACAAGCGCGGTCCGGTCGTCCCCCGTCAGTTCCTCGAAATCCTTTCGACCGCCCCCCGCAAGCCTTTCACCGAGGGCAGCGGCCGCCTGGAATTGGCGCGGTCCATCGCGAGCAAGGACAACCCGTTGACCGCCCGCGTCGCCATGAACCGCGTTTGGCTCAAGCACTTCGGCGAAGGCTTCGTCTCCACGCCCGATGACTTCGGCAACATGTCCGAGAAGCCTTCGCATCCCGAACTACTCGATTGGCTCGCCAGCGAATTCACGGAGAACGGCTGGTCGCTCAAGCGGATGCATCGCCTCATCATGACGAGCGCCACCTACCGCTTGGATTCCAACCCCAACGTCAATCCGCTCGTCGTCCGGAAGGGTCCCGTCGATCCGCTGAAGCTCGACGCCGGCAATCGGCTCCTCTGGCGCGCCAACCTCCATCGCCTCGATTTCGAGTCCATCCGCGATTCGATGCTGAAGCTGACGGGCAAGCTGAGCCCCGTCGTCGGTGGCCAGCCGGCCAACATCACGGACGAACCGTACTCCTATCGCCGCAGCATTTATGGGTACGTGGATCGCTTGCGCCTGAACGACACGCTCTCGCAGTTCGACTACGCCGATCCGGACATGACGAACTCCAAGCGGGGTTCGACGATCGTGCCCCAGCAGGCCTTGTTCTTCATGAACAACCCGCTCTCGGTGGAGGTGGCCCGCGCGGTCGCCGCCCGGCCGGAAGTGGTCAAGGCGATGTCCGAAGATTCCCGCATCAACGCCATGTTCCTGGCGTTGTTCCAGCGCCGGGCGACCCCCAGCGAGATCCGCTGGGCCAACGATTTCCTCTCGAAGCAGCGCACGTTGACCAACGAAGCGAAGCGGGCGGTCGCCTCGGGTAAGGCGGCCCCGACTCCGCCTGGGGCGACTCCAGCCAAGGGAACCAAGACGGCCGCCAAAGACGGTAAGTCGCCCGAAACCAAGGGTAAGTCCGCCACGGCGGTGGCTCCGAAAGCCAGCCCAGCGGCCAAGACCGGGGTAGCGATGAAAGACGGGGCTTCGATGATGGAGGGGGGCGGCATGATGATGGAGGCCAAGACCAGCGGAGGTGCCGAAGGCGTGCTGCAGAATGTCGGTGAAATGGTTTCTCGTAACCCATTGACGCCAATTGAGTTACTGGCCCACGCCCTGCTTCTTTCCAACGAGTTTGTCTACGTGAATTAGGCCGTCCAGCCCGGTTCGTTTTGGCAGGCCAGGGTTCGCTGAGACCCTGGCCTGCTTTTTTCCGTCCTATATTGAGGCAAATCTACCGCTTGCACTCTCTGGCGGGTGGTAAAGAATTATTACTAGTAACCCCCCTCTGATTACTCCCTAGGCTTTTCCCCCAAGCTTATGCGGTCTAACTCACTTCCTTTTCCGCTTCTCTTTTCTATGCGTCGGCTCCACCCATTTCTCCCTCTGGCCCTACTCATCGGTGTTCTCGCGGCATCGGGCGCTTTCGCTCAAGAGATGCAGGAGATGGCGATGAAGGCCGCCGCGCCCACCGCCGCCAAGGCCGAAGAGAAGATGGATCCGGCGGGTTTGGAATTCTTCGAGAAGAACGTCCGCCCCATCTTGTCCGAGCGCTGCTACAAGTGCCACTCCGCGGCCGAGAGCACTTCGAAGGGCGGCTTGGTGCTGGATTCGCGCGCCGCGATGCTCGACGGCGGCGACCAAGGCCCCGCGGTCGTCCCGCACAACCTGAAGAAGTCCTTGCTGATCCTCTCGGTCCACCAGACCGACCCGGAACTTTCGATGCCGCCGCGCAACAAGGGTGGCCCCAAGCTCAGCGACGAGCAGATCAAGATCCTGGAAAAGTGGGTGATGATGGGCGCTCCCGCCCCGGTGGGTTCGGGAGTCGGTAAGCTCACCGGCCTCTCGCAGAAGGCCCGCGACCACTGGGCGTTCAAGCCGGTCGTCGCCCCCGAGGTCCCGTCCGTCCGCAACCAAGCCTGGGCGCAGAACGAAGTCGACGCGTTCGTGCTGCAGAAGCTCGAGCAGAACGGACTGAAGCCCAACCCGGCGACGGATGGCGACTCCCTGCTGCGCCGCCTGACCTACGACCTGCACGGCATGCCGCCCACCCCGGCGGAGTCCGACGCCTTTGCCCGCGAGTACGATGCCGCGGTCGCCCGTGATGCCTACGCCATGCGCAACGGGCAGCCCGCCCGCGCCGCCTCCTTGGTGGTTGAGCGCGTCGTCGACCGCCTCCTGGCTTCGCCGCGTTACGGCGAACGCTGGGCCCGCCACTGGCTCGATACCGCCCGCTACTCCGACACGCGCGGTAACCGTCGGGACATCGAAGGCGAACGCTTCCCGAGCGCGTGGACTTACCGCGACTACGTCATCGAGGCCCTGAACAGCGACAAGCCGTACGACCAGTTCATCATCGAGCAGCTGGCGGCCGATCGCCTGCCGGACCTGGCCAAGGACGATCCCCGCCTGGCGGCCCTCGGTTTCATCACCGTCGGCAAGCGCTTCGACAACAACGACGACACGATCGACGAACGCATCGACACGACCACGAAGGCGTTCCTGGGCCTGACGGTCTCGTGCGCGCGTTGCCACGACCACAAGTTCGACCCGATTCCCGCGGCCGACTACTACTCGCTGCACGGCATCTTCGCTTCGACGTCCGAGCCGATGCAGGAGCCGGTGATCCGGGGCACCCGGATCGGCAACGCCGCCGAGCGCGCCGACTACGACAAGAAGCTACGCGACCTGGTGGAGTCCAATACCCGCGGCTACTACCGCTACATCGCGGCCCAGCTCGGGATCCTGCACAAGGACTTCGCCGGTCGCGCCTTGTTCCAGATGGCCGGTCAGCGCTCGGAGAAAGGCTTCGACATCCAGAAGCAGTACAAGTTCGAGCCCGTGCGCGAGGTGGACGGCTCCATCAACATCGCGACCAACTCGCCGATCACGGGCCCGTTGGCCCGCCTGCGTCGCTTGACCGAGGCCGAGTTCGCCACCCGCGCCCCGGAAGTCCTCGCGGCCGCCCTCACGGACAAGAAGAGCCCGGTCAATCCGCTGGTCGTCGAGGCCTTGGCCAACCTCAAGCCGAAGACCCTCGATGACGTCGCCTTGGCCTATCAGGCCATGTTCCAGAAGCACCATTCCCGCATCGTCGCCCACATCGGCCTGCGCGGCACCCCGGGTGGCGCCGGCGATCGGGACGACAAGGCCCTCGCCCAGTTGGCCGCGTGGCCGTGGCCCCTCCCCAATTACGAGGAGGTCGCTTCCGTCCCGCTCGTGACCGTGCTCATCTCGACGCGCAGTTTCTGCGAGCCATGGCAGTCGGCGCCGAGCTTCCGCAACGGCAACATTCCCGCCAAGTACTTCCGCTTCGACGACATCAACAAGCTCGAGCTGACGCACCCCGGCGGCCCGGGCACGGCGATGGTCGTCGCCGACAGCGAGCGTCCGCGGAACACCAACGTCTACCTGCGCGGCGACCGCAACAAGCCGGGCGCCGTGGCCCCTCGGCAGTTCCTGGAGATCCTCGCCGGCCCCGACCGCCAGCCGTTCTTCGACGGGAGCGGACGGCGCGAACTGGCCGTGGCCATCGCCAGCCGCACCAACCCGCTGACCGCCCGCGTGCTCGTCAACCGCATGTGGATGCACCACTTCGGCGCGGGGATCGTCTCCTCGCCCGACGACTTCGGCAACATGGCCGAGAAGCCCTCGCATCCCGAACTGCTGGACTGGTTGTCCGCCCACTTCGTCGACTCGGGTTGGTCGCAGAAGAAGTTGCACCGCAAGATCCTCACTTCGCAGGCCTACCGCCAGTCCGCCAATCCGCTGCTCAACCCGCTGGTCGCCCAGAAGGGCGCGGTCGACCCGATGAAGGTCGATGCCGGCAACAAGTTGCTGTGGCGCGCCAACCTCCGTCGTCTCGATTTCGAGTGCATCCGCGATGCCATGATCATGCTCACCGGGAAGATGGACCTCTCCGTGGGTGGTCGCCCCGTGAACATCACCGAGGAGCCGATCAGCTACCGCCGCAGCATCTACGGGTACATCGACCGCGACCGGCTCAGCGACCTGCAGTCGCAGTTCGACTTCGCCGATCCGTCGATGGCCAATTCGCAGCGCGGCACGACCATCGTCCCCCAGCAGGCGTTGTTCTTCATGAACAACCCGCTTTCGGTCGAGGTAGCGCGCGCGGTCGCCGCCCGCCCGGAATTCCTCAGCGCCTCCAGCGATGAAGGGCGCATCGCCGTCCTTTACCGCGTGATGTTCCAGCGCGTGCCCAAGCCGGAGGAAGTCCGTCTCGCCAAGGAATTCGTCAAGAAGGTCGCCGGGTACATCGACGAACCCCTGCCGGCGGCGAAGCCGAAGACCCCTGTGGCCGCCAAGAAGGTCACCAAGGAAGAGGCGCGCGCCATGATGAACAAGCCCCTCGTGCCCTCCACCCAGGCTCCAGGCCAGGCGGCGACCAACGGCGCGACCACCATCGCGGGCGGCGTCATCGTCAATCTCGGCGAGAAGATCTCCCGCAAGACCCCCAGCTCCCCATGGGAGATGCTGGCCCAGGCCATGATTTGCTCCAACGAATTCGTTTACCTCGACTAACCCCCCGTTTTCTTCATACTAAACATATAACCAAGCCTCCTATGGAAATCCAAAACTGCCATAACAGCCTCCCGACACCGTCCTCCCGCCGCGACTTCCTGCGCCAGACCGGCATGAGCATGGGCACCATCGCCTTCGGGACCATGGTCGCCGATTACATGGTCAACCCGGCGCAAGCCCAGATCACCGCCACCTTGAAGCCTCGCCAGGCTCCGTTGCCGGCCAAGGCCAAGCACGTCATCCACATCTTCGCGGGTGGCGCGCCCTCGCACCTCGATACCTTCGACTACAAGCCGGGCATGAAGGCCTATGCGGAGAAGTCCCAGGGTGGCGGCGGCGGCGTCCTCTTCCCCACGCCCTTCGAGTTCAAGAAGTGCGGCAAATCCGGTCTCGAGATCTCCGAAATCTTCCCGAAGCTCCAGGAGCAGGCCGACGAGATGTGCGTCATCCGCTCGATGCACTCCGACATTCCGGCCCACGGTCCGGCCGCCAAGTTGATGCACACGGGCTCGGCCATCCTCACCAAGCCTTGCTTGGGTTCCTGGGTCCTCTACGGCCTCGGCACCGAAAGCCAGGACCTCCCCGGTTTCGTCAGCCTCGGTGGCGGCGCCGAAGGTCGGCAGTCCGCCTTCTTGCCGAGCATCTTCCAAGGCGCGAAGACCTCCTTCCGTCCGGGCGCGCCGTCCAACAAGGTGATCGCCAACCTCCAGAGCGAGTTCACGACCGAAGAAGCCCAGCGCAAGCAGCTCGACCTCGTGCACCAGCTCAACAGCCGCCACATGCAGACCGTCCAGAAGGATGAGCAGCTGGAGGCCCGCATCGAATCCTTCGAGCTCGCCTTCCGCATGCAGACCGCGGCGACCGACGCCTTCGACATCTCCAAGGAGTCCCAGAAGACCCGCGACATGTACGGCAAGAGCGACCTCGGCGCCAAGTTGCTCTGCGCCCGCCGCCTCGTCGAGCGCGGCGTCCGTTTCGTGCAGGTCGATGCCGGCGGTTGGGATCACCACACGAACGTCTTCACCTCGGCGGCCCGCACGGGTGCCGCCATCGATACCCCGGCGGCCGCGCTCATCGCCGACCTCAAGCAGCGTGGTCTGCTCAACGAGACCCTCATCATCTGGGGTGGAGAATTCGGCCGCACCCCGACGACCCCTGGCCGCGTGAACGCGAACTCCGGTCGCGACCACCACGCCAAGGCTTTCTGTTGCTGGATGGCCGGCGGCGGCGTCAAGGGCGGCATGCACTACGGTGAATCCGATGAAATCGGCAGCCAGGTGGCCGCCGACGGCGTCGACATCCATGACCTGCACGCCACCGTCCTGCGTCTCCTGGGCTTCGACCATACGAAGCTCACCTACCGCTACAACGGCCGCGACTTCCGCCTGACCGACAACTTCGGCAAGGTGGTCAACAAGGTCATCGCCTAAGCGTCGCCTCCGCGGCTCGCCCCGGAAGGGCGGACGTCTCCGGACGCCCGCCCTTTTTCGTGCCCAGGCTTGCAGGATTTTCTTCTGATTGTATCTTAGAAGGTCGTTCCCCATGCCGCTTCGCTTCTTCCTGGTCTTGCTGGCATCCGCCGGCGCGGTGGCCTTTCTGACCTGGCCGAGCGGGCGTGCGCCCAGCAGGGCGCGCCCGGCGACCCGCGTGACGCCGGCGTTCGCGGTTCCCGCGGTGGTCGTGGACGCCGCCCCCGAAGCGTTCGCCGGCGCGGTCGTCGGTGGCGGGTCGGCGCCCGCTCCCGTCGGGCCTCGGGCGGTCGCGGCCGCCGCCCCGGTTGCCGGCGGGGTCGTCGGCGGGCATTCGGGCGACAGGCAGCCCAGCCCGGCCTCGTCCGCCCGCGTGAAGGCTGATGCCGCCGGGCGGCCGCCCACCGGCGGCCAGCTCCGCACGGATGCCTTGGGAAATCGCGAAGTACGTTTGGACAACGGGGTGACGGCGACGACTTCCACGGACGCCCTCGGCGGGAGCACGACCCGCTTCAGCAATGGCGTGACGGCTTCGACGCGGACCGACGCGCTGGGCGGGACGACCACGCGTTACTCCAACGGGGTGACGGCGAATTCCCGGCAGGACGCCCTGGGCAATACCGACACGGTCTACAGCGATGGCACCCGCTCGACGACCCGCGTCGATCCGTTCGGCAATCAGGTGACGACCTACAGCGATGGCCGGACGGAAACGATCCGCCCCGACCCGTTCGCCCCGCGGCCCCCCGCCGGCAAAAAATGACCGAAAAAGAAGCCCCCGAGGTCTACAGGTCGCTTGCAACTTAGGCGGCCGTCGGCAGTCTCACCTTTCATCACCCCATGACGCATACCCTCACCCGCTGGGCCGCCACCGCCGCCCTCCTCCTCGCGGCTCCGCTCCTGCTGGCGGCCGATACGTTCACTTCCGGTCCCGGTTGGCTCGACTTCCCGGGCGGCAAGGGCCCGGGGGCCGGCAAGACCGTCGTCCTTCTGGCCGGCGATGAAGAATACCGTTCCGAGGAAGCGATGCCGATGCTCGCTCGCATCCTGGCGGAGCGCCATGGCTTCCGCGCCATCGTCCTGTTTTCGCACGATGACGGCGTGATCAATCCGAACAACGGGGCTTCGCTCGGCAAGCCCGAGGCCCTCGATGGCGCCGACGCGGTCGTGCTCGGACTCCGCTTCCGCAAGTGGAACGACGCGGCCCTCGCCAAGTTCGACGCCGCGGTCAAACGCGGCGTGCCGATCATCGGCACCCGGACCAGCACCCACGCTTTTGCGGGCATCCCCAAGGAGAGCGCCTTCGCCTCCTATAATTGGAACAACAAGGGCGGCTTCGGGAAGAACGTCCTCGGCGAGACTTGGATCAGCCACTGGGGCAATCACAAGGGCGAAGCGACGCGCACCGCCACCGAGCCCGGGGCCGAAAAGAATCCCATCCTCAACGGCGTGGACAGCGCCTACGGCGATACCGACGTCTATGAAGCTTACCCGCCCGCCGACGCCAAGGTGCTGCTGCGCGGCGTCGTCCTGAAGGACATGGACCCCAAGAGCCCGCCCAGCGAGCGCCGCAAGAAGCGTGCGTCCGACAAGCAGGAGCAGGGGCTGAACGAGCCGGCGATGCCGGTGGCCTGGACCCGCGAGCTGAAGAACGACGCGGGCACCGTGAACCGCATCCTTTGCACGACGATGGCCTCCGCCAGCGACCTCAAGGATGAGTCGCTCCGCCGCCTCCTGGTGAACGGCGTCTTCTGGGGCCTCAAGCTGGACGTGCCGTCCAAGGCGGACGTCACCCCGCTGGTGGAGTGGAAACCCAGCAAGTATTCCTTCAACGCCTTCCACAAGGGCTTGAAGGCGGCTGATTTCGCCGGCGTCCTGCCCGATCCCGTCGTCGCTCCTGCCCCGAAGAAGCCCGCGGCCAAGTAAACCGTCCAGGGGTCATGCAGCGAGGCGTCCCGCGCGGGACGCCTCTTTTGTTTTAACTGCGGAGCCCGCGGCCGGCCAGCAGGCGCACGAAGGCTTCGTTGCTCAGGATGAATGCACCCTGACGGTCACATGCATCGCGGACCTCGGCGTCGTCGGAGACGATGAACCACGGGCCCTCCGATGACTTATCCTTGCCGACGAGATCCATGAGGTCGTGGTCGGCTTTGGCGCCAGCACGGCTGAAGGTCGCCTTGAGGCGAGGATGATCCAGGCGCAGGTTCGAGGCCTGCCCATCAAAGCTCGCCCAGATGAGCAGGCCGGTTCCTTCGTGGGCGAGTTTCTCCAGGAGGTTGAGCACCTTCTGGCGGGCGGGCGTATCCAAGAGCAGTCGGAGGTCGCCTTGGGCGTTGCGCTTCGAGGCGAGTTTCAAGCCGAGGTAAGCCTGTTGGAGGCAGGCAAAGTTATTGGCGTCTATTCCCAGTCGGGCGGGCTCGCCAAGGGCCACCGCCCGCTCGAGGAGCGCAACCGGCCCAGACGTCTTCTGATCGTGGAATTGTTGGTCCGCCGTGAGGGAACGGCGCCGATGGATGTCACCGCGGTAAAGGTCGGCGTGCCGCGAATCGACGAGGCCCGACTGTTCGGCGGCCGCCAGCGCGGATTCAATGGCTTTAAGCTCGGTTATCTTTGCCCCATTGATCTTGGTGGCAATTCGTTCCAAGAAGGGGTCGGAAGGGAGGTCGCGTCGTTCGAGTTCGTATCGGACTTTCTCGATGTGCTCGGTCACGCGCTTCTCCAAGGTCACGATGGCCGGGAGGACGCTGCCCGCTGTCCGTTGGTAGCGTCGCAAGAGCTTCAGCATATCCTCCATCTGCGGGATGGCTTGCCGGAGCTCGTGTTCCTTGGCCAAGAACGGGTCGGCATCGCGCTGGGCCTTGCGGACGGCCTCCACGGTTTCCGCGGTGAGGTGGCGGAGCTGCGCGACTTCGTCAGACGCTTCGCGTAGTTTGCGCGCATCCGTGAACCACGGCCGCAGTTCTTCGGAGAGGAGGTGTTCCGCGATTTCACGGGCCTTCTTCGCGACATGCTCGCGGGCTTGATCGAGTTCGCCCTTCAGCCGGCTGACTTCGGTTTCGGTTTTGGTCAGGCGGGTCTGCAAGGTCTGCGCAGCTGCCTCCAGCGAGGCCAGTTGCAGGGCTTGGCTTTCGAGGTTGGCTTTCGCCGTGGCCTCGAGTGTGGCTATTTGGGCGTCCCGTTCCGCGAGGACATGGGCGTGATGCCGGCGTTCGGCGCGCAACTCGTTCTCGCGGGCCGTCGCCATGCGGTCGATTTCTTCCTTCAGCTTGCGGACCGATGGGTCGGAGGTGGCCGGGGCATCCTCTTCTGCGGGTGCCTCGATGGCCGGGGCGCCGACCTTCTGGAGCCAGAGGCGAAGGGCTTTGGCATCAGGCTGGCCAGCGCTGGGCTTGCCGTTGCTCGCGTGCTTCGTGAAAGGTTCCGCCGCGATGGCCGCCTCCTTGTCCTCCGCACGCGCGGAACGCACCAGGCAGAGCAGGGCGGCGCGTGGGCCACCGAGGATGGCGGCGAGTTCATCGAGATGCGTCAGCAAGGTTGCCTTCTCGAG
>Ga0255114_1000060_pt1 | contig 29563 bp, 29 predicted proteins | sample Law_Law_RepA_8h_FD_188477 | JGI IMG/M metagenome (GOLD analysis project Ga0255114, IMG submission 188477) | Freshwater microbial communities from St. Lawrence River, New York, United States - Law_Law_RepA_8h | ecosystem: Environmental > Aquatic > Freshwater > River | place: USA: New York...
GCAGTGGAAGATGTATTTTACCTCACCATGGAAGAGATCAAGCAATATGCGTTGGTGGAGCGGTTGTCGATGATGGATTTGGTGGAAAAGCGCAAGGCAGAATACGCACAATACAAAGATTTGATTCTTCCGGATCGCATCATTTACAGTGAAAAAGAGAAACCGGATTTGACCTCCTACTTGCAAGACCTCACCCGTGAAGGATTGGATTTCTCCCAGGTATTAACCGGTGTGGCGGTTTCCAAGGGCGTAGCCGAAGGCGAAGCCCTGGTGATCACTGAACCCGTGCTCAACGCCGATGTGAAAGGGAAAATCCTGGTGAGTAAAATGACCGATCCCGGATGGGTATTCCTCATGTCGCAAGCCATCGCCTTGGTCACTGAAAAAGGTTCGCTGTTGAGTCATACGGCTATAGTAGGACGTGAATTGGGCATTCCAGTGGTGGTTGCGGTGCAAGACGCCACCCAGCGCATCAAAACCGGTGAACGGATTCGGGTGAATGGGTCTACGGGCACGATCGAACGCATCGAATCGACCAAAAACGACGAATAATCTATGCTCTAAGCCCAAATTCTGCGGGGGTCGCCCGGTTTGGTTCTCACCATGTAGCCGCGTTTTTTGGCCTCTCGCTTTAACGTGAAAATGAGCTGTCCGGGATAAAACGAGGTTAAAAACCGCGATCCAGGGGCGATTTTTTGCATGTCCGACAACAAACGATGGCAATTGGAGGCGCATCGCTCACCCCAAAAAGAATAATCGCACTCAGGGTCGGCCACATTGCGCTCATAATAGTCTTTGAGCCATAATTGCTCCGCTTCGCTGGCTGGAATTGAAACGATGGTTTCCTTTTTGTCTCGCACAATTTCCTCCCATTCTGGCAGGGATTGGTTCTGAAAAATGGCGCTTTTTGCTTGGTTTTTGGGGAAAATATGGATGTTGTTGCGGTCGGCATAGTAGAATCCATACACCCGATCAAAGACCTGTACCGCTACATGTCCGCCAAACCATCCCCCCAATTCACGGTGCGTATCGCCCGAAAAAGGCTTGGTTACTGAACCATGAAAAATCCGCACGTGAATCATGCTTCAAAAGTACCCAAAATCCCTGATTTTGTTGTATTTTCGTTATTTACAGTCTTGCATGAACGCGCCATTTTCTGCCTCCCAATCCCGTGAATTTCAATTAGAACAATCGCTTCGTAACCATACTTGGCTGATACCCACCATGGGGTTTCTCGCTGCAGGCCTCCTGTATTGGGCTCAAGCGCCTTTGATGCGGTGGTTTTCGGAAGGGCATTATTGGGTAGTGCTGTTTTCAGGGATGCTGGCCCATGCCTTTTTTATTGTTTTGGTGCACGATGGTGCCCACAAATCCATTACCCGTACCAAAGCCGATCGCTTTATCATGAATTTCGGGGCTGGACTGATGTTGATGCCGTTTTATGCTGAGCCGTTTCGCAAGTTTCACCTGATACATCACTCCAATACCAACACCGACGTGGATCCACTTTGGCCCGATACCAAGAAGAAATTGTACGATAACCACCGTTTTTTCTATGTGTTGTGCACCCTGATCCCTTTGTTGTTTACCCTGTATTTGCTGATTACACAACAGCGGAAGGTGGCCAAGATGGACAAAAAAGTGATGTCGCCCAAAATGAATTTCTATTACATGGCCGGGGCTTTTGCCGTGAGCGCCGTGGTGATTTATTTCGCGCAGCCCAGTCTCGTGTATGTGTTATGTACCTTATTGGTGCTCAATGCATTTAGTGTGCTACGCCACTGGTGCGAACATTTGGGCTACAACAACGAACACGAAAGCAATACCTTTTGGTTTCCGATGGGGATGGGTATCGGCAACCACGATGTGCATCATCATGTGCCGCATTTGTCGTGGTTTACCCTTTGGCTGGGCCTCTTTTCACGTCCCAAAACCACTTCAGTGCCCAAGGCCATTTACGGGGTGTTTTTCGATCCAAACTTTGAACATTACGAAGCAAAATGAACGCGCTAATATTTCTGATGGCCATATCCGTTACGATTTCTGCCGTACTCGCAAACGGACTGAAAAACGCCAAAGTCGGGGAGTTTGAATATGTGAAAGATGACAACACCCTTCGCGTGTTTCGGTTGGTGATGCCGTTGTCGGTTATCTTCGGGATTGTGGTAGGCGTTTGGGAGCCATGGCATTGGGGTTTCGGCGCCATTCCCGTGGATATTGATTGGGCTTCGTTGGAACTGTGTGCCGCTGTGTTGTTTGTTGTTGGACTTTCGCTCCGATGGGTCGCAATATTGAGCTTGAAAAAGGCGTTTACGGTGAAAGTGACGATTTTGAAAGGACATCAACTGAAATCGGATGGGGTTTACCGTTGGATGCGTCACCCCAGTTACACCGGTATGTATATTTATGGATTGGGGTTGGGTTTGGCCTTGCACAGCGTGTTGAGCATTGCCATAATCTTATGGGGCGTATGGTACACAACCCACAACCGTATTCCGGTGGAAGAAGCGGTGTTGGAAAGCCATTTTGGCGATGATTATCGCGCCTATAAAGCCAGAACGTGGAAGTTGTTTCCGCTGATTTATTGAGCGTTTCTGCCCGATTTTAACACCCAATACAAACCTTTTACGTTTGAGCGCAATTCTTTGAGATAGATCAAAATGATCATTTCTTCAATGCTGCTGAGCCATCCCCAAATCATCGCGAAGTAAAAAATGGGGGCGTAATACCCGTAAGAAAACAACCCAAAGAAATAGATGCCTTGGAAATAGCCACCCAATTTTGCGCTGTACATGTGCAAACTGGGAAGTCTACGGAACTTGATGAATGAGAAAATATTGTAGAACACAATCAGTCCAATGAATGGATACAACAACCAAAAATCATTGCCGTGATCGGGCATCTTGAAATTGTAAATCCCCACAAATGCCAAAATGTAAGTGCCCCAGTCGGCCATGGAATCGAGGCGAGCCCCAAATTCGGTTTGCAGTTTAAACGTTCGTGCGATAATCCCATCGATGGCGTCGCTGGCCAAATTGATGCACAACAAAGTCGCAAACAAAGACTCGTTACCGGCATAGATGAGGTAGAGCAGGAAGGGGAACGACAGCAATCGGTACAAGCTAATGGCATTGGGCAGGTTCCAAATGTTTTCCTTTTTGGGCGATGGGTTAGCGGTTGTTTGACTCATGGGAGGGGTGAAAGTATGGGTTTAAAACGCTTTTTTGATTTTTCGAAGGTATAGAATCCAAGAGAAAAGAAAATGAAGACTGGAAGCGGTGATGAAAAACAGGGTTGTATCGCCCCATGAAAAATCGCGCAATACACAAAAAACGAGGCTTACCCCCAAAGCAGAATCGGTTTTATCGAGCAGCGTAAACACAAAAGCGCCTCGCGTGGCCGAGGCCCCGGGAGCAATGCCCATTCTGCGTTTGAGCCAAGAATTGGGGAGTTCGAAAAGCACATAGGCCATACCATACACCCAACCGATGAAAAATTTGAACACAATGTCTTCCCACCCGTGCATGGTGCTCAAATCTTTGAGAATTGCGTCATTGGCTGAATCGTTCAAATGAGAAAGCAGTACACCACCCGGAAAATTGATCAATCCAAAGAGTACCGCGTTGACGATAGAAACAAACACCACACCCCGCCAGGTTTTGTTGGCACCAAATGCACCAACATGAATGGGGATGCTTAACCCTGCCCAACCATTTCGTTTCACCAACACCATGTGTGCAACGTTGGTGACAATCAACGGAAGTAAGGCGCCAATCATGTATATGGAGAGTTCCTTGTTCAAGGGTATTGGGTTTAATGGGCTGTTTCCAAAGCCAATTCCAACACTTCCAGCATTCTTAACGAAACTGCCAAAATGCGCTTGGAGAAATCGTATTTCGCAACGATTCCGGAGACTTCGTAAAACGACACCCTACAACAAATATAAGTTTTCACAGCCATCTCGGTGGCCCGCAAATAATCTTCGAATGGAAGTAGATGCCCAGGACCCTTGCGCTGTTGAATGGAATGATAATGCTCGCGCAAATAAGCCATGAGTTCTTCGCGGTCGAAATCCTCGGGCAACACAAAACTCAAAAATTCTACCACGTCGCGCTGGGGAAAATCAATCATCGATAACTCCCAATCGTATATGCAAGGCATCCCGCTGCTGCGTATCAAGGTGTTCCGTGGGTTGAAATCGTTGTGGATGGGTACCCTTGGCCAGCGGAGCTGGGCATGGTCGGATTCGAAGTTTAACATCGCCTCTTTCACCAATTGCAAAGCATCAATTTGCTCCGCCTCCGCACATTCTTCAATGAGGATGTCCATCAGCTTCCCATACAAATTCAAGGCTTTCCAAGGTTCAAAGGCATTCAGCAAACCCGGCTTTTCCGCAGGCAAGGTCTCCAACATTTTATGCGCCACATCAATGCTGCTTAAACACAGTTGAATCCACTCTTGGGACCATAAATCGGGCGTGTCTTCGCTGTTTTGCAGGGCGATTTGTCTTGGCGTAATCCACTCTTGCAAAACCAAATAGATTTCGCGATCGGCCTTGATGATGTTGCCATAATGCTTGGGCATCGCTACAAATCCTTGGGTTTGCAAATGTTCGTAAATGGCCGGCTCCTTGATATGACATCCACGGTATTCTAACGACTGTTGGTGCTGCTTGATCAAATCGGACAGTGACGTATCAATCGACGCCGCAATCAAATGCAGGCCTTTAATGACTTCCGTGTCAAGGGCCTTTGATTTGATCAGCAATTGCTTTTGAGAAGTGTTTTCCGGGTTTCCGTCGCCCACCAGCAACGTGGTTGGTAAAAATCCTATGAGTTTGTTGCTGATCTTACCCGTAATGTTGGTGATGATGCCGTTTTCTAATTGCGCATCTCCCTTCCACGAAAGGGATTGTATGAGCCGATTTCCCAACCAATTTTGCAGGTGGGGTGCTAGGAATTCTGGGGTGATTTCTGATTTCAACAACCACGAAACGGGCTTGTTCCGACCCAATTTCTCGTGGGCTTTGGCAAACTCGCCGCTCATGATGGCTGCATAGGTTGAAATTTCCAAGGCCAATGAAAATCCCGCAATCAATTTGGCAAAGCGATGCACCTTTCCTCCACCCAAACAGTCCATCATGGCCAACGCCTCGGCTTGCTTGGAAACATGGGTTCCACCTCCCACCGTGCCAATGACCAAGTTGGTGAGGGTAAGGGTGATGCGAACGCCATCGGGATATACTTCGCTGCCCAAAGGTTGCATGTCTAACAACGCCGAACTCGATTCGTGAATGGAGGCTAGATCCTGTCCGGTCGACACAAAAATCCCCGCAATGGCATTGGCTACATTCACATTGAAGGTAACGATGCCCATTTTCTTCGCATATTCTTGCGACGGTTTGATGAACTCAAGCATGCGCTCGGGCGTGGTGCGCAAAACCTCATGAATGACTTGTCTGGGGATATCGCATTGGGCTGTGACGCGGATGCCCCTGCCGTGTTCGATGTTATGAGACGATACTTTTTTGTCGGATGCCCCGTTGCCCTCGATGATGAATTCAAAATCGCAGTCAGGAAACGCACTACGCAATTCATCCACCAAAAATAACAACCCATGCCAAGTGCAGGTGGTGGTCATATTCTGTCCGGAAGCATCCCCAGTGGTGTAAACAAAGTGCAAATGCACGCAATGCGCTAGCACGTGGGTGTCGATGGTGATGAGTTTGGCGTGGTTGGAATAGGCCTCAGCCGCTTTTTTGATGTCGTTGAAATGCTGCTGTACCCAATCGCAAATGGGCTTTGCAAACGAAGCGTCGCGCAACAACAACATGGGCGTTCTCACCATTTTTTGCCATTCTACGGTTGCCGTGAATCCGCCACTGCGCGATACCACCTTGGCGCCACGGTTCATGCTGGCCACCAACGCGCCCTCCAATGTGCCTACCGGAGCGTAAACGTATTCGGATTTATCGCCGTCGCAGAAGGCCATAGGACCTACAATCCCCAACGGAATCTCGGTGCTTCCGATGTACGATTCGATGTTGTGTTGGATGGTGGAAATGTCAAGCTGTGATTGACCAATGGCATCCAAAGAAAGTCCTTGTTTTTGCAGGAACGCCATGCGCAATTCAGTGGCTGTGCGTGTGCTGAGACCTCTTCCGGGTACGATGGGCAATTCTTGCGACATAGATGGCTGGGTGGTTTTACCCCAAAAAACAAAGGTATTTGATTCAGGTGTAATTCAACAGAACGCGAACGAGCGATAGGCAAGCCAAGACCGTCATTCCCGCTAAATTTTGCGTTTTTTACCAAATTGTTACCACTTGGGTGCCATTTGTTACGGAAAATCGCAAAAAATAATTCTTGAGTTTACGGAAAATCGCAAAAGTTAATTTTTCCAAATCAGGCTCCCACCACAGTTGCTCCGCAGAAAATACATTCCTGAAGGCCAGTTTTCCGTGGAAATCTCCCAATTATGCCCGTTTCGAGATGCGCTCTCGCTCCCAATGGTTGATCCCCTGAACATCGTTCTACCCAGTGCGTCAACCACCGTACATTCCATGGATGGATTCGATGCACATTCAATCAATAACTTCGATTGTCCATCCTCCCAACGGGTAGTTATTCCATGACCCATCGCCCGATCAATGCCTTTGTTTAGTCCTGCTACTTTGCGATAACAGGTATCATATTGCCACAAAAAAGCAGAGTCTTTACCAATGAAGTTTACCTGTGAAACCAACAGTTTGTGGTCGACATCGGCAATCGGACCGCGAAACATCGCCGTGTCCACTGCCTTGCCCGTTAAAGCCCGATAAATGGTTAATGCAGCCAAATGGGTCCCCGCGGTTGAAGGGTGACTGCCATCGCCTTGATAAAGCCCAATGCTGGATTTATTTCTTACTTCCCGCCAAACGGAACCCACGGGTGCAACATCACATCCGTTGTCCTTGGCCATTTGCACATATCGCTGTCGTAACAGTTCATTCATGCCGCCAAACTTGCATACCGGTGGCCAAGTGGCGCAGTTTTGGGCATCGCCGTTTTCCCTTCCCCAAGTCATGTAAAACACCACTTTGACGCAGGGCTTTCCCACACGGGCGGCATCCACCAAAGCTTCCGCATAGGGGAAACACTGCGACTCAACCTGGGATTGAGGAAAGGAGGGGATTTGACTTTGTTCTTGCAATATCACGGCATCATAGTTGCCCGAGGCCAATTCTGATGTCACTTGTGGGTTGTTTACATGCATGGAAAAAGTTGTGCCGCCGGGTGCAATACTTACCACTTCGAAGGTGTCACCGGCACTTTCGGCCACTAACCGAACCCAATTGGGTAAGTCGTTCACCGCCGTGTAACTGTTTCCAATGAAGAGCACCTTTTTCAATTTGGGCGCTTGGGCAAAGGAATGAAGGGATAGGGCTAACGAGAGGAAAAGTAGGAGAGTAGTGAAAATCGCGCGATTTTTTGACATCCTGCAAAGGTACGAATCGTTTATGGCATCGCATTTGATAGTGACTCGACAAATGCAGGGAAAATTACACAAACGGTTGATGGGATTCATAATGGTATTGGTTGCAGGCATGTTCGCGAATGCTGCTTCGGCCCAGCGCATCAACATGATCGACATTATCGGGAACATCGATTCGGTGTCGGCCGCATTCACAAAATCAGGGCTGAAAGTTATCGCCAAGAACAACGATGACTATCGTTTGGTAGGCAAAATGGCCGGCGAAAACATTGAACTGCGTTTCTACTTTACCCCCATTTCTAGGGTCGTATTTAAAGGTATTGTGATTACGCAAAAGGCTTATGCTGCCGATAGCGTGCACGCGGAATACTTGATGAGAATTACAAAAATTTCTAAGCGTTACATCATCCCGGAAACCTTGATATTGAGCGATGGAAGTCGGGTGGGATTTTCTAGCAAACTGCCCGCAGAAGTGGCCGCAAATCCAACGGCTGTGGCCATTGAAACCATGGTGAATGCGACCAATATTCCGTCCTCGGTACAGAAAATTGCGTGGGAAAACATGACCTACTTCACAAACCTCAAACTGTATTGTGCTAAGTTATCGGATGGTAAAATTGCCACTGAATACGTCGTCAAAGACAACGAAGTGAAATACAACAATGAAAAGGCGATGCTTCCAGGCGGTGGCAAGGACGAGTTGGGGTTCTAACCCCAATAGCAAGGTCAATTCTTAGACCGTTGTTTTGCGTTTCTGCTTCACCATCAAGGTGATTTTGTATGGCGCCCACGCCAAGAAAAATAAGCCCAAGGCAATCACATCGCCCTGAATGATATACCAAGGCCAAGGCCCAAGAATGTCTAAAATGGATGCGCTAAAGGGTTTGTGGGCCAAGAAGAAATAGTTGGCCGTGTCGCCCACAATGTAATTGATCAACAAGCAAAGAATCGTAAAAATTTGCAATGCTCCGTAGGCATGAAATAAGTTTTTGAGTTGGAGTTCGGGGGCTTTTAAACGCAGCAAGTGAACCACAAACATTACCAAACCGGTGTGGCTGATCCAAAACTTGCAGAAATTGAAATGGGGGAAATTTTCGTACAAAGCTGGCGTGATGATGGCATTGAATGTGAAAACCCACACAAAAAAGTACATGATGGGCCACAACCATTCCTTCTTGGTATAACTGTAAGCCAATGCCACAAAAGCCAACCAATTGCATGGGTTCAACGGCAAATCTTCGCCCCAATTGTATTTCACATAGGCAGGGTCGTTTTCAGGCAAGAAACTCACATAGGATTTTACCACTTGCCATATCAATACGTTGAAAACCAAAGCCCAAGCAAACCCTTTGGTGATTTGATCTTGTTTTTCAGGGGTGGATTTTTTGGCCAATTGGGTGGCGATTAGGCACAAGCACGTCACCAATAGTACGGCAACCACATGTTCTGTTGACCCTGCGCAAAAATCTTTGTTGGGTTGAAAGTAGGGATTCATGGTTCAAAAATGAAAATATGGCCTGCAAGATATTGAATGGCAATTAAAAACAAAGCGATAAATTACAGATTACCTTTGTGCTACGAAATGTCAAGCGCAGAAATTCAACAAATCAAGGGGGTGTTAGCGCAATTGCGGCGTGGCGATTTGCCCACCGATTTGGCGTTCGATGCCTGTATGCCATTGTTGGCGAGGCGACATACTTCAACCCATTTTACCCCAGTGGATGTAGCGGTGGAGGCAGCGCAGTTTTTGTGCAGCGGCGAATGGCCCAACCCCAAGATTTTGGATGTGGGCTCAGGTATGGGGAAGTTTTGTTTGGTGGCCGGGGCGATGTTTGAGCAAGCGCATTTTACCGGTGTGGAGCAGCGCAAAGGGTTGTGTGATGTGGCCGATGTCCTTTTGGAGTACAGCGATTTGAACAATGTAGGATTTTTGTGTGGCAACATCATGAATGTGCGGTTTGCGGATTTTCAAGGCGTGTATTTGTACAATCCGTTTTATGAGCATTTGCAGCCTTTTTCCGCGATAGACGAGTCCATTGAGCTAGATGCCGATTACTACGAGATTTACTGCGGTTATGTGCGCAAACAACTGCAAAGCATGCCCAAAGGCACCCGCGTGGTGACCTATTTCGGCGGTGGCGATGAAATTCCCCTCAATTACGATTTGGTGAAGCAGTCGTTTCACAACGATTTGAAGTGCTGGCAGCGCAGATGACCTGGTTTTCAGTGCCCGTAAATGGTAAGTTGTGTATTTGCGAAAATCCGTAAAAATAGTGCGGGTGGTTAAGGAAAAATGCAAGTGGTGTCGTTGGCTATGGTGATATTTTTGAACTCGTCATGAAAAAGTATTTTATTCTGTCATTGCTCTTACTATGTCTTGCGCCCAACTTGAATGCACAGTTTGATCGGCCCAATTCAAAAACAAAGAATGCAGTATCCCTCATCAATTGGGATAAAACCAACCGCCTGCGAAGAGAACCGTATTTTGCAACACCTGTTTTCGAGGATATGTATTACCGGTTCGTCAATGATACCACGATTCATCATGGCTGGGTATATGGTGGGATGTTGACGCCCCGAACAATAGATTCTGTCTTTCTATATCGGCTCTCTGAAGGGAATAAGCCCAACATCATTGGGAATTTTTATTGCAGTCCCATGTGGGGTTATCACTGGGTTCAAGTACGATTTATGTCGGATCGTTGGCGGGGGTTTGGATGGAATGCCAACACAAGGAATTGGGGTGGCTCTCAGGTAGGGGGATTTTTGATTGGCTGCACATCCAAGGGTTTGTTTATTGCTCAAGAAACGGAATTGGCATACATACCTTATTCCCAAATCAGGAATGTGCGTCGTGGACAATCATTAGGCAATTCGGTGAACTCGCGATCAAAGCAAAGATATGGTTTCAACAACTATGGTAGTGGACTAGATGCCCTCATCGCAGCTCCCTTTGTTGGAACATTTCATGCCCTTTCAGGTGTGAGCCCCCAAAAGGTGCATCGCTTTTATGGCGATTCTACTGGGATGGATTTTCCTGGTTGGGTACAAGGTGCCAATGCTTGGGCGGAGAGCAGAAATTCTCTGTCTGATTTTCCCAAAGCCGTGTTGCAGAAAAATCGCAGGGTGTTTAAGCGAATTACCCGTGAGGCGATGCCAACAGACAAATTGGATCAAACAGAGCAGGTCGCGGATAGGATTTGGAAACATGAAATTCCTTTGAAATCTGAGGTGATTCGAACGGATGTGAATGCAAATGATGTCGTTGTGCGCAAGAACGTAGTCACTGCAATTTTTGATAAGACACCGCAATTTTCTGATAACAAATCGGTCGGTATCCCTACCTTGGAATTAGATAAAATTGAAGCGGATAGTGCTTTGCCAGTAACCAATGAGGAAATCAACAAGCCACAGCAGGCCCCTGCAGAATCGGTTGCTCTCGAGGTGGGGAAACCAATGGGGCCGCAACCGCTGCCTTCGTTGTTTGATCAACGTAGTAATATGAAAATACGTTGGGCTTATGAGGGATACGATGCCACCAAAGTGGATCCGAAAATTATCAAAATGTGCTCCAATATTCGGAGTTCGGTCCTAAGTGATGCACAAATGAATGCGTTAAACAACAAACACGAAATTCAATTTTTGGCCATCTATTTGATCACCAGTAATGGGCTTTTAATGAATGGTTTAGCGAAATTTACACCGGATCAAAAGTTGATGTTGGAGAAGGTGGCTCCAATGTTTGCCGAGGAGGCTAGCGCCGAAGCGGTGTTGAATGCCCGTGACATGGCGGAATCGGATATTGTGAACCTCGAGAAACTCTTTGAGCAATTGAATCGTTAAACTGCTTTCTTGGCACTTTTTTTCACGGGAGGAACTGTGTTGATGTCGCTTCGATACAGTCGATAGCGTCTGTGATGTCCTTTGATATATTCAAAAAACTCGTTGCCTTTTTCAGTGCTTTTGTTGGTTTTCCAGTATCGACCTTTCATTTTTGCTACTGGTAGTTGCAAAAGGAATAGCAAGGGCGTTAAAATCAAGCTAAGTACTACGGTTAAAGCCAATGTGGCGAGATAGGCAACAAGCACCACAACGAGTATGATGGCCTCCAATGCATCAGCACCTATCCAGTTGGAGTTGCCAAATGTTGCGATTGCCCAAAAACCACCCAATGCGCCTGAAATAGAGAACCATATCCAAAAAAGTCCGTTTAAAATTCTCTCTATTTTACTTGCCAAGGTGCCGCCTTTTTTGATTGTTTGAATGTCGGTGTAGGGTACAAAAAGCACCTTGTCCCTGATGGCAGTCTGGGTTTTTCCATAAGGTTTTTTTGATACCCAAAACAACGGATCGTGCGGGTTGTAAAGGAAAATTCCATTTTTGTTGGCCGCAATCAACTTTCCGTGCATGGTAATAGAATCTCCGACGATGGTCATGGTCCGAAGTTGTTTGGTGATGAAAGTGGGAATGAGCGTGTCACGGTAGACCCATTTTTTGTGCTTGCCAGCATGGATCAATCGCTGTGAAATGTGCATCGCATCTACGGTGTCATCCGGGATTGTTCGTTCCATCAAACGGGATTCCTTGAAATTCGAAGTGCTCTTTTGGCTGTAATATGGATTTATGTCGGTTTTGAATTGGATATTCCACCCCCTTTGGTGGTAACGTGGCTGCACCGAACACGACGTCAGCGCCAGTAAAAAGAGCAAGAATAGAAACCAAACCACAGCCCAGCGGCGTTTGTTGCGTTGCGATGGCCAATTCAATTGCGATGATTCCATTGGTTTTTTATAACCCCAAAATTAATGGGAGAAATGTCCCAGCGTTTTGCGATAATCCGTAAAATTCAAATCGATTTTTTGCGAAAATCCGTAACGGGGTGATCGTAGCTAGTTTTGGTGAACAACTAAATAGCAAATTGAACAATTTGGTAACATTTACACAACTTTTGGGGTACAAATTGCCGTCGATGCCAAAGAAAAAAGTTCTCCCCAAACTGCGTAAAATATTTGTCCTTGATACGTCTGTTATTCTCCACGATCATCAAGCTGTAAATCAGTTTGATGAACATGATGTAGCAATTCCTATTAGTGTTTTGGAGGAGCTTGATGCCTTTAAAAAAGGCAATGACACCATCAATTTTGAAGCGAGGCAGTTTATTCGTTTCGTGGATATGCTTTCCGAAGGGAATTCATTAAATAGTTGGATTTCGTTGCCGGAAAAGGGTAGTGGTGAATTTATGGTTGTGATGAATGAACAGGGCTCCCATGAAAGCAATGCCGTAAAGATTTTTGGCGATCGAAAAGCAGATCACTTAATACTCAACGCCGCATTGTTTATGCAAGAATCTTACCCAGATCGACCTGTGATTTTGGTAACCAAAGATGTGAATTTGCGCCTCAAAGCCCGATCACTGAATTTGCGTTCAGAGGATTATGAAACCGGTAAGGTCAAGAACTTGGAAGGCCTTTATCGCGGCATTGCTCAGATTGATATGGATGATTCTGCGGTCATCGACTCAATCCATCAAAATGGCATCGCTCACATCAGTCAAGTCCCTCAATTATCGCCCAGTACCAATCATTATTACATTTTAAAGAACCACAAGAGCAGTACATTGGCCTTTTATAACCAAGAGACTGAGACACTTGAAAGGGTGGAAAAGCGACATGCCTATGGCATAAAGCCGAGGAATGCAGAACAGGCCTTCGCCATGCATGCATTGTTCAATGATGCTATCAAGTTGGTCACCATTCAAGGAGTGGCGGGTACCGGAAAAACACTCATCGCCCTGGCCTGTGCCTTGGAGCAGCGCAGTAATTACAGACAAATTTACTTGGCTCGACCCATTGTTCCCTTGAACAACAAGGATATCGGATTTTTACCAGGCGATGTCAAAGCAAAAATCAACCCCTACATGGAACCGCTTTGGGATAATCTCAAAGTTATTCAGAATCAATACAGTGAGAGTTCCAAGGAGTTTCAAAAAGTGAAAGAACTGGTCGATAACGAAAAATTACTCGTTACCCCGTTGGCCTATATCCGGGGTCGAAGTCTCGCGAATATTATTTTTATAGTGGATGAAGCACAAAACCTCACACCGCTAGAGGTGAAAACCATCATTACAAGGGCAGGCGAGGGAACCAAGATCATCTTTACCGGCGACATTAACCAAATCGATACGCCATACTTAGACGCACAGTCGAATGGTTTGTCATTTATGATTGATCGTTTGAAGGGGCAGCCGCTATATGCCCACGTGACTTTGGAAAAAGGCGAGCGAAGCGAATTGGCAAATCTGGCCAATCATTTGTTGTAAATTGTTGATAATCTGTGGGTTTTATTGCCCCCTGTTGATAGAATCACAACGATACTTTAACCTTCGATAAACATGCGGAGGCGAATGTTGAATTCGTCTAGTTATGAGAACAGCCTACCATGCGAATTTAGGAGAAATTCAATTTTCTCTTGGTCACATTAAAACGGATGTGTTCGATGTATTGCCCATCAATACGCCGTTACAGATTCATCAAATCATCTGCATTGAAGAAGATGGCAGAGAGGTTATAACGGATGGTGAAGACCTTCTTCAATCCAAATATGAACTATGGCATTGGTTATCCATGCAGCACAATGTAATCCATGTAGAATTTAGTCACCCAGGGGGATGTACTTGGACATACCACAGAGGACAACTTGCGATTCATTGCAAACACAGAGCCACTTTGGTTTGGTGGACAGCCGAGATTTTGAAACATTACAACCTAGCCACATTCAAGAATTTCCAACGGCTGTCGAATTGTCATGGCCAGAGTTGCCTACTCATCAGTAAGGACGGAGATAGGCTGATGCCAGCGATGGTAAGTAACGGTTGGCACGGCCACATGGGGTGATGTTCGATTCATCAAAGGGTATCTGTACAACCGATTCGTTGGAAAAGATCCTCAATCTGCAATTCGGTGAATTGTTTTCTCAAGTAGCTTATGTGAAACTGGATATGCGCATCGTCATGAATGAAATTGATTTGTACTGGAGAAATTCCCGAAAAAAGTGCCGTAGACCACATTGTATCGCACTGAAATGACCCGGTCGAGTAATCGGATTTTTCGTACCGACCCAAAAAGGAAACAACCATGTTCAAGGTATACCGGTTTCGACGAAAACTCCAATGAACCATCTGAGTAAACGCCCAGTTTCTGACGCCGCGCAGTAAATCATTCTCAAATGCCATGCGCTCTGCGTTATGCAAGGGTTGCATGGTTTTAAGTTGATGTCGTATTTCATTTGAAAGATCTACCGCAGATTCGTTACCCGTTAATTCCAGCCACAGCGGCAGCGTTAGGTTGCCATCGAAATGCGACCCAGTGTCGTATTTTCTTAAGTCCACCGGAAGCATACACCGAATGGTTTTATTGGGGTGGTGCGTCTGCATCCACTGTGTCACCCTTACCATGATAAGGCCCAACAACACCTTGATATCCTGTGATTGCAGTACTTTATGGATGGAAAGCTGTCGATGTGCCCAATGTGCTTCCAACGGCTCCGATTTTTGATTTTCTGTACCCTGGTTTGTAAACTTCTTATCCCATCGGAGCACGAAGCCATTAAAATTGGCCACGAATCGACGGGCGAATGTTCTTTCGTCGATGTCGCAATTGTTGACAGGTGAAAGCGTTTCCATTGCCGATAATTCGCCATAGGTGGTATCGGCTGACCGTAAGACCCGAAAAAAAGTTCGAATCAATTGGGTAAGTCCGGCCCCATCGGTAATGGAATGAGCCACTTGAAATACAAATCCATCGTTGAATAACCACAAACAAACGGCTGATTCTTCGCAGTGTATCTTTGGCAGATGAGGCAAGTTGGCAATATCTATTTCAATCGCTTGATGTCGAAAGTGGGGGTGCTGATCACTCGGCATATCCTCCCAATGATTTTTTCGCACGATTCGGCGAAAATGGGGGTGTATCCAACAGGTTCGATTCCAAGCGTCCTTAATGGCTGATATTTGGGGTTTCGCGGTCAAAAAAGTGCCCTTTATTGCCCGCGTAATGCTGAACGATCCAACGGATGCCTCAATGGACAAATACAAAGATTCTGTTGCCGTAACCTTGCGCCTCATGATGAAAATGCAAGTTTAGTTGCGATTTTCCGTAGTTCGCAAAATTAAAATTACGGAAAATCGCAAGTCGTTTTTTCTCTTCGTTCTATTCCTTTAGTTTTGGCAATATGCCCCATTTATTAGTTACCGGTGCTTCGGGTTTTTTGGGCGGAAGAACCGCCGCTCATTTTGCCGGAGTGCCAGATTTTTTGGTGCGCGCAACTTCAAGAAGTACCAAAAAAGCAGGGGTTCTCACCCAACTCGGTTGCGAATTCGTTCCCGGCGACCTTACGGATGCCAATTTTGTGTCAACCTTGGTTGCAGGCATTGATATCATTGTCCACTGTGCGGCGCTTTCCTCCCCGTATGGTATCAAGTCTGCATTTGAAAGTGCCAACATCATAGCCACTGAAACCTTGCTCCAGGCAGCGAGAAATGCAGGCGTGTCAAAGTTTATTTTTATTTCAACACCCACGATTTACGTTGACTTAACCTCCAAATTCAATGTCAAGGAGTCAGACCCATTGCCCCGAAAACCGGTCAATCGGTATGCAGAAACCAAACTGCTGGCAGAGCAAATTGTATTATCGAACAACACTCAGGCGATTCAAACGCTGGCATTGCGACCCAGGGCAATCATCGGAGCGGAAGACACCGTCATTTTCCCAAGGGTGCTAAATGCCTATGAAAAAGGCAAATTAAAAATTGTGGGTAGGGGCGATAATCTCTGCGATTTAACCTGTGTGCGCAACGTAATTGAAGCCATTCAGTGTGCGATTCATGCACCAGATCACGCTTTTGGAGAAGCCTATAACATTACCAATGGCGAACCCGTGAATTTTTGGGAAATGCTCAATTATGCCTTAGAATCTTTGGGCTATGATCGCGTAACCAAAAAGGTGCCGAAAGGACTAGCCATTCGGGTCGCTGGATTGGTTGAATCGTATTACAAATTGTTCCTCCCACACAATGAACCTACATTAACCGCTTATGGAATAGCCGTGCTGGCCGATCATTTTACGATGGATATCACAAAAGCAAAGATGCTGTTGAATTACAAGCCGGTGATGACAACCAAAGAAGGTATCGATGAGTTTATCGCCTGGCACAAAATACAATGATGGTAAGATTTTTTAAAAGTGGCTATTGTACTTCGCACAGCAAAGTGGTGGACCCAAGGACGTCTTTCGTGGAGATCCCGTTTTCAGCAGTATGGGCATTGATCGATTTGCCTGATGGTGGTTTTGCCATGGTAGATACTGGATATACAGAACATTTTATCACCGCCACAAAACCATTTCCCGATCGTTTTTATCGATGGATAACACCCATTCAATTGCAACCTGAGGAAACCCCATTGGCAATTCTGAAACGCCTAAATATCGCGGTAGATGAAATTCGGTGGATTGTCATTTCTCATTTTCACGGTGATCACATTGCCGGACTCAAAGATTTTCCCAAGGCGCAATTTATCTGCACAGCTTCAGCATTGGAAGAGGTAAATCGGTACAAGGGATTTCGTGCGGTGAAACGGGGCATTTTGCATGGGTTGATCCCCCGCGATTTTGTAGAACGTGTGCACACATTTGAAGCGCTGGCTGCGAAACAATTTACAGATAAATATGGCCTTCAACGGTATGAGTGGGAAATAACGCCAGGAATTTCATGGGTTTTACTGCCAGGGCACGCACGTGGAATGATTGGATTCGAATTTACCCAAGAAAGCCGAATCATGCTGTATGCCACCGATGCCGCTTGGAGTCACATCGCCTTTAGTGATCACGTATTGCCCATGCCCATCGTAAAAATCTTCATTGATTCAATGTCGGCCATGGAAAATACCTGGAATTGCCTTCATGCGTGGCAAAAAGATCATCCAAACGGGGATATTTTCTTCACCCATTGTCCGAAAACCAAACAACTGCTCGACCATGAATAAGTTACAAGTGCTGAAACAGTTTCTTGGTTTAAAATTGCGCGGAAAGTTTCGTAGTCGAGAGGCCCTTGTTGCGTATCAAGAAATCCGATGGGCAGCCTTTGTGAATTCAACACTAACGCAATCGCCGTTCTATCTACCCTATATAAAGGGCGGTAAAGTGAATCGTCAAACCCTACCGATTATTGAAAAGGCCACATTTATGGACCATTTCAACGAAATCAATACCGTGGGCATAGATAGAGACGAAGCCATGGCACTGGCGGTTAAAGCTGAGTCTTCCCGCGATTTTGATTCCACAATGGGCGACATTACGGTTGGCCTTTCCACAGGTACCAGCGGTAAACGAGGCCTATTTTTAATTTCTCCCTCAGAACGCGAATCTTGGGTGGTGATGGTGATGGATCGCATTTTGCCGCCAAAATGGTTGAAGAAACAAAAAGTTGCCTTTTTTCTAAGGGCCAATTCCAATCTTTATACCTCGGTACAATCTGCGATTTACGATTTTAAATACTTCGATATCTTTCAACCCATCGAATCCTTGGCAAAGGATCTTTTGGTGTATCAACCGGATGTATTGGCCGGACAGCCGTCCATTTTGATGGCATTGACCGATATTCTCACGCAGGGAAATAGCAAGCCAACGCCTTGGCGACCAAAACAGATTGTTTCATTCGCAGAAGTGTTACATCCAGAGGATGCGGCAGTGTTAAAAACCGTTTTCGACGCCCCAATTCGTGAGGTATATCAGTGTACGGAAGGATTGTTGGGTGTGAGTTGTGACCATGGAACAATGCATTTGAATGAAGACAATTTGATTGTGGAACAGGAATGGATTGATGATCAGTACTTCAGACCCATTGTTACCGATTTTACACGGAAAAGTCAGCCAGTTATACGCTATCGCATGTCGGATGTTTTGAAGGTGAAACAATCGCCCTGCGAATGCGGCAGTCCGTTTATGGCCATCGAGAAAATATTGGGAAGGGATGATGATGTGCTGTGGATTCAAGGCAAACGCGTGTTTCCAGATGTTTTGAGCCGCAAAATTGCGCTGGCTACCGATGCCTTTTCACGCTATGAAATTGTGCAAACTGGGGAAGCCGAAATTCAAGTGTATATCCAATCCAACAAATTTGAAGAAACCAAAGCGGCCATCGCTTCAGTGTTAGATGAATACCTTTTGGCTCAGCAAAATCAACCCTTTCAGATCCTTTGGCATTCCACAAAATTCAATCCATCGCTCAAACAAAGAAAAATCCGACATGAAATTCAACATACGATCCATTGAAAAACACCTACCGGGCAAGTCTATTTACTCCACAACGCTGGATGAAATTTGCCAAGGACGTCCGCATCGCATTGAAAAAAATACGGGCGTGCATCATCGCTATCATGCGGCAGAAGGTGAAACCGTTTGCACCATGGCAGTTTCCGCTTTAAATAGTGCGCTAAAAGCCGCAAATTTGTCGCCGAAAGACATCGATTTGCTCATTTCTTGCGGAGCCTCCTATGATTATCCGGTACCGCATAACTCTGTGATTATTAAATCAAAAATCACCGATGATAGTGTGAATTTTAATTGTATCGATGTGGATTCAACTTGCTTGAGCTTCTTAAGCGCATGGGATATTGCACATTTGTTCATTCAGTCTGGCAGGGCGAATCGCGTGGCATTGGTGTGCTCAGAAATTGCCTCTTGTGCACTGTCGCCCAGCGATGAAAAAGTGTTTGGTTTGTTTGGCGATGCAGCCGTGTCGATGATCATTGAAAAAGCGGGCTTGGGGGATGACAAATACGTTTACGAAGTAGAAAAAACATTGTTCGAGAACTATCCATCCGGTGCGATGCTTGCCCATGTACCGTTGGGTGGTGGCGTAAATCGTGGTAGGGGTGCCAATGCCGATGATCCGGGCTACCAGTTTAATATGGACGGCAAGAATCTGATTAGACTTACGCAAAAACACCTCAATCAGTTTGTATCGAAAATGGAATCCGCCACTGGCAGGCAAATTCATCACTACGATTATCATGTTACCCATCAAACCAGTCGTTATGGTAATGAATTTTATCAGCGCAATTTCAACATAGATACAACACGGTTGGTTGAAACGCTCTACAATTACGGAAACTGTATTGCTGCATCTATTCCCTTGGGATTGGAGAAATTACTCAAAAGCAATGTTCCCATGCAAGAGAAAGCCGTTGTGGTGTTGGGCACGGGTGCCGGACTTACTTTGGGCGGGATGTCGATTCGATTTGATTCACTGTCCAACGCCTGAATGACTGGGTGAGTCCAGGACAACCTCAATAGCCACTTCGTTGCGGCGATTTACCACGTCCCATGGTGCGTTGTAGCCCATGTACATGAAGGATCCTACCGTTTTGATACCCTGTTCAGTGAGTGACTTTTTCAACTGCTCACAATGCGATTTGATCTTCTCATCCGATGAAAATCCACCATATTGTAGTACCGCCAGGGTTTTTGATACCTCTTCTTCGATGGTTACATTGGACGCCGAAGGACGGGGTAGTGCATCTTTCTTGTAAGCACTCGGCATCACAAAGTACATCGAAGCCGAATCGCCCAGATTCATCACCACTGGTGCTGTCATCGCAATCTTTTGGTTCTGCTCATTACCGCCGAAAATATAACCCGCAATGCTGCGAAAACCCTGACTACCAGACGTATCGAATGAACCCGAAGTTAAGGAGGTTTTGGCCACCACCATGTTTGGGTATTGCCTGATTTCTACCTTGTCGATTCGCTGAATCACCGTATAATTCGGTGTTTCAATGTCGCTATTTTTAAAAGCCACAACCGAAATTGCCACAACCAACAAAACCAAAGCAATTACTGCTGTCCACATCCATTTTTTCATATTATTTCACTAGGTAACAATCAATGTTTCATTAAGTTGTAGACCCAACAAATAAATTTGCCGGATACCTCTTCTTTGCACGCACTGTGAAAGAATACGAGAAAAATAGCAGAATGGGTTACGAAACGATTGAATTTCATTTGACCCAAAAATAATAACAATGAACTTGAAAAATGTCATTAGGGGAAATATCTCCGTAATGGCACTCTCGTGAGTTTCCCCTAGGTTTGTAAATCATGTTATTTCAGGTTCAACGGCGCAGTCAAACATGGGGGATGCTTTCCACAGTGTTACTGTTTCTTATGGCCTGCAACGATCGGTCTCATATTTCTAGCGCGACATTGAAATCCATTGGGGGTTTGGGTCATGGTGGCATGGGTATCAGTAGCAGTTATCCGCTCAATTCCGCCGAAGGGATAAAAAAATGCTTGGAGCTGGGGCTCGACGGTACCGAATTGGATGTTCAGATGACATCTGACAGTGTGCTCGTGGCTTTTCACGATGTGGATTTGGCCGATGTCACCAAACTCGAAGGCCGAATCCATGAAAAAACTTGGAAGGAATTGAAATCAACGGCCTATCAAGGCTCCCTTCGGGGCGATTGTTTTTTGGTATCACTCGATGACCTGTTTGGAGGTATTGCCAATGTGAATCAGTTTTATTACACATTTGACTGCAAATTGCACCCCTCGGGACTTTCAAATGAGGTGTATCAGTCCCAATTTATCGCAGCGCTAAAAAGAATCTTGGAAAAATACCAGATGGGTGAGCGAATCGCCATTGAATCGCAGGATGTTGGGTTTCTGACTGCTTGTAAACGAGAAATCGCACAGAGTATGTATTACTATTATCCGTCATCGTTTTCGGATGGATACCAAACCGCAGTGTCCCAAGATTTTGATGGAATTACCATCGCTTCAGCCAACATTACAAAAGACGAAGTAGCCCAAGCCCATCAGGCAGGATTGAAGGTGGCTCTGTGGAATGTAAAGACGGGGTCTGATAACTGGAATGCGATTGAAAAGCAGCCAGATTTTATTCAATCGGATGATCCCCGACATCTCAAAAATGCCCTAAAATAATTTTCGAATTCAAGCCCAATATTTCCGCTTGTTTTACTTTTTTGTGGATTTCTTTTGGCCGCTTTGTCGAAGGAAATTTTACCCAAATCGCTGTATCTTGTTAAGCTATGTCTGATAAGAATCTTAACAATGTGTCCGGTAGTCCTTTCGATAATGTCGATCTGTTCGAGTCTCAGAACCCACTGATCATCGATCATTTAGAGCAAATAAGCAATGGTATTTATGCCATTCAGCGCCATGAAAACCCCACGCTGGCCGAGGTTCCACACCTGTTAGACATAAGTCGCACTTTGATGGTGTCTGAATTGGAAGTTGCCGTGATTGCCTTGGTGGCACTGTCCAATCCCGATTGTGAGTCGGTGAATGAGAAATTCTTGGTGAAATCGCTCATGCCTTTTTTTCTAGGTCGACGTGCGCCCATTCAACAAGCGATACAAGCACTGATTACGGAGCGACTCATCTACCGCGATTTGGAGAGTGATATAGAGCTGCAATTGGGGCAGCGTTTTCGGGCGGCATTGCACAGTGGAGATGTCGATGCAATTCGGGCATTGAAACCCTTCGGATTGTTGCCATTTTTGCGCAATTACATGGATGTGGTGATGAGCGATCGCCATTACACACCCTTTGGGATGCCCAATTTTCGAAACATCGTACAGCAGTTGCATATTGGCAGAAATGAGAATCTCACTTGCCTTAAATACCTGGATGCACACATAACATCGCGAGGCACCGGCGATATCGGGGTGTTGCTTTTTTTGGCGATTTTGGCCAAACGGGTCATTGAGGATGAAACGGTTTGTGTGAATGATTTTTTTCAAGCCATCGACAAGCCCCATTGGGAAACCAAAGCGTTTCAGCGCGCTGAATTGCAATCAGAACAATGGCCGCCTTTGGCGAGTGGGTATTTTGAAATTATTGGACATTACAGTGTGGATGCGAACATGGAAATTGGACTTACAGAGGAAGGCATTCAACAATTACTGCCAGAACTAAGTCCGGAAGTCTTGGAGAGTTTGCTGGAATCGAAGCAGATAACGGTACCACACAGAGCACCAGAAAAAATCGCCCCGCAGGTTTTGCTTTTTGATGATGAAACCCGAGCCCAACTTCGGCCAGTTCACAAGCTGCTGAATCCCAAGGTGCGCCAACGCATCAACAAGCAATTGCAACAAGGTCAGCAGGGCGTTTGTGTGTTGTTGTACGGCTACCCGGGTACGGGGAAGACGCAGTTTTGCATGCAAATGGCCAAAGAGCATGATATGCCGGTGATGGAGGTGAATGTGGCGCAAATTCAAAGCAAGTGGGTAGGGGACAGTGAGAAAAATGCGCGCAAGATCTTCAGGCAGTATGAAAAGCTCTGTAAACAAGCCAAAAAAGAGTGTTTGTTGTTATTTAATGAGGCTGATGCCCTGTTTAGTAAGCGCATCGAGGTGACGCAGTCTGTGGATAGCATGAACAATGCGTTGAAAAACATCTTCTTGGAAGAGATGGAGAATTTTCAGGGTTTTTTGATGGCTACAACCAACCTAACAGGAAATTTGGACTCGGCGTTTGAGCGTAGGTTTTTGTTTAAGGTGGGTTTCGAACGTCCGGGCGAGGCGATTACGGCCAAAATTTGGCAACAGTATTTCAGGGGTTTGCCTGAGGTTGAGGCGATGCGGTTGGCGAGGAAATATCCGTTTTCACCTGGGGAGATCTCGAACGTGCAGCGGAAATACATCATTGAGAAGGCTTTGGGGTCTAACAAATCCAGGCTCAACTTAATCGAAGATATCGCCATCAACGAAAAAATCGAGACTCAGCGGGTTGCCGGCCTCAAAACCGTTGGTTTTGGTTAATTTCGAAGCACTTAAAATTATGGCGATACATCAGTTTGAAGGAAGTTTGGTTTGGTCAGGGAATTTGGGCACAGGCACCAGTGCTTACAATCAATACGGGAGAAATTTCGAAGTAAATACAGACGGGAAACACCCAATCGCGGGCTCTGCCGATCCTGCTTTTCGCGGTGACGGACAGCGAATCAACCCCGAAGATTTTTTCATGAATGCCTTGTCGTCTTGCCACATGCTTTGGTATTTTCATCTTTGCGCCGATGCAGGAGTGGTGGTGACTCATTACCGAGATAACTATTCCGGGATGCTTGAAATTGTTGATGGAATTGGGCGGATGACTAAAGTGCAACTGAGACCCAATATAATTATTGATGTGGAGAAATCCGTGGCCAATGCCCAGCAGTTGGCCGTAGACCTACACCACAAAGCACACGAAAAATGCTTCATCGCAAATTCCGTAACCACCGAAGTGTCTTGCGAACCGATCGTGGAATTGGGTTGAAATTAAATCCTCCAGAAATTCTTCCATCTCGGGCGCCAGATTGGTCCTTAATGGCTTTAACGTAATTTACATGCCCTTGCTGAACCTCCTCGCTGCCTCCGTTTGTTGCCGCTTCCCGTAGCACAGTTGCGATTTCTCTCTTGTTTGAATAATTTGCCGGAGGATTCTGCGATGTGATCAAATCAATTGTGCGATTTAATTCATTAGGTCGAATGATATAAACGTTTTCTGGAATGGAATTTAATTTTTTGAATTCGCAATCGCCATAAAACAGAATCACAGAGAACATGGGCGTCCGTTCAAATTGGGGCGATACTTTTCTCAATTCTTCAATATGTCTGCGGTTTTGAATTATGGGATTGTAAAGGCGGTATTTTTCTTTGCCGTATGCCAGCACTTGAGTCCAATAAGTTGAGTTGCCGCTTCCAAAAATCCAACCTACATAATCCTTCACTTCAAAAACGATTAATCCAACGGAAGTTGCCATCACCAAATCTATTTGAGAGTAACTGCCATTTCGTTTTTTGAGATAGAGATCATGAAAAATAGCCTCGGGATGGACGCCTTTTTTTCTCAGCGCCAGCACCAGTCGTTGCTCTGAGTGATTACCACGATGTAAGTCGGTGGCCGACGATATCAGTTCCCTCTCCGCATGTTTTTTATTGAATACGGCGATAAAGCCAAGGATTAAAACTGCTACAAGGATTACCGATTCCATGAAATAATGACAAACTTACAGTAGATAATGTAATTAAGAAACTTGATTTTGATGTGTTTCAAATTCTTTACATTTGTTCTATGATGAAGACAACTTTCCTTTGTGTTTTGATGTGTGTTGGGAGCACGTCAATGGCTCAGTCAAGCAGCAATAATGAATCTCAAAGTGTTGCCGAGGTGAATGGCGGGACAACCGATATGGTTTCCAATAACGATTCAATCTATACCTGTGAGACTGGAAATAAGGCTGAATTTAAAGGCGGAGAGGCCGCGTTTAGGGGATTTGTAGCGGATAAATTCATCTACCCTAGGCGTTGCTATGAGAATGAAATCAGCGGTTCAGTTCTTATTCGGTTTGTTGTTGAAAAGGATGGGAGAGTGAGCAATGCCGAAGCAGTTCAACAAACGCCCAAATGCCCTGAATTCACGGCGGAAGCCATTCGTGTCATTAAAAGCTCACCCCGTTGGATACCCGGAAAGCATAATGGTCAATACGTAAGATCGTATTTGGAATTTCCAATCAAAATATCGGCAAAGTAGTAAGCTCTAATACAGTGGATTATATCAAGCTTATAATCCACATGGCGGCAAGCATCAAAAATCCGGCTATCGATATGTATATGCCTGTATCGTACATGTCGCGAATGGATTTGATCAAACCAAGGGCATTGAAAATTCCGCCAATAACTGTAAACAATATCATCATCTCTTTTAAGTAAGCGGCGCTCATACTAGATTTTAATGCAATGATCAAGATTAATCCCACAGAGCTCGCTGTTGACCCGAGTAACGAGTAAACCAAGGCCCAACCACTGCCCAAGCCGCTGTCACCCCAACTGTGGTTTATGTAATTAATGATCATCCCAATTACACCAAGAACTATAAACATTGTCACCACTGGCTCTTCGGGAAGTTGCTTTCGCTGCTGCTTGTATTGCTTTCGCAAATGGGTTTTGCTCTTGTTTGGGGTTTGATTCATGGTTGGTTGATGTCCAATCTTTTTCAATTCAGCGGAGGAGTTCAAATCATGATCATTTATTCGGTTTTCAGAATCGATGGAATAATCTTTCATCTCCACGGATCGCGACACGGTTGATTCAGAGAAATCAGATGATGCAATGACGCTGGCCTCATTCTTTGATGGACGAATCGCTATCTGCGACTTATCGCCTCGGTTGTTTGGGTCTACCAGTTTTGCTTTTTTTGTGTTTAGCGATGGCCATTGAATACTCAATCCACCCGTGTATCTGCGTTGTTGTATTTGGCAGCCTTGTGCTAACAGCAAACTCGTGATTATCAAGAAGTAAAAGTACTTTATTGAATGTTTCATATTGTTTCAAATTAATGATGAGAGGATGAGTATTCCAAAGGATAAGTAGAATATCAACAGTGAAATATCGTAAAAAATTCAAATTGGTAAATCAAAGTATACAGAATGTTAACGATTTATGACAATCCAATGATCCACATTACTCCCAGGAGCGCCAATGCCGCAATGGATAAGTATTTGCCTACATCATAGTAGTCGCGAATGGATTTGATGAGACCGATGATACCCGCGGGTAAGCCCAAAACGGTAAAAGGAAGTATCAACATGCCGATGTAGTTTCCCGGCTTGAAAACGCCTTTCAAGGCAATCGCTGCGACTACGCCACCTAACGCAATTACAATTGCTGCAATCGCCCAAAAAGCCGTCCAGTCAAAATATCCACCTCTTCCGCCGCCGCCACCCCAGTTGCCACCGCCGCTGTAACTATCGTAACCCAACAGCATCCCGATGATTCCAACAATTAAAAAAATCAATTCCAAAGGGTCTGTTGGTTGCTTTTGCTGTGATTGATGTTGCAATAGCAGATTTTTGCCATTCAGTTTTCGGGTTTGATACGGGTATGTTGGTTGGACAGTCTTGTTCATAGTAAGTGATGGCCGCACATCAGAATTTTCCCCTTTGTTTTTGGGTTCGACTGCATTGCCCGAAATCTCCACATTTTGCAATTTGGCGGATTCGCTGTTTTGGGGATTTGCGATTTTAATTGCTTCTGCACTGGATTGCCTCATCGCTACTGCGGGCTCAGCGCTTTTGTTGACAGATCCAGTCAACTTTGCATTTTTGGCATTCGGCGTGGGCCATTGAATGCTCCATCCACCTGTGTATTTGCGTTGTTGAACTTGGCAGCCCTGCGCAATAAGCAAAATGGCGATGAATAAATAGTAAAGGTATTTTACAGATTGCTTCATGTTTGTTTAAACAATGAGCCGAAGAATAATCCCCCCAAGGGACAAGTAAAACAGCACCATCGATATGTCATAGAGAAATTCGATTTTTTCTTGTTGTTCCAATACATATTCGTTGTTGGGTTCCAGCGTGTTGATTTTATTGAATAGTTCTTTCATTTTGAATTTGTCCGTCAAAAGGAAAATCCCCAAAAGAACGTTCCCAGCGAAGAAAAGATAAATTACAGCCCGGGAATAGTATTTTGCGAGCAGTCTCGCAGCCTCCTTGTTTTGAATATTTACACTGTAGTACAATGTTCTACGTTTTCTGCCCAATTCAAAACGGTGAATCAATGCAATCAGAATGGGAATGGATGCAAATCCGATGAGAGAGAGAAAAATGAAAAATTCCAAAAACCCAATTATCTTGATTTGGGAGAATTCCCAAAAAATGTAAAATAAAGGACCGTGTGAAAGAAGAATTAACCAATTGGCCATCTTGATTTTACGATTCAGGACTTCAATGCCTTGCGGCGTCGCAATTTTTTCAACGGCAGATTTTATTGGTTTGCCAACTTTGGATGGCGTGGTGTCGGTCGTTTTTACTGATTCAATTTTTAAGGATGTTCGCAGTGGCGGATGAGCGTATTTGAGAGGTGAGTCTTTGATGATTCTCCTAAACTCTTCCTTATCTGAACCAGCCTCTGTTATACCAATAGGCGATATCTCTGCGTTAGGTGCGGATTTTTGTTGGGCATATTTCTCTGTTTCATGCTCTGTATCCCCATTGCATTTTGAATTGGACTTTTCGATTTCCTTTCCATGAAACGATTTCCATTCCAAATGATACCCGAACGAATGATACCGCGGTGTGATGCTGCAACTTGGCATGAAAAAAACAAGAAACATTCCGAGGGTTAGATTCCAGAGACAGGATTTTTTCATTTGTCGGGTATTTATATATTCACGAGAATAATTAGTAGCATCGTCAAAGATATCAATCCGCTAATAAAGTAAATTCGGTTGATTTTCTTTGATTCCTTGTTCACGAATGAAATATTGGATTCTATTTTTTTTATGTATTTCAGACTTCTTTTGGTCATTGCAAACAAAACGGGAGTAGTAATCAATAATGGCGAAAATACGAGAGACAAAATCGCCGTATCGTAACAATATTGTAGTTCGACACTTGCTCTTCGACTATTGAGGTTGTTATCGTATTTTAGTTTTCTCCGTTTCACCCCGAGAGCGATTCTATTGATAAGTAACAATAAAAAAATGAGGGGCGCAATCAGTAAAGTGTAGATGATTAAGCCCACGGAATCAGTATCTCTGTTCGCTCTAATTATTAGCGGCGTTGATACGGCATCCGCTAGCATGAGGAAATTTGTCACTCCGATTCGATTGTTAACGCGCCGCATTTTCGGGTCTACATTTTTCTTTTTTACCACCGTTGTGTCAACACTGTCGGATGGGGACGATCCAGTGTCAATATGTGCGTCAATTGATTGCGAAAAATTGGGCTCAAACGCTCCAGAGATTGTAACATCAGCCCCAAGTTTGGCAGAAAGTGAACTTCTATTTGATCGGACTTGCATTGTTGAATGGTGATTTGGTGATTTCCATTCCAAATGATACCCGAACGAATGATACCGCGGTGTGATGCTACAGCTTGAAAGGATGGCTACAATGAAAATGAGCAGTAAAAAGCGTTTCAACAGCAATGATTTCATGTCTTTAGGATTGACTTAGACTTTTTGCGATTGTTTGTTTTTTTACCCGGGCTTTTACGGTCAGATACACCAACATCGGGAGAACAATCATCGTGAATATACTCAATAGCAAAAGGTTTATATATCCATAGGAGAGGAGGACAATAATTATGGAAGCAAACGCCAAGCCCAGATAACCCAGAAATGCACCCCAAGCGCCTTTGCGATGGACTTTGGTCTTGCGCTCAGATTTCACCAAAGCAATAACGCTCAGCACAAAAGCAATGGGTGAGATGTACAAAGGGCCTAAAATGGGCAAAGCCAGCAAGCCGATTATCGACAAATAAAATCCCCACTTGGCTGATTTGTGTCCGTCATGTGCATCATCTGGAGTTGGATTTCGATTTTCGATATGCAAATTTTTCTCTGCAGTGTAGAACGTCCCGGTTCGGTTGCTTTGACTGTGCATTGCGGTTTTATTCTTGAGTCTTCGCCGTTTAATCCCCTGACTCATTCGGGCGAAGAGCAAAAAGATGAGCAACGGAATGGCGATAAAAATGATGTAAATCAAACCGTTTAAATTTTGTTCTACGTCCGTAGCTGCTGCCAATGGAATTGAAATCAAATCACCCAGTATCAACCGATTAGTTACCTTAATCCGTCGGTCTATTTTCTTCTGTTCTTCCGTCTTTTCCGACGTGTCCGAAGCAATCTGCGCCAGTCGGGAAATATCGTTTTTACGAATGGTGTCGATTTGTAACTTTTTTTCCTCAGTAAACGACCTTGTTTTTGCTATCTCACTGCGGTTCTCCTCTCGGGTAATTTCGTTTCGGTTATGATTATATCGTTTTTGTGACTCAGAGGGAAGATCAGTGGGAGTGACCTTTTCATGGGCAGTCCCGCGGGTTTTCCATTCTACATTGTAACCAAATGAATGGTACCTCGGGGTGATGCTGCAACCGCTGAAAATAAGGCCTGTAAGAAGAGCGATGAGGAAATTTTTCACACGAGCAATTTCACCCAATCCCCTAGATAGTCATTACGGATTATCGCAAAAATGAACACAAGCTTTTACGGAAAATCGCAAATTGAAAAACTTTTTTGGAAAT
>Ga0255114_1000076_pt1 | contig 27048 bp, 25 predicted proteins | sample Law_Law_RepA_8h_FD_188477 | JGI IMG/M metagenome (GOLD analysis project Ga0255114, IMG submission 188477) | Freshwater microbial communities from St. Lawrence River, New York, United States - Law_Law_RepA_8h | ecosystem: Environmental > Aquatic > Freshwater > River | place: USA: New York...
AAAAAATACAATTACTGCCTATAAATGATACGACTGCAACGCATTCATGGAAAGATTCATATCCGTATGCAGCTATTTCTGCATTTGCACTTCATCCGATTTATATAAACCTTGATGTATTAATACCTGCTTCAAATAAAAAATTAATTACAAAACTTTCAGATGCAAAGCAAAAACTCAATGCACTTGAAGTTGTGGATTATGAAGAAGTAGCAAAAATAAAGTACCAAATTTTAGATGAGGTATATGTATTAATTGGTGCTACAACACTCGCTAGTAAAGGTTTTAAAGATTATTTTATACAACACCAGCACTGGTTAGAACCGTATGCTGCGTTTTGTTATTGTAGGGATGAATATGGTACAATCGATTTTAATGCATGGCCAACACATAATACCTATTCGGAATCAGATTTTAAATCTTTGGTTGAACCCAATGCAGCAGTAAAATTAATTATTGAAAAATATTATTTTATTCAGTACATCCTTGATGTGCAATTAAGAGAGGCTACTGCATATGCGCATGAAAATGGCGTGATTGTAAAAGGTGATATTGCCATTGGTGTTTACAGATATGGAGTTGATGCATGGCAACATCCTAATTTATTTCACATGGGTATGCAAGCCGGTGCTCCTCCCGATGATTTTGCTGTAGCTGGGCAAAACTGGGGTTTCCCCACGTACAATTGGGAAGAGATGACCACCAATGGTTTTGCTTGGTGGAAGCAGCGCTTCGAGCAAATGAGTTTGTATTTTGATGCCTTTCGAATTGATCATATTTTAGGTTTCTTTAGAATTTGGAGTATTCCGATGGACGCTGTTGAAGGAATTTTAGGACATTTTGTTCCTGCTATTCCTGTTCATGAAAATGAATTAAAGGAGCGTGGTATTTATATCAGTGCGCAAGAGTTTGCTAAACCTATCATTACCGATAAAGTGTTGTGGGATTATTTTGGTTACGATAATGAAGTGGTAAAAGCTGAGTTTTTAATCTATGATGGTTTTGGAAAGTATACTTTAAAGTCAGCTTTTGCAACCCAGCGTTTGGTTGAAAAACATTTTTCGGCTTTACCTATTTCTGATTATCATCAAAAAATAAAGCAGGGTTTATTTAACCTCATTAGCAATGTCATTTTTTTAGAAGCCAAAGAAAAAGCATACGCTGGTGGACCCTTTTATCATTTGAGGTTTGGCATCGATAATACGGCTCCATTTAAAGGACTAGATCAAGCGGTGCAGCACCAACTAAAAGAATTGTACGTCGATTATTTTTTTAGAAGACAAGATGATTTTTGGAAAAAAGAAGCCCTTAATAAACTACCTGCACTTAAGCGTGTAACCAATATGCTTGTTTGTGGCGAAGACCTAGGTCTCGTGCCTTCTTGTGTGCCCGATGTGATGCATCAATTGGGCTTGTTAAGCCTCGAAATACAAAGGATGCCTAAAAATCCGCACACGCCCTTTTTTCATCCAAAAGACGCACCTTATTTAAGTGTGGTAACGCCTTCTACACATGACATGAGTACCATTAGAGGATGGTGGGAAGAAAATGCACATCAAACACAGGCTTTTTACAATCATATTTTAGGTGAGTCCGGAAAGGCGCCGCAGTTTTGTGAAGCAAATATTAATAAGGCCATTATTATGCAGCATTTGTATGCACCAGCTATGTGGGCCACTTTCCAGTTGCAAGATTTACTCGGTATCGACGCTCATTTGCGCAGACAAAACCCCCATGACGAGCGGATCAATGTTCCTGCCAATCCTACACATTACTGGCAGTACCGTATGCATATGACCCTCGAAAATTTATTGGAACAAGACGGTTTTAATAGTGAGCTACAGGCTTGTATCGCTTCTAGTGGTAGGGCATAAGAGGGCCATTGTACTGCTTTCTGCTTTATATTTGTTCTACCTAAATAATACGCATTGCAACTCAATTATAAATCTATTGCCTTACCGTTCGAGTATCCATTTACCATTTCAAATGGCCGTACAAAAACGCATCAGCCTTCTTTAGTTGTTTCTTTATCATTGGGTAATTTTACTGGTTTTGGGGAAGCGCCTGCCATTGTATATTACGATGTGACTGTCGAAAAAATGATCGAAGACCTTGAGTCTAAGCGCGCGATGGTTGAAAAATTTGCGCTCACAGATCCTGCGCGTTATTGGCATTATTTACATCATTTGTTTCCTAATAATCCCTTTTTAGTATCGGCACTTGATATGGCCTGCTGGGATTTGTATGGCAAAATGAAGGGGCAGCCACTCTATACATTATGGAATACAACTTGGCAAAATACACCTGTAACGGATTATACCATTGGTATCGACACCATACCAAAAATGCTAGAAAAAATGAAGGCCAAACCTTGGCCTGTGTATAAAATAAAATTAGGCACGCGTGAGGATATTGAAATCATGGAAGCCTTAACAGGAGCTACTAGTGCTGTTTTTAGGGTTGATGCCAATGCGGGTTGGACCACCGAAGAAGCGCTTTTAAAAATTCCAATTCTTGCAAAAATGGGTGTCGAATTTATTGAGCAACCACTTGCCAAAGACAATTGGGAGGGCATGAAAATATTATTTGAAAAATCGGAACTACCATTATACGCCGATGAAAGTTGTGTGATGGAATCCGATGTTCAAAAATGTGCAGGTCACTTTCATGGTATTAATATTAAGCTTACCAAATGTAGTGGGCCTACACCTGCACTTCGCATGATTGAAACGGCCCGATCCCTCGGTTTAAAAGTGATGATGGGCTCTATGAATGAGTCTAGCATTGGTTCTGCGGCCATCGCACATTTTTTACCACAACTCGATCATGTCGATATGGATGGGCCGTTATTGTTATCGGAAGATATAGCTACAGGCATCACATTTGACAACGGTGTAGTTACTCTAACGAACAAGCCTGGTTTAGGTATTACGCTACTATAAATTACTGCACATGACTCCTGAGCGCTACAACCGTATGTTATCGGTGATTAAAAATAGACAAACCAATTTAACGGTGGTGATGGAAAATGTAAATGATCCACACAATATATCGGCAGTTATGCGTACCTGTGATGCGGTTGGTATTCAGGATATTTATATCCTTAACACCAAAATTGCAAAGCATGATTATTTTGGTGTTAAAAGCAGTAGCAGCGCCGCTAAATGGCTAACGGTTCATCAGTTTACCAATGCCCAAGAATGTTTTACGGCGCTCCGTAAAAATTATAATAAAATTTACACAACTCATTTATCTAGTGACGCCGTAAGTTTATATGAAATTGATTTTACAGATTCGGTAGCGCTAGTTTTTGGTAACGAGCATGATGGCGTAAGCGAAGAAACAATTGCACTTGCCGATGGTAATTTTATTATTCCGCAACTTGGGTTTATTAAAAGCTTAAATATTTCTGTGGCCTGCGCTGTTTCTATTTATGAGGCACATCGTCAGAAAATGGCAGCTGGTCATTACAAAGCGCAAACAATGACTGCGGAGCGTCAAGAAAGTTTGCTCGCAGATTGGTGCTCCGACGATTAATTTTTCGCAATTAATTTTTCGCGATTAATGTTTCGCGATTAATTTTTTACGGACTGATTTTTTTGCTTTGTCAAATAAGTAAGGCTTACATTTAATTCAAATCCAATTAATAGGATGAGTGAGTTGATATACAATAGCAGCATAATAATTAATACCGTTCCAATAGATCCATATACTTTGTTGTAATTAGAACTGGCAAACATATCTACCCAATACGAAAAAATGAGTGTGGTTAAAAGTGTTAGGGTGGTGGCTAGTAGTGATCCTGCAGATACAAATGACCATCTCTTTTTAACGGATGGCGCATAGGTATATATGAGTGAAATGGCTGTAAATAATAGCCCTATAATAATGGACCAGCGCACACCATTCCAGTAAGGTAGTGTTGTTTTTCTTTTGAGTTGAAACAAACTTCTTACCAAGGATGCAAGTTGTTCTTGACCAATTAGTATGAGCGAAGATGCAATAATGAGTACAATTAAGATGGCCGTTAATCGTATGGCTCTCCAACGCCTATGCATAAAAAATCCTTTCTGCTCCTGTATGGATCTGTCAAAAGTTCTGATGATACCCATCATGGCATTGGACGCATAAAAAATGAGTAATAAAAAACCAAAAGAAAAAATACCCACATGCTTGACCAATAAATCGTTGATTAGATTTTTGATAAATGCATAGGTTTGGCTATTGGGGGTAATGTCTTTAAACAGTTTTAATATTTGAGCCTCTACTTTAAACGATGGAGGAAAATAGGGTATTAGTGAAAATAAAAATAGCATGGCTGCAGGTAGCGCCATAATCAGGTTAAACGTAATGGCAGAAGCTCTTTCGTTTAACCCAACTTTATTAATTTGTCTGAAAAAAAATACAACAACATCATATACCGGCATACCTTTAAATCCTGGTATCACCATAGTCTTACTTTTTTTTACAACGTAATCGATGGGCCCCCAACTTAAAATAATGCGGTGTAATCTTATCAAGGTTTCTTATTTTTTTTTGCCATATAAATATCTAGTGCTTTTTGATACTCGATGGCATATCTATTATGCTCTTCGTAAGTTGGACTAAAATGGTGCATGCCACTAAAATCACTTTTGGCAACAAAGTATAAGTAGTTGGTATTTGGTGCGTTTAAAATAATATCAATGGTTGAAGGGAGTGGGGTGCAAATAGGACCCGGTGGTAATCCTTTTTTACGGTAGGTATTATAAGGTGATGGATTTGATAAATACTTTTCATAAATCCGTGTAATCGTAAAATCTTTCATCGCAAATTTAATGGTTGGACATGCTTGTAGCGGCATTTCTTTGGCGAGTCTATTAATGTACACGCTGGCAATTTTGTATTTATCTGAAATCACATTGGTTTCTTCATCAACAATCGAAGCTAGGGTGTAGGCTTCGATATCCGTTAAATGTTTGGATTGTAACTTATTTCGCCGGTCAATATCATCCCAGAATTTTTCTTGGTATGATTTTAACTTGGTTAAAATTTGCCTAAACGGCGTATCCCAATAAAATTGATAGGTGTCCTGTATGATGATAGCGTAAAAGGTACTTGTGTCAACACCAAAAGATTGTAGTGAATCATTGTTTGAAATAAACTGCATCACCGTTGCAGAGTCTGTAGAAAATTGATTGCCAATGAGCTGTGCAAAATCTTCTTTCGTTCTTAGTTTATTAATGACCAGCTTAACTTCTGCGACACGTCCATTTTTTAGCATCCTTGCAATTTGCCAAGCAGTTTGTCCTTTTTTTAATTGATACTTGCCGGGTCTAACCAAATCCCAATTGGGTAAAACCAAAGAAAGAAGGTGGAGCCCAATACTATTTTTAATGAGGCCTTCTTCACTTAAATATCCAATAACAGCTCCCTTTTTTACAATTGACTGATCTACGGTAAAGCTTTTTTGTGCGCCAGAAAAATTAGTAATGGATGAAAAAATACTCCATGCAGTAACAGTACCTGCTACTAGTAGAATAACAATTAGTGCTGTTCCTAATTTTTTCATGGTTTCAATTTAAACAAAAAACCCTGACTGCATATACAGACAGGGTTTTAAATATCAAAAGTTTACTTTATTTTTTTGTTGTGTCGGCAGTAGTTGCAGGATTAGGAGCCTGTGCCGGAGCAGCAGGTGCTGAGCTATTCGTATTTACTTTTTGTAACAATGAATCTTCAGAAGCAGCGCTAGTACCTCCCTTTAAGAAAAGGGTAGAAAGTAAAGCCAAAATAGCAATAATGGCTGCAAACAACCAAGTACCTTTCTCTAAAACGTCAGTGGTTTGCTTAACACCCATAAATTGGTTGCTAATACCACCTACATTACTAGACAATCCGCCACCTTTTGGATTTTGGATTAAAACTACAAAACCTAAAGCTACACAAGCAGCTACTATCAAAACTAGAAACAAAATAGTCATCTTATAATCCTTTTAATTGTTGAATCTTGGCAGCAAAATAAACGGATTTTTCAGGATTTATGAAACTTAATTTTTGGTAGAGCTGAATTGCCTTTTCCCGGCGACCCTGTTTACCTAGTACTTCTGCCATGGTTTCGGTTACAACCTCCCTAGATTCGTTAGACTTTTCGGCAATGGTAACCACGGCCTTTTCTATGTCAGATTCACTGGAAAAGGGGGTATCTGCCTCCGATTGGGGAGCTGTTTGCCCCTCTGAAACGGGATGTTTGACCTCTTTTAGCCAATCTGTGAACTTCTTAAGCTTGGTTGACAATTCGTCTTGATGACCCTTATTTAGGTCTATTTTGATGCCCTGTGAGGCAAAATAATCGATGGTATGGTATAAAACAGGTGATTCCATCTCCCAAATCTGATCAGGCGTAACCGGTTTATTGTAATCTGCCAGTTGTTTGCTTATTACATTGCTTATTGCGTTGGGCATAGGAGCTGTTAAAATTTGTTGTAACCAGCCTGTATTTCCAACCGCAAGGGCTGCTTTACTCGTTTCTGTGCCATTATTATGAGATTTTGCCGCTGCTAGCACTGCTGCTGGCGCAAAAAATGGATATTGCTTATGGAGGCTTTCTAATACATCTACAGAAGTAGCAGACAGGTTTTCTTTGCCTGTTAGGTGTTTAGCTACTAAATTACTAGAATGACCCATGATATTATAACTAGAGGTTAAATGTACAAATAGATTACCAGTTTGAAAAAATACGGTTAAACATATCATCCGTTAAGCTTCTAACCATTTCGTCAAGCAGTTTAGATTCGGCTTGTGTAAGGGTTAAATTGGCATCAAAATCAAAACTCCTGCTCACGTCAAACTCTTCGGTTTTATTGGTAAGTGTATTTCTAAAAACGATATGAACGGTAACGGTTAAACGGTTGGTTGATGCTTGTTGATTGCTTACACCTACTGTTTGTGATGCGTCATAATTGGAGATAGTGCCACTAATAATATAATGTGCATCATCACTTGTGGTTCTAGTCAATTTTGTTTGACTCGCAATTTTTTGCTGCCATTTGTCATTGAGCTTTGGACTTAATTGCGGGTTTACATAACGCGCTCTGTTTTCTATAAAACCTAGTTTAATGGTTTTAATGGTAGGGTCAATGCTGGCATCGTTAAATTTATAAATACCACAGCTGGTTAAAGCTAGCGTGGCCACCAAAAATAAAATGCTATATAATTTAGATAGTTTCATGTTAGGTGATTTAATCTTCAATGTCGTACTCTTTTAGTTTTCGGTACAAGGTTCTTTCCGATATGCCTAAATCTAAAGAGGCGTCTCTTCTTTTACCTTTGTGTTTTTTGAGCGCTTTTAAAATCAGTTCTTTTTCTTTATCAATAATATTTAAAGACTCTTCAATTTCTTCATGCTGGTGCATATCATTGTCTTGCAACAAAACAGGTTGCGCAGCTGCTGAATTATTGGCGGGTGTAATAAAATGTTGTGGTGTATTGTCAACTTCGTGACCTGTAAAATCTTGTAAAATTGATTCTCTGGTAAAATTGGCTGCAGTACCTGCTAAAGAAGGATTTTGAAGAATTTCTACAAACATTTTTTTGAGCTCTGTGACATCTTTTTTCATGTCAAAAAAGAGCTTGTATAAAATCTCACGCTCGTTTGCAAACTCGCCACCTTGGTTTTGTCCAGCAAGTATCGGCATTCTAGAAAACCTGCTTTGATCTGGTAAAAAACCTTGTAGGGTAGTAGCGTTAATTAAATTGGTTTTACTTAATACTGAAATTTGCTCTGCAATATTTTTTAGTTCACGCACATTACCCTGCCACTGATGATTGATAAGTATTGCTTTGGCTTCTTCGTCTAATTGCACGGGCGTTGTTTTATAGCGCTCTGCAAAATCAACTACAAATTTTCTAAAAAGCAAACTGATATCTTCTTTACGATCTCTAAGTGATGGTACACGAATAGGTACCGTGCTTAAACGGTAATATAAATCTTCTCTAAATCTTCCTTTTTGTGTAAACTCTAAAAGTTCTCTATTGGTTGCTGCAATAACGCGGACATCTGTTTTTTGTACTTTAGAAGAGCCCACTCTAATAAACTCACCGGTTTCTAAAACACGCAGTAATCGGGCTTGCGTGCCAATGGGCATTTCACCAATTTCATCTAAAAAAATAGTACCACCACTTACCGTTTCAAAATAACCTTTACGGCTATCTACTGCACCTGTAAAAGATCCTTTTTCGTGACCAAATAATTCGGAGTCGATGGTGCCTTCTGGAATAGCACCGCAGTTAACCGCAATAAATGGGTTGTGTTTGCGTGCCGATAGGGCATGAATAATTTGAGAAAACACTTCTTTACCAACACCACTTTCACCAACAATTAAAACTGTTAAATCGGTGGCAGCTACTTGCACGGCCGTATTAAGGGCGTGGTTAAGTGCAGGTGCATTACCAATGATGTTAAATCTGTTTTTTATACTTTGAAGATCCATAGTTGACCTTATTAATTCGTTCAAATAAATTTATCCAACTTGCTCGCCAAGTAGGGTTGTTCTGGTATAGCTGGTCACTTTTACCTGTGCATACTTTCCTTTTAAATCAATGCCAGCTGTTTTTGGAAACACCAATACTTTGTTTTGTGAAGTGCGGCCCGACCAATCATTTTCATTTTTTCGGCTATTGCCTTCAACCAATACTTCAAAAACATTACCCACATCTTTTTGGTTGCTAGCCGTAGAAAGTACGCCCTGCATATCCACAATTTCTTGAAGCCTTCTTTTTTTAGTGGGCTCCGGAATATCGTCGGTATATCTTTTGGCAGCAAGGGTTCCAGGCCTTTCACTGTAAAAATACATGTAGCTCATATCGTATTTACAATGCTCCATGATGCTTAATGTATCTTGATGGTCTTCTTCGGTTTCGGTACAAAACCCTGCAATAATATCGGAGCTAATTCCACAATCTGGGATGAGTTCAAAAATGCGGTTCACTTTAGCAATATACCATTCGCGCGTATACGTGCGGTTCATGAGTTGAAGCAGTCTTGTGCTTCCGCTCTGAACAGGTAAGTGAATGTATTTGCAAATGTTTTGGTATTTATTAATCGTATGTATGACTTCGTCGGTAATGTCTTTGGGGTGAGAAGTGCTAAATCGTACACGAAGGCTTTGGTCAATTAAAGCTACTTTTTCAAGTAGCATCGCAAAAGTAACGGCCTCGTTGGTTTGCTCATTGATCCAGTGGTAACTATCTACATTTTGACCTAGTAAGGTTACTTCTTTAAATCCTCTATTAAATAAATCGGTGGCTTCTGCTACAATAGAATGTGCGTCTCTACTTCTTTCTCTGCCTCTTGTAAATGGAACCACACAAAAGCTACACATATTATTACAACCACGCATGATAGATACAAAAGCGCTAATGCCATTGCTGTCAAGTCTAACAGGTGCAATATCTGCGTATGTTTCGTCTCTACTTAATAGGACATTTACTGCTTTTTGTCCGGTTTCTGCTTCTTCAATAAGTCCGGGAAGGCTTCTGTAGGCATCGGGGCCTACCACCATATCCACTAATTTTTCTTCCTCTAATAATTTAGATTTTAGTCTTTCAGCCATACATCCTAGCATACCAATTAAAGTACCTGGCTTTTGCTCTTTAATTTTTCTAAATTCTGTGAGGCGTTTGCGAACGGTTTGCTCGGCTTTTTCTCTAATGGAACAGGTATTTAAAAAAATCAAGTCGGCATCATCTACATTTCTGGTAGCACCGTATCCTTCTTTATTTAAAATAGAGGCAATTACTTCACTATCTGCAAAGTTCATGGCACAGCCATAACTTTCTATATAAAAGCTTTTCTTATACGTATTGGGATCGTTGGAGAAGGGTTTGAAAGCTTCTCCTTGTCTAAGTTCGTCGTGTTCTTTACCAGCTAAAGCGAGGGTTTCCATCCTTACTATCTAATTTAATGGCAAAATTAACATAAAAACACCGATTTGTGCCAGTTTGTCAGCTATAAAACGCTAAAAATTCTGTTAATCAATTAGTTTTGTAACAATTATAATTTAGAGTGCATGAAGTATGGCCTAACCCTATGGGTTGCTTTTTTTATTGGAAGTCAGGCTTTTGGACAAGAAATGCTAAATAAAATTAGAAATGAGTCGGCGCGTACCATTCGAAAGGATGCCGACACTGCTAATTGGCGTTGGAAAAGAGGCGGTGTATTTAACGCAAACCTATCTCAGGGTTCACTTAGTAACTGGGCAGCAGGGGGCGATAATTTTTCATTGTCTGTAAATAGCTACTTTAATTATTTTTTATACTACAAGAAAGGTCGTCAAAACTGGGACAATAATTTTGATATGAACCTAGGTTATGTGCAAACCACCAGTTTGGGTAGCCGAAAAAATGATGATCGTTTTGATATTTTGAGTAAGTACGGTTATAAAATTGACAGTACTGGAAAGTGGTATATGTCGGCACTTTTTAATTTTAGGTCGCAGTATTTTGACGGGTATACTTTTTCTAATAATATCGCCAATTTTGCTTCTTCATTTTTGTCGCCAGCATACGTGTTTATTTCTGCTGGATTTGATAGTAAAACCTCCGATAAATTATCAATTTTCTTATCTCCTGTAACAGCACGTTGGACTATTGTAGCCAATAATAAATTAGCCGCACAAGGTAAGTACGGGGTGCCAAAAGGGCAAAATGTAATGCAGGATATTGGCTTGTTTGCCACCATCAACCACAACAATGTAATTGCCAGAAATATCAATTATAGAGGTCGTTTGGATTTGTTCTCCAACTATTCAAATAAGCCTGAAAACATTGACGTTTTTATGACTAATTTTTTCTCTTTTAAAATCAATAAATACTTTTCGGCAAACTACAATCTGGATCTTATTTACGATGATGATGTAAGGCTATTTGGAGAAAATAAAAACTCGCCTGGCATGCAAATTAAAAGCATGATGGGTATTGGTTATACTAGGCCGTTAACCATTAACAAAAAAATGAACAACGGAACTTCGAAAAAAGAATTCCGATAATAGTTCATTGGTTAAACTATTTTTTTGCCTCAACCTTTAATGTGTGTTTGATTTTATTGGCTTTGTACCTAAGGTCTTGATAATCGGTGTGCATAATGGTTACATGACCCATTTTTCGACCAGGTTTGGTTTGTTTTTTACCATATAAGTGCACAAACACATTGTCCATACTTAATACATCGTCAAGGTTCGTGTAAACGGCTTCACCACTATGTCCTTCGGCACCTAAAATATTTACAATGGCAGAAGGCAAAATGGCATCTGGATTGCCTAGTGGATAATTGAGCATGATACGCCAAAGCATATCGTATTGGCTCGAATAATTTGCTTCTATACTATGGTGCCCGCTATTATGAACCCTTGGTGCTGTTTCGTTTACAAAAACTTCTTGTTCTTTGGTAACAAATAATTCAACGGCAAACAGTCCAGGGCTGTTAAATGCTTTTACAAGTTTTAAGGCAATGGCTTCTGCTTTCCAAGCCACTTTTTCTGGTAAAATGGCAGGGCTAATTTGATAGTCGAGTAAATTTAATACAGGATCAAAAATCATTTCGGCAGGCGGATATAAAGTTGCTGATCCGTCCTGTGCAATAGCAACAATCATAGCTAATTCTTTATCAATAGCTACCATTTTTTCCAGAACAGATGGTGCGTCAAAACCTTTATCAAAATCTTCTTTAGTCTTAATTATTTGAACACCTTTACCATCATAACCACCTTCGCTTAATTTATGTACGGCAGGTAAAAATGCGTGGTGGTGTGGTAAGCTTTCCTTAGTATGTGTAACCACAAAATCGGAAGTAGGGATTTCGTTAACTTGATAAAATCCTTTTTGCTTGATTTTGTTTTTGATAATTTTAATAGCACTAGGTTTTGGAATAACTTTTAAGCCTTCTGCTTCCAATTTTTCTAGTGCTTCAATATTTACATTTTCTATTTCAATGGTTAAAACGTCTACTTTTTTGCCAAAAGCATATACGTCATCAAAACTAGTGATATCGCCTTGTATAAAGTGGTGGCATAACTGTGCAGCAGGGCAGTGTGGGTCGTTTTCTAATACATACGTTTCAACGGTATAATTTGCTGCTGCTTGTAAGAGCATTCTACCTAGTTGTCCGCCACCTAAAATACCTGCCTTCATTGAAATATTTTTTGCAAAGTTACAATTTTTGTTTCCACTTTTGTTTCCATCCCTCATAGAGTTGCTGCGCATCTGGGGTGAGGTCTAAATAAAATACGCCGCTAATCATGAGTATAGAAAACAATCCTCCTTTTAAAAATATACCAGTCCAGCCCGTAATACCATCAAAAGCAAAATAAGTGATGGTATATGCTGCTGCGCCCAAGAGGAGCGTGTAGGCTGTTTTACGCGTAAATGGTTGCATGTTAAATTTACGACGTAAAAATTCGAACCTGATAAAATTATACGTGCCGTATGCAAAAAGTTCAGCAAAAGCAGAACCAATGATACCGTAATTTTTTATCAGATAATACGTGAGTGGTAACCTTAGCGCTAAAAGTACAACGCCGCTATAAAAATCAAAACGCCAAAAAGTAGAAGTATTAATTACAATAGCATTAAGCCCTGTACCTGCATCAATAATACGCACCATGCCTAAAACAAATATGACACCAAGGCCATCTAAATAGGCTTTTTGTATGTGTAATGCAATCATGCCTTCTTTTGCATTCAGCCAAATATTACCAAAAATAAAGAGCGCCATGATTAATAGATTAATACAGGAGCGCGCATAAATGCGGTTTATTTCTGGAAAATTTTTATCCTTCCATGCTTTAGACAATACACCTATAGAAACTGCTTGGATGCTACGTTGTGGCACTTGAATGAGTGCTGCTGCATACTGTGCCCAAACAAAAATACCTACTTCGGTAAGGCCTAGCATACCTGCAATTAAAAAGCTATCGATAGTGGCAGCAAGGGCTGTAATAAGAGCGCCTCCAAATACAAGTACCTGAATTGACACCATTTTTTTCCAAAACTTTTTGGTAACACGGCTAACGGTTGTTGGAAAATTCAGCTTACCAGATTTTACCAAGTAGCTCAGTAAAATAAAAAACAGTACTAAGTATTGAACAGAAAATAAGTAAATAAATATTGTAAAATCGATGAGTTTTAAATAAAAGAGTGCAATTAAAACAGCAGTTAAAAGCCTTAGGCCTGTTTCTTTTAAAAAGTTTGAAACCACCGATAAATTAAGTGCCCAGCTAAAACTTTCTAGAACACAAAAAAACAGCATCCCCATCGCAAACGGGAACATCCAAAAATAATAATCAAGAATCAGTGGTGATTTAACCTGATATTTCTCAATAAAATAAGGTTCAAAATAAACGCCACATGCAAGTACCAAAATAAAACCAATGATCGATAAAAAAAACGACCAAGTGATAAGGTCAATTTCTTTTTCTTGAAGGTTGTCTTTATAATAGGGGTAAAATTTATAAATAATGGGAACCACACCTAGAGATCCAAAAGCAAACATGTTTTGCGCAAAATCAGTAAAGATGCGCGTAAGTCCATATTCGGCCGGGGTGAAAGATCCGTTTCGGGTAAAAAAATAGTTGTTGACAAAGCCAATAGCAAACCCAACATATACTAGAATGCTGGAAATGATGGTTTGTTTTCTAATGCTGCCCATGAACTATTTTATCTACTTTTTTACGTGAACCTCTTTATTGATCGCTTAAAAATAGGATATTCGGTGCCAAGATGCACCAGAATGCCCTATATAATGCTGTTAAAACGCCTAAACTCCTTGTTTTATTGGGTTTGGTCATTTGTTTGTTGACGGCTTGTTATGAAAAGGCTGCTACTTCAAAAAACGTTTTTAGTTACAATGAAGCCACCGGCATTGCCACTTTGGATCCAGCTTTTGCTAAAAACCAATCCATCATGTGGGCGGTGCACCAAATCTATAATACCCTTGTTGAAATTGATAGCAACCTAAATATTGTCCCATCACTTGCTAAATCATGGGAGGTAAGTGACGACCGCAAAACCTACCGTTTTCACCTCCGTACCAATGTTTATTTTACAAGTGATGCTGCTTTTAAGGGGGGTGCTGGACGAAAATTAGTTGCTGCAGATGTTGCCTATAGTTTAGGCCGAATTATAGATAAAACGGTAGCCAGTAGTGGCGCTTGGATATTTAATAACCGGGTAGATTCGGTAATGCCTTTTGTGGTCATTAACGATTCTACTTTTGAACTAAGGTTGCAGCGTCCGTTTCACCCCATCATGGGTATTTTAAGCACACAGTATTGTAGTGTAGTGCCCAAAGAAGTAGTAGAAAAATACGGCAAAGATTTTAGAAGACATCCTTGTGGTACGGGCCCATTTACTTTAAAATCTTGGGATGAAGGGGAAGCGCTTATTTTACACAAAAACAAAAATTACTGGGAACTCGATTCGGCTGGTGTTAAGTTACCTTACTTAGACGCCGTAAAAATTAATTTCTTTGATAACAAAGCCACCGAGTTTTTACAGTTTAGACAAGGCAAACTTAGTTTTGTAAATGATATTGACGCCTCTTTTAAAGATGAAATTTTAACCAAAAACGGAACACTCCGAAAAGATTGGGAAGGCAAAATTCAATTACTAAAGCATCCATATTTAAACACCGAATATTTTGGTATTGTAGTAGATACAAATAATGTGATTACTAAAGGTGCAGCTACGCGTAATAAATTGGTGCGCCAGGCCATGAATTACGCCATTAACAAAAAACAGTTGATGATGTACATGCGCAATTCAATTGGTATTCCGGCAGAGGCTGGCTTTGTGCCTGCGGGTCTTCCTTCTAATAATGTAGATTTTGTTAAAGGCTATAATTACAATCCAGGCAAAGCGCGTGAACTCCTTGCTGCTGCTGGTTATCCGGGTGGTAAAGGACTGCCAACTACTAAATTATTAACAGTAGCTATTTACGCCGATATTGCTTCATTTGCTGCCAAACAAATGGAAGAAGTTGGTATTCCGGTTCAGGTAGAAGTGATTCAAAAAAGTTTACTGTTAGAGCAGACAGCAAAATCTGCTGCACTATTTTTTAGAGCCAGTTGGATTGCCGATTACCCCGATGCCGAAAATTATATGGCTATGTTTTATAGCAAAAATCCGGCACCACCTAATTACACCCGTTTTAAAAATGCGGAGTTTGATGTGCTCTACGAAAAAGCATTGTTGGAAACACGCGATAGTGTCAGGTATGGTTTGTATAGAGCTATGGATCAGCTTGTTATTAATGAAGCACCCATTATACCTATGTGGTATGATATGGCCATTCATTTGGTGCAACCTGGTGTGCAAGGGTTTGGACCTAATGCACTTAATTTACTCGAACTAAGGCGTACAAAACTTCCTAATTAGTGTTTTAATTTATCCTTAAACACTTTTTCAAACTTCTCTAATTTAGGTGCAATTACAAAACGGCAGTAGCCCTGGTTGGTATTGCTGTTGTAATAATTTTGATGGTAGTTTTCGGCAGGATAATAATTTTTGAAAGGCTCTATCGTTGTTACGATAGGTGCACTAAAAGCGCCACTTTTATCTAGAGCCTCTTTGTATTTTTGAGCCACTTGTTTTTGTGTTTCGGTAACATAATAAACCACGCTCTTATATTGCGGGCCTATATCATTTCCTTGTTGGTCTAGGGTAGTAGGGTCATGCGTTTTCCAAAATATTTCTAATATTTCGTCGAAACTTACAATTGCCGGATCAAAAACAACTTTCGCAAGCTCAACGTGGCCTGTATTTTTATCACAAACCTGCTCGTACGTTGGGTTTTCTACAAAACCACCGCCGTAGCCACTTTCTACACTAATTACCCCATTAATGCGCTGAAAAAACGCCTCTGTACACCAAAAGCAACCTTCTCCTAAATAAATGGTTTCAAGTTTAGCATTTGGATTACTGGTCATGGGCTTTGCTTTATTATTCGATTTAGTATTAGGTGTTTGGCTACATGCGGTAAGGCAGGTGGCTGCAAAAAGGGTTACAAGTAGTAATCTCATACCATATAAAACATTAAAACTTGTAAAAGGTTTAACCGCGCTTCGCTTACCTTTGCGCTGTTTTTAAAATTATGATGCGACTTTATCCCGATACGGCCCTTTACCAGTTGGAGTTTGACAAAGTTAAAGCTTTGTTGGATGCGCATTGTAAAACGGTGTATGCACAGGAACGTGCTCAAAATTTACGCATTCATACCCACAAAGACTATATTCAAAAAGAGCTGCGCCAAACACATGAGTTTGCCATGCTATTAAGACAGGCGCAGTATTTCCCCAACGATTTTACCTATCATTTACAAAAGGAACTCAAATTACTAGGAATTCCTGGCGCGCTATTAGGTGGTGATCAATGGATGCTAATCAGAAAATTAACCATCAATGCCGAAAATATATTTAGGTGGTTTGACCCCGAAAAAAGAACTTCTTTTAGTGCATTGGCACAGGTGCTAAATGATGCTTACTACGAAAAAAATATCAAGGATAGTATTGATGCGGTATTAGATGAACAGGGAATTGTAAAAGACAATGCATCTGATGATTTACAAAAAATAAGACTTAGTTTATACAAGCGCCGCAACGAATTAAGGCGCATGTTTGAAAAAGTAATTCAAAAATTAGCCAAAGCTGGATACACTGCCGACATTGATGAAAGTTTTAGTAATGGTAGAAGGGTAGTGGCTGTTTTTTCGGAACATAAAAGACAAGTGAAAGGAATTTTACATGGTGAAAGTGATAGTAGAAAAACGGCGTTTATTGAACCCGAAGACACCATTGAACTCAACAATGAAGTATTTGCCTTAGAACATGAAGAAGCCAAAGAAGTGCAGCGCATACTTCGCGCGCTTACGGCTACTATGTCTATGTATGCACCATTACTAAATGCGTATTTACAAATTACAGGCGAGTTTGATTTTATAAAAGCAAAAGCAAAATTAGCCATTGATATGAATGCCAATTTGCCGGAGCTACTAGATAAGGCGCATATCGAACTCATTAATGCGTACCATCCGCTTTTATATTTATACAATAAAAATGCAGGAAAAACAACCATTCCCGTTCATATAAAATTAGATGCGCAACAGCGTATTTTAATTATTAGCGGCCCAAATGCTGGTGGTAAAACCGTTACCATGAAAACCATTGCACTCAATCAATTGATGATGCAGAGTGGACTTTTGGTACCTGTTAGCCCCGACTCTCAAATGGGCATTTTTAAACAACTCTTTATTCATATTGGTGATACACAAAATTTAGAGTTTGAATTAAGTACCTATTCGAGTCACTTAATGCACATGAAGCACTTTATTGAAGTGGCCAATGGTAAAACATTATTTTTTATAGATGAACTTGGAAGTGGAAGTGATCCTAATTTAGGCGGCGCTTTTGCAGAAGTAATATTGGAAGAATTGTCTCGTAAGCATGCACTTGGGGTTGTTACTACACACTACCTGAATTTAAAAGTGATGGCCAACCATACGCAGGGCATTATTAATGGTGCCATGCAGTTTGATGAAGTGCATTTGCTTCCGATGTACAAACTTATTATTGGTAAACCCGGTAGCTCATACACCTTTGCCATTGCAGAAAGAATTGGATTGCCTACGGCACTCATTAATAGAGCGCGCAACCTGGTAGACGAAGATCATTTTAAATTAGACAAGCTTTTAAATCGAACGGAGCAAGACCTTCAACACCTTGATAAAGAAAAGTTGCAGTTGCATAAAATGCTTCGTGAAAATGAAAAGCTCAAAAAAGAAATGGAGCAGGTGCTAGATAAAGAAAAGCACCGCCAACAGGTAGAGTTGTTAAAGCAACAGAATCAGATTACCGAAGACCGAATTGTGTATTTGAAAGATATGGAGCGAAAGCTAAAGCAAATAGTGCTCGATTATAAGAAGGCTGAAAATAAAAACGAAGTGGTTAAAAGCCTGCAGCAATTACTTTTTAAGGGTAAGGAGCAGGTAGTGGTCAATAAGCTAGCCAAAAAGGTAGACAAACAGTATAAAGAAACCACTGCTGCGCTACTGGTTGGTAGCCTCGTTAAGCTAAAAAAGAATTATCAGGTAGGAACAGTACTTGAAATAAGGGGTAAAAGAGCCATTGTTCAAATAGGTCAGCTCCCTATTAATGTTGAGCTTTCCGACCTTTCTGTGGTAGAAAAACTCCCAGATTTACCAAAATAACGCCCTGCAAGTCAATAAAATAGGGGGTTTCACATTTTTTTTACTTTTTTTTTGGTTGGTGGTTTTCAAACCGTACTTTTGCCGCGGAGAGTTGGCAGAGCGGTCGATTGCGGCAGTCTTGAAAACTGTTGACTGTAACAGGTCCTGGGGTTCGAATCCCTAACTCTCCGCATTATCAAATCGCAACTATTTAATTATAAAGTAGTTGCGATTTTTTTTATATATATTTAGTCCGCCATTAGTCCACATTGTTATCTTTCATTCACTTTTTAAAATAAATTTTGAAATCTTAAGAAGCTTTTTTAAGTTTATGCGGCGAGAAAAAAACACTTGAGCGTATTCAAAGTGTTTTAAAAAGCGGTAGACCCATCAGAAATTAATTTTTTCTATGCATCCAATTTTAACGATTACCGGTGTTTCAAAAAACTACGGTAAACTTACAGCGCTTGATGGCGTAAGTTTTGAAGTGCCTGCTGGTGCAGTGTTTGGTATACTAGGGCCTAATGGCAGTGGTAAAACAACACTCCTCAGTATTATTTTAGACGTACTCCACGCTGACACCGGAAAGTTTAGCTGGTTTGGTAATACACCGCAAACCAATAACAGAAAACAAATTGGGTCTTTACTTGAAACGCCTAATTTTTATCATTACTTGTCTGCGGTAGATAATTTAAAAATTACACAAGCCATTAGTGGTAGAGGCGACAGTTCAGACATTGATAAGGTACTTGAAATTGTAAAATTATCTGAACGCAAGAAAAGTAAATTTAGCAGCTATAGTTTAGGCATGAAACAGCGCCTTGCTATTGGTGCCGCATTACTTGGAAACCCCGATGTACTTGTGTTTGACGAACCTACCAACGGATTAGATCCAGTAGGTATCGCCGAAATTAGAGACCTCATAAAATCGCTAGCAGCATCAGGCAAAACCATTATTATGGCCAGCCATTTACTGGATGAAGTAGAAAAAGTGTGTACGCATGTGGCCATCTTAAAAAAAGGAACCCTATTAACGGCAGGCCCAGTAGATGAAGTACTTGCGCAAGAAGATATTGTTGAAATTGCAGCATCCAATAATGATGCACTATTAAATACTATTGAATTGATGGGTGGCTTTTCTAAAGTAAAAAAGCATCCGAATTGCTTGCAACTATTTTATCCAGTAGGCACGGCTCAATTAGAAAGTATTAATAAATACTGTTTTGAAAAAGGCATTACGCTGCAACAATTACAACTCAAAAAGAAAAGTTTAGAAACTAAATTTTTTGAATTAACCAACGACTAACGCTAACGATATGTTTTCATTACTTCAAATAGAATGGCTTAAAATAAAAAAGTATCCCGCGTTTTGGGCCATGCTTATTATTGTACTACTTACCTACCCTGCTGCCAACCTCATGTTTTATAATGTGTACCTGCGCATCACTACGCAAAAAGGTACCGACATGCTGGCTAAAATGTTATTAGGCAACCCCTTTGCATTTCCTGAAACCTGGCATACGGTAGCGTATATTTCTTCGTTTTTTATTATTCTCCCTTCTATATTAGTGATCATGCTGGTAACCAACGAGTATCAGTACAAAACACAACGCCAAAACATCATTGATGGCTGGACTAGACGTCAATTTATGACTAGTAAACTTATGGATGTACTGATTGTAAGTAGTATCACCACCATCCTCTACACCCTTGTTGCCATTGGGTTTAGCATCTATGCCAGCACCTTTGATGCCAGTAAAATTTGGGATCAATCGTATTATATTGGTCTTTTTTTCTTACAAACCTTTGCGCAACTTTCTATTGCTTTTCTACTAGGCTATCTAATAAAAAAAGCATTTATAGCACTAGGCATATTTTTATTTTACTACCTGATTGTAGAAAATATTGCAACTGGGTATTTAAAAATAAAAGCTGCAAAAATTGGTGGCGATATAGGCAGGTATTTGCCTTTTGAAATTTCGGACCGCATGATTGTTGCGCCTGCTTTTATGGGTAGGTTTGGAAAAGATTTAAAAGAAGCCTACGAGAAATCATTATCAGAAGTACCAACACAGATAATACTATCATTACTACTTACAACAGCTATATGGGCTTTTTGCTTTTATATGCACCGTAAAAAAGATTTGTAATTTTTTGGAGGGGCGAAACGATTAAATCAAGCACCAAACTTATAAAACGAGGGGGAAGCTTATAAATCTAGAGTCGATAAACTTTTTGATATTTCTGGATAATCAAATACAAAACCTGTATCTTGTATTTTTTGCGCCGATACGGTGGTGCTTTTAAGTACCTCAATACTCATTTCTCCAAGCATAATTTTTAATACAAAACTTGGCACGTACGTAGTAATATAAAAACTACCATACAACACTTTTGCGAGTGTTTGGGTAAGTGTTTTATTGCTTACAGGTGCTGGTGCCACTGCATTATAGCTACCACTGATGTTTTCATTTTCGAGCGCATACACATACATTTTTGCCAAATCTCTAACATCAATCCAGCTTATCATTTGCTTACCGTTTCCTAAAACAGCAGCCATTCTTACAGCTAGCGGTTTTAAAAATTCTTTTAACGCACCTCCATGTTTACTAAGTACAATACCTGTGCGTAAACACACAAGGCGCTTTTGTAAACCATTTATATTTGCTGTAACGGGCGCAATAGAAGATTCCCAGGCAGCACATGTAGTACCTAAAAAGAGTATCATTATTGAGTTATATGATAAATTTTTTAAAACAGCTTTCCCAAAAATGGTAGAAAAGCTGGGTATTGTTTACACTCCGGTTGAGGTGGTGGATTTTATCATTCATTCGGTGGCTGATATACTTCAAAAAGAATTTGGCAGAAGTATATCAGATGAAAATATACATATACTGGACCCATTCACAGGAACTGGTACTTTCATAACAAGGTTGTTACAAAGTGGGGTGATTAATTCAAGGGATTTGGCACGAAAATACACACAAGAGATACATTGTAATGAAATTGTATTGTTAGCTTATTATATCGCAGCTGTTAATATTGAAAACACTTTCCATGATTTACAACCTGAAACCAATACCACTTACATTCCATTTGATGGGATATGTTTAACTGATACTTTTCAGTTAGGCGAATCTCCAGATGGTGAAAAGCTATTTTCAGAAATGTTTCCACAGAATAGTAAAAGGGTTCAGCGTCAACAAAAGGTTCCTCTTAAAATTATAATTGGAAACCCTCCATATTCAATAGGTCAAAAGTCGGCCAATGATAATGCGCAAAATCAGTCATACCCAAAATTAGACCAACGAATTGCCGATACTTATGCAAAGCTTTCTGATGCTGGTTTAAACAAGTCATTGTATGATGCGTACATTAAAGCATTTCGCTGGAGTACGGACCGTTTGGATAAAACAGGCGGTATCATTTGCTTTGTTTCAAATGGTGCATGGCTTGATGGTAATAGTACAGATGGTTTTAGAAAATCAATTGAAAAGGAATTTTCCTCAATTTATGTCTTCAACCTAAGAGGAAATCAAAGAACCAGTGGTGAATTGAGCAGAAAGGAAGGGGGAAAGATTTTTGGAAGTGGTTCTCGTACTCCAATTTCAGTTACCCTGCTGGTTAAAAATCCAGAACGAAAAATTGATAAAGCCACAATCCATTACCACGATATTGGAGATTATCTGGACAGGGAGGAAAAACTGAAAATCATTAAAGGATTTGGCACTTTTTCGAATCCAGTTATGGCATTAAAACCATTGCAACCAAATGAACATGGCGATTGGTTAAGTATGAGGAATGACGTTTTTGATACATTCATACCATTAGAACCAGAAAAGAAATTGAACCTTAATTCACATACTTTTTTCGTTCAATATGGAGTTGGGATTAATACTGCCAGAGATGCATGGTCATATAATTTTTCAAAAGAAAAGTTGTCAGTTAACATGGCAAGAATGATTAGTAATTATAATGACGAGGTCAATAAAATCAAAACAAATACTTCAAATTCACTTGATAATGACCCACAGAAAGTGAGTTGGTCAGTAAATTTAAAGCAGGACGCTTTTAAACTTAAACAACATAAATTCAACAATAAAGAAATTGTTATCAGTCCATATAGGCCATATTGTAAACAATACCTTTATTTCGATAAACCATTTATTGAAAGACCAGGTGTTAATTCTAGTTTTTATCCAAATGAAATATTGGAAAACATCACAATCTGTATTTCACCCAGCCAGAATGATGGCTTATCACTACTAATTAGTAAAAATCTGACCAATCTTCATTTCAACGGTGATACCCAATGCTTTCCTCTTTATTTCTATGAGGAAAATAATTCCATTCAAAAAGGAATGTTCGATACAGATGAAAGCAGTAAGTTCACTCGCAGAGATGCTATCAGTGATTTTATTTTAGAAAGGGCAAAGAAGCAATACGGTAAGAATGTAACCAAAGAAGACATTTTTTATTACGTGTATGGATTTCTTCATAGTAAAGAGTATAGGGTCACTTTCGCTAATGATTTAAAAAAAATGTTACCACGTTTACCACTTTTAGATGATGTGAGAGATTTTTGGGCATTTAGTAAAGCTGGTAGAAAGTTAGCTGACCTGCATTTGAATTATGAATCAGTTACTCCTCACAAAGAAGTAAAAGTTACAGGAGATGATGGTAAATTTTACACTGTGGAAAAAATGCGTTTCCCAAAAAAGGAAGAAAAGGATACAATTATTTATAATAGCAAAATAATCTTATCAAATATACCAGCAAACGCTTATGAATACGTTATTAACGGAAAATCAGCTATTGAATGGATAATGGAACGATACAAGATAACCCCCCATACAGAAAGCGGTATCACCAATAACCCCAACGATTGGGCGGCGGAGGTAGGTAAACCTCGTTATATATTGGACCTATTGCTAAGTATTATTAATGTGAGCGTTCAGACGGTTGATATTGTTAACAGTTTACCAAAAGTTAATTTCACTGAAAGTCTGTCCACAAATTGATACAATAAAAAAGCGGGTAAAAACTATCTTTTTCCCGTTAAATCAGAGTGATGATTTTATGGACAGCAGATTTGCTAATCTTCCTTGAATTGTTATGCTTATCGTACACGTTCACCTTAGAAGCGATTTGCCTAATTGAATTACCCATTGTATGAAGTTCCTTTACTTTCGAAATAACTTGATTTGAAAGAGATTTTCTACCCCACTTGTTACCCTTATATGATTCCGTGCCATTTTCTGTTTTCCGTATAGCTAACTTGACTCTTTTCGATTTTTTAGCTGACTCATCCTCTGCTAGCCATGCCATAATCTCAAGCATGAAGTTGTACATTATTTCATTAAATGGCGGCTGTATTTGTTGCAGAGTAGTTAACCAGATTTGATTATGACTGTATACATTTATTCGATAAGCCTTACAAAAATCTAAAAACTCAACAAGACGTTTACGATTACGATATATTCGGTCTAAGTCCCAAACATATATTTTTCTAACCTTATTACTACTTATCAGATATTTCAATTTCTCGAGCTCAACTCTTTTTGCATTTCCCTTAAATGCTGACTCCTGCTCTTCAATAACCTTATACGCTGTTAACTTAAAGGTTTTAACAATATCATTGATTTGCAATGTAGGGGTTTGCTCTATTGTACTGGTCCTAACAAATATGTAATCCTCAAGCATATCAATTAACGGATATCAATTAATAAATGATTCTTAAATAACGCAAATACTTTATAATTCTTTTTATTTGCTATTATCTTTTTTATGTTAACCTTACTTCGAAATATGAGCTTTCCGAGCATTTCCCCGTCTTTATAGACATCAAATTCGTTCGGCTCCTCTGATCTTGATATAATTTCAAGTTCATCAGATACCTTGATATAATCATGATGATTCTTACTTATTTGGAAAGGGATTATCATATAAATTTATTTACGGAAAGAGTTAACCATTATCTTATATCCCTCAACACTTTTTGCGATGATTCTAAATGCATGACCTGATATAAAAATCAGAAGAAATGCCCCAGAGACTATCAAGCTATATTTGATAACTGGATAATCAAGATATTTTTCAAAATTCTTACTGTTCAGGTTTATCTTTTTGTAATCCACTGTTTTTTAGATTTAGATAATAGAAACCTCCAATAATCGAAACTGCCAAAACAATGAAGATTATTTTGGTGGATAATATAGAAGACTTTGTATTTACATTGTCATTCACAAAACCACCAATTTCAGTCTTTGAAGAAAATGGGAACTGAGTTTGCTCAAGCATTCGTTTATTTTTTAAAAGAATTTATTAAAATTGTATAAACATCTTGTATGCTGTTTATCTGTTGGTTTACAACCTTACCATCACTAGCAACATAGGTTTTTACCTTATTTTTATTTGCTTCAAAAAATCCTTGTAGTACATCATTCTCATAAAATCTTAATTTATTCCTCAACTCATTCACCTGTGAGTTCAGTTTATGAGATTGATTATCTTGAAGAAGGTCTTCAACATGCTGGCTTAATTTCATCCCTCGTTTAAATGCATCTTCTGCTAAAGATAACTTAAGCGATGGGTTACATTTAAGACCTAACGTAACTCGTTTTTTAGTGTTTCTTAACGAATCGAGGTCTAATCCCTTTGGATTCGCGAACAAAAATCTATTTTTCATACTGTAAATGTAGAATAACTTCAGTTTCAGCTTTATTGTTATGAAGCGTAATAAATCATTATATCAGTTAATCACATTAATTAGCTGGATAACTAAGGTTCTCCAAGTTCCCTGAAAATTATTTCAAGCTGCATGGGAGTATATATTTTTTGATGTTTTCGTAAGTCTAAGGTCTTAATCTCCTTAAGCCATTTAGTTAATGTAGCACTATGAACACCATACATAGAGGCTAACTCCTTTTTCGATAATACTTTTTTCATTTTTTAGTATTTAAGTATCTTTTTATATAATGATTAGGGTAGTAGGGGGGCTATTGTACCCCCTCCCCATGATTTAGTTAATAGTAGAAAACTTAAATCCTTTTAACAAATAGAAAATATGTTCTACCATTTGATTGAACTCGCTGAAAATCCCAATTTTTAGACTTTGCGTATGCCTGAAGATAATTAGTAAACTTGCGTTGTCCAATTTGAACCCCTGTACCGGCTGTATCAATATAATCCTTGAACATCAATGAGGTTTCATATTTTTTATCCATGATAAAATCTTGATATTTTGCCCATGCAATGAATTCTTCGTCAGTATTTTTTTGAAGTAAATTTCTTTCAAGATTAATTGATGGTGAGTAAACTAAGCCGTGTTGGAGATATTCAGAGGCACAGCTAATCATTAGGCTATAAAATCTATTCCACTCATCAGAATCCCAATCCTTTGAAAAAAATAAACATCCGTGATAGTCTTTTATAGGCTGTTCTGTGCCATTTTTAATCAATTTTGAATAATAGTCGCTTAGCTCTATAATAAATTGTCTTCTCTTGTTTGTAGAACCACCATTATCAATAGCTGAGTTTGAACTAATAGCTGTTTTAGGACTGTCGCCAGGTGGAATTTGTATTTGCGACCTATGTTTAGCTTCAACAGTCCATCCATCTGTAAGATTTGAATGCAAAACAGAGAAATCAAAGTTAGGTTTGACATCATCAATCCATACAATTTGGGTACTTGAATCAACTTTTTCCCAGCAAAACCGATTGTCGGGATTAAAGTGTTTCCCATCTATCTTCGCTACACAGCGCAGTGTTTTGAGAGCAGACATTATTACACCTTTACCAGTGCCACCCATTGGATTTTTAGAATCAGTTACAACTTCATCATAAAAAATTACAGCTTGACCCTCAGATTCTTGAAAATAAAAATGTAAAAGGTAGCCAATTGCAGATTTTAGACTTTTCCATCTTTGATTATCATAATTTGTTACATTTTGTAAAAATTTATAAAAATGACCTGACGGAGTATCATCTGAAAAAGTAAAATCTCTGTTAATAAGTTGAGATTCCCATACACATAAGCCTTTAACACTTTTCCAATCTTTAATCTCGTAGCCATTATTTTTGGCAATAATCAAACAATTTTTAAAAGCAAAATATATACTATCCTCCTTGTCTCTTAGAATAGGCTCATTACTGAACCTTAGATGCTCCAGCCAGTTTTTATTAAATATGTTACTGCTACCTTTTAGAAAAATCTCTTTTATAATATTGTAAGGGACATCATATTTAGTTTTATTATGATAGAATGACAAACCTAAGAAATATGCGTCTATATATCGGTGAAGGTACTCCCTCATATCATGAGGTTGCACCTCTTTCAAAATACCTCCATTAACATGAACATAGATTAAGGAATTTCCGACTTTGCGTTTAGCATACCCTGCATCAGTTAGTACAGACAGAATTCCATTCCAATATAAAGTGACAGGAGTATACTCCAAATCACGATTTAATTTAAAGATAAGTATGTCGTATGCAAATGAATTTCTTGATAATATTTGAACTTTACACTTATTTAATTCCATTTTCATTTGAGTTCGTTTTCTGATTTTAAGAAATAAACGCGGTTACCAATTGTATGTGGCTTAAGTATCCCTTTTTTTACCCAATTATGTATTGTTGAAATGTCTACTTTTAATTTATTTGCCATCTCTTGACGTGTTAAGTACTCTTCAGGTTCTTTTGAATAGAGATTCGATTTGATATACTCGAGATCTTTCTGAATCTCATGTACATTGTGTGATAGCTGAAGTACTAATGAGGGTAGAGTGTCGAAGCTTGGGGCTTTTTTAAATGGGTCATTGTTACTATTC
>Ga0255114_1000077_pt1 | contig 27046 bp, 20 predicted proteins | sample Law_Law_RepA_8h_FD_188477 | JGI IMG/M metagenome (GOLD analysis project Ga0255114, IMG submission 188477) | Freshwater microbial communities from St. Lawrence River, New York, United States - Law_Law_RepA_8h | ecosystem: Environmental > Aquatic > Freshwater > River | place: USA: New York...
TTTTTCAATGCCCTATTGCCAACGCTTTTTGTTTGCTTGGCCTGTAACATTTTCATTACGGGCTTAAATCAAATCGTTGATGTTGAGCTCGACAAAATCAACAAGCCGCACTTGCCATTGGCGTCGGGCGAGTTAACCATGTCCCAAGGCAAGTGGATCGTTGCAATCGCCGGTATGCTGGCCATTACTGGCGCATGGCTCATCCAACCTTTTCTCGGATTTCTCATTACACTCATTGCCGCGATAGGGGCGATGTATTCTTTGCCACCCATCCAATTCAAACGACACCACATATGGGCCGCCTCAGCCATCGCCTTGGTTCGAGGTCCACTGATCAACATGGGCATCGCCATTCATTTCGCCACCACCCTGTTTGGTTGGCCGTTGATATCACTCCCGTGGCTAACACCCTTGGTGGTTTTTGTTACTGCTTTCAGCCTTGGCATCGCTTGGTTCAAAGACATTCCCGATACGCAGGGCGATAAAATTCATGGTTTCAAAACACTCGCGTTGGTTTGGAGTCGAGAGCGGGCATTAAAATCCGGACAATGGCTGGTTTCACTGGCCTACCTTTTCTTGGCGATTTATTGGCTTCTGATTGACGTTCACACAACCGCTGGAATTGCCCACCTTCTATTGTTGGCGATTTTTTGGTCGCAAGCCCAGCGCGTAGTCCTTCAATCTGCAGTTAGTATAAAACGATTTTACATGTTTTACTGGGGTCTCTTCTTTCTAGAATACCTAATTCTACCCCTATTACTCGCATAATCCCATAATTTCTTTCGATTCTAAGCAAATCGTGGAAAATTAAACCCCTTTTACGATTGGGATACCCTAAATTTGTACAATTTTTGGAAACATGCCAAAGGACCTCTCAATCAAACACGTACTCATCATCGGCAGCGGGCCGATTATCATCGGACAAGCTTGCGAATTCGATTATTCAGGAACCCAAGCAGCCCGAAGTATTCGCGAAGAAGGCATCAAAGTATCCTTGATCAACAGCAATCCGGCCACCATCATGACCGATAAAATGAATGCTGATCATGTGTACTTGCAACCCCTCACTCCGGAAAGCATCGAAAAAATTCTACAGGAACAAGATATCGATGCGGTTTTGCCAACCATGGGCGGACAAACCGCGTTGAACTTGGCCAAAGAGTGCGACGAATTGGGCATTTGGGATAAATACAATTGCAAAATTATCGGTGTAAATATTGCCGCCATTGATAAGATGGAAGATCGTGAGAAGTTCCGCCAATTGATGGTTGAACTGGGTGTGGGTGTTGCAAAAAGTCAGATCGCCAACAGCTTCCTAGAAGGCAAAGAAATTGCACAACGCATCGGCTTCCCTTTGGTAATCCGTCCTAGCTACACGCTCGGAGGAACCGGGGGTGCCATCGTATATAAAAAAGAAGAATTTGACCGTGCGCTTCAATATGGTTTAGAATCCAGCCCCGTCCACGAAGTTTTGGTAGAACAAGCTGTACTGGGTTGGAAAGAATATGAATTTGAGTTGCTGCGCGATAGCAAAGACGACATCGCTGTAATCTGTACGATCGAAAATTTTGATCCGATGGGAATTCACACCGGAGACTCTATCACCGTTGCCCCTGCTATGACACTGAGCGATACCGCTTTTCAGCGCATGCGTGACATGGCGTTCAAGATGATGCGTAGTATGGGTGTTTTTGCTGGTGGATGCAACGTGCAATTCAGTGTAAACCCTGTAGATGAGGAAATTATCGCCATCGAGATTAACCCAAGGGTAAGTAGAAGTTCCGCGTTGGCTTCAAAAGCAACCGGTTATCCCATTGCAAAAATTGCGGCGAAATTGGCCATTGGTTTCTACCTCGATGAATTGAAGAACCCCGTTACCAAGACCACCAGTGCCTTCTTTGAACCCGCCTTGGATTACGTCATCGTAAAAATTCCTCGCTTTAACTTTGATAAATTCCATGGGGCCGATACCCGCCTTGGCTTCCAAATGAAATCGGTTGGTGAAGTCATGGCCATCGGAAGAAGCTTCCAAGAAGCCCTCCAAAAAGCCTGTCAGAGTCTCGAGATTTCCCGCCACGGCCTCGGTGCTGATGGCAATAAAGTAAGTCGCAACCTTGAAGAATTGGTTCACGGTATGGAATACGCCAGTTGGAATCGTGTTTTCCAAGTGAAAGATGCATTGGCATTGGGCGTTCCCATTAGCAGTGTTCAGAAAATCACGCGGATAGACCGTTGGTTCTTGGAACAGATTGCCGATCTGGTAAAAACAGAAACTGAAATTCGTCGCTATAACACCGAAAACATTCCTGCCTCTCTGCTGAAAATCGCAAAGGAAAAAGGATACAGCGACGAACAAATTGCTTGGTTGATGGGTGGAAATACAACCGCCGAACATGTGTGTGATAAACGCCTTTCATTGGGTATCCGCCGCGTTTACAAAATGGTTGATACCTGTAGCGCTGAATTCCCGAGTCCCACAAACTATTTCTATTCAACGTTTGATGGTGAAAATGAAAGCGTCGTGAGCGATAAGAAAAAAATCTTCGTGCTTGGAAGTGGGCCAAACCGCATCGGACAAGGGATCGAATTTGATTACAGCTGTGTGCACGGAATCATGGCAGCCAGAGAGTCAGGATACGAGGCGATTATGATCAATTGCAATCCCGAAACAGTCAGTACTGATTTCGACATGGCGGATAAACTCTACTTTGAGCCTGTCTATTGGGAGCATTTGTGGGAGTTGATTCAACACGAAAAACCCGAAGGCGTTATCGTTCAGTTGGGCGGACAGACCGCATTGAAATTGGCCGAAAAACTCCATGAAAAAGGGGTGAAAATTATCGGCACCAGCTACGACAACATGGACATCGCAGAGGATCGCGGTCGCTTCAGTGAAATGCTTGCTCAGTTGGATATTCCTTACCCCAAGTTTGGCGTGGCATTGGATGCCGAAGAGGCCATTGTGATCGCCAATCAAGTGGGTTACCCTGTGTTGGTTCGTCCCAGTTATGTATTGGGCGGACAAGGGATGGTGATTGTCATCAACGACGAAGATTTGGAAAAAGCCGTGGTTAAATTGCTGGGCGATTTGCCAGGCAACAGAGTATTAATTGATCACTTCCTGGATCGTGCGGAAGAAGCCGAAAGCGATAGTATTTGCGATGGCGAAGACGTTCACATTTTGGGAATGATGGAACACATCGAACCTGCTGGTATTCACTCTGGTGACTCAAGCGCTGTACTCCCTCCGTTCTCATTGAGTGAAAACGTGCAAAACCTAATGATCGAATACACCGAAAAATTGGCTCATGCCTTGAATATTCGAGGTTTGATGAACATTCAGTTTGCCATTAAAGATGAAAAAGTATATGTGATCGAAGCCAACCCTAGGGCATCGCGTACTGTACCCTTCATTTGCAAGGCCTATGATTTCCCATATGTAAACATGGCCACAAAAGTGATGTTGGGAGCAAACAAGATCAAGGACTTTACCATTCCGGCTCGACCTTCGGGCTATGCGATAAAACAACCCGTATTCAGCTTCAACAAGTTTCAGGGTGTAAGCAGAGAATTGGGTCCCGAAATGAAGAGTACCGGTGAGAGTATTTTATTTATCAAAGACCTGAAAGATCCAGCTTTCCGAGAATTGTACAAACAAAAGAGCATGTATTTGAGCTATTGATTGGCTCGGTATAAAAAGAAAACCCCCAGTTCGTTGAACTGGGGGTTTTTATTTAAAAATAATTTGGCTTGCTTTTTTATTCCGTTGCAGGGGCTCCACCGTCACCATTGCCTTTAGGGGCTTGGTTTTCATTGCGGGGTGCACGTTCCTGACCATCTGGTCGAGGACCACGGTTGTTAGGCCTGGGACCTCTGTTCTGTCCTTCTGGGCGAGGACCGCGATTTTCAGGTCTTGGACCACGGTTTTCCGGACGATTTGGCTGGTTACCACCTTCTGGACGAGGACCGCGGTTCTGTCCTTCTGGACGAGGACCACGATTTTCAGGTTTTGGGCCACGGTTTTCCGGACGACTTGGCTGGTTACCACCTTCTGGACGAGGACCGCGGTTCTGTCCTTCTGGGCGAGGACCGCGATTTTCAGGTTTTGGGCCACGGTTTTCCGGACGACTTGGCTGGTTACCACCTTCTGGACGGGGGCCACGATTTTCGGGTCTTGGGCCACGATTTTCTGGGCGACGGTCATTGCCTCCCTTTCTCCGGTCGTTTGGTCCTCTGCCTTCGCGCTTTTCGGGGGCGCGTTTTCTGAGGGCAAACTCATCGTCTTGCAATAATTCATTGTTTCCAATAAAATCATTGTTCTGATCTTGACCGTTACCATTCACTTTATCCAAAATGGCACTGGCTGGGGCCAAATCTTGCAATGCAGCAGCTTGCTTTCCGTTGCGATTGTCTTCCATGACTTCATTCACAGTAGCTACTGGTAATGCCACCCATGTTTGATTGTCGTCATAAGAGAACCACATCAACTTCTTCAAAATATCTGTTTTTCTCGCGTAAGCCATTCCCATGACTGTATCCAATTTTACCACTTTGGCTTTTGGAAACGCATCGATTGCTTCTACGTATTGGTCGAGTTCATAATTCAAGCAACACTTCAATCGGCCACACTGTCCGGCCAATTTTTCCATGTTTATGCTCAAATTCTGTACGCGTGCTGCACCGGTGTTAACTTGTTTGTAATCGGTTAGCCACGTACTGCAACAAAGCTCTCTTCCACAAACACCCGTTCCACCCAAACGAGAAGCTTCCTCTCTGTAGGAAATGTGTCGCATTTCAATTTTCACTTTGAATTCATCCGCATAGCGTTTTATGAGCTCACGAAAATCCACGCGACTTTCTGCCGTATAGAAAAAGATGGCTTTGCGTCCATCGCCTTGAATTTCTATATCCGAAATCTTCATTTGAAGATTCAGCGAAAAGGCAATGGTTCTGGCTCTCTCTAAGGTTTGGTCTTCCTTGCTTTTTGCTTCTGTTCTTCGTTCGAGGTCCTTTTCTGAAGCTACACGCTGTATCCCGCGCATTTCTTCTGAATCTTCTCTAACGCGATATTTTTTCAATTGCAATCGAACGATTTCACCCGTAGCGGATACAGTGCCGATGTCGAAGCCAATACTGCTTTCAACACACACGTAATCGCCGGTATATAGTTCAAGGTTGTTGGTATTGCGGAAGAATTCTTTCCGCGATCCTTTGAACCGAATTTCCACCACATTGAAGGGCTTATATCCGGTAGGAAGATCCATATCCTTGAACCAGTCGTATACGTTCAATGCATTGCAACCACTGGTACCACAAGTGCCATTGCTTTTACACCCACCGGGTGTGCCGCCTGCCTTGGTTCCACAAGATGTACATGCCATTGTTTATAGTATTAATTATGATGAATCACAAAGTTAATGGTTCCGAGGGTGCTTTCTTAGCCCTCAGATTTACTTTTCCCAAACACCCATAATTTTTGGCCGAGAAAATTGACCATCATACCCACTGCGGTGGCCACCAAGACCGCAAATAACTTATCAATTTTCACTGCAAACAATTGCTTGTTTCCTACTATGGTATTCCTCATGGCATCTGTAACTGCTTCGCTGTTGGGGAACATTACATTCAATTGCAAGATCCAATCAGGCAATGTGGACAGCATCAATTCGTTGGTCAACACATTGAGGGAACCACTCATCGCATAGAGCAACAAATAATTCCTCAAGACGCTCTGCTTTCCATCGGTGACAGTTTCACCTTTTTTGACGCCCCAAGTCCAGAGTGAATTTAGTTTGTAATTCACAACGGTTGCTATCACGATGCCAAGGGCTTTTGCAATATAACTCGGTAAAAAAACATCCGCAGCATAGTACACCATCATGTCTACCAAAAAGCTCAACCCGCCAACAATGCCGAATTTGGTGAATGCAATATAAGTTTTAGAGGAAATCACGGTTTTTGGGCCAGTTTCGAAAGGTCAAAGGTAATATCACAGCCCAACTTTACCGCATGATTTTGTTGGTCGTGCCCAATTTCTACATCAAACAAAATCGGAAATCCCTCATGAGCCAAGGCTTCCAAAATGATTTCTCTGGGGGATTTGCCAAACGGAACTGCATTGTCTTTCATGTCAATCATACTCCCTACAATCAACCCCTTTATATCGGAAAATAAGCCTGCATTTTTGCATGAGCGAATCATCCGATCAATATGATATAAATACTCATCCAAGTCTTCAATGAACAGCACTTTGTTGTTGGTGTCTGGCTGCAGCGGTGTTCCTAAGGAAGCGTATAATAGACTTAGGTTTCCACCAACCAACTTCCCATCAAATGGCATAGGATTGATTACTTGTTCTGGCTGCACATCGAGATACCATTCATTCCCTTTTAAAACCGATGCCAAATTGTTACTGTTTTGCTCCACCAAACCATGTTTCAGTCCCCATTGCGTTGCCACAGGACCGTGAACACTGGCCCACTGGTTTTTTTGCAAGCACAAGTGAATGGTTGTCATATCGCTAAAACCTACAAACCACTTCGGAGGTTGCTGTTGAATCCAAGTTTCTATTGAGCCAACGAGCTTGGCGAGCGATTCCAATGTTCGCATTGCACCATATCCGCCTCGGGCAGTGAAAATCGCTTTGGCTGTTGGATGCGAAATCGCCCAGAGCAAATCATTGGCTCTTTGTTGGTCATCACCGGCAAATTGGTCTTGAATTGCAAATAAATTTGGTGCGCATTCCAAATGCCAACCTTGTGAAATCGTCCATTCGCGAAACGCTTGAATGTCTTCGTTTGAAACACTACGAGCGGGGGCAATCAACACAACTGTATCGCCAAAACTGAGGTATGGAGGCTTGGCAATCAAGGCTTTTTCATGATTAACACCGCTTGTCCAACCGTGGTGGTCATTTCGGCATTGCGACTGTCTTGAAAGTACTCAAAAAATGGATATTTCCCTGCGGCTGACCCATTGTTTGGGGCGAAGGATTTCATCCACTTGTCAAATGCTTCCCAACTTTTCAGGGTGGCCCCTGGTTCTGCGTTTACGGTGGCTTTCACGTAACTGCCCGCCTCCACAGTTTCAATGACAAATCCATCTGTAAGTGGTGGCATTTTTGCCTCTTTTCTTGGCATGACAGGAATGCCGACAAACACATCCAAACTACCGGCAGATGGAAATTCTTTGTACAGCACAGTGAGGCCACCTTCCATTTTATATTTATCCTTGACGATGCGATTTACAATGAGTTGGGCATTGGTTTTGATCGCCTCTTTGACACCAGACAGGGGCATTTGCTGCCAAAACCCCAATAATTGCGTGGTTTTTCTATTCATTTCAACCACCACGATGCCTGTATCGGAACCAAGAAGACCCGCATCTGCAATGGCTACCTGACCGGAGTCTGTCTTTGTGGACGTTGAATCGCCAGTTGCAGGTTCTTGTACCTTTCCATTTTGACAAGACGACAAAACGCCAAGTCCTAGCCCAATCAAACCCAACAATCGCTTTTTTACAAAAATCATCCCTGCAAAATACACGATTTTTTGGGTATTTTGATGTAGGTTTGTATTGTGAAATTCGTTGCCGAGATAGAAATCTTACCCCTCAAAGGATTGTTGGATCCTCAAGGAAAAGCTGTAGCCAATGGGCTGCCCAAAATTGGTATCACCACTGCTTCTAATGTACGCATTGGCAAATTCATCACCATGGATTTGGAAGCGGAATCTGCTGATGAGGCCCACAAAATGGCTGAAAATGCTTGCAAAAAACTGTTGGCAAACCTCATCATGGAAGGTTTTAACATCAGAATTACCGCACAGTAACCATGATTATCTATAACGTTACATGCAATTTACATCCTCGCATGGCGGAAGAGTGGTTGGCTTGGATGAAAGAAGAGCACATTCCAGAAGTTATGCAAAGCGGATGTTTCACCGAATGTAAAATATTGAAATTGCTCACCGAGGCCGAGGACAATGATGGTGTAAACTACGCCATTCAATACACGGCACCGAACTTGGGTAGTTACCATCAGTACCGGGACGAGTTCGCACCCGCCTTACAAGCCAAAACAAAAGCGAAATATGGCGATGATGTACTAGCCTATCGCAGTTTACTTGAAGTAATTATGTAACCCTATGAGCCAGATAAAGGCGTTGTCGATTGAAGAAGCGCTATCCCATGCTGGCTCCTATGTTTGGGTGGATGTTCGCAGTGAATCCGAGTACGCTCGTGCGCACATACCAGGGTCGGTTAATTTGCCATTACTGAACGATGAAGCCCGCGCAGCCGTAGGAACTACCTACAAGCAACAAGGCCGCGAAGCGGCGGTTCAACTAGGTCTTCGGTTGATCGGTCCCGATTTTGAAACCTATTATCAATCGCTCTTGGCCGTGGCAAAATCCCACAACAAAAAATGCTTGTTTTATTGTTGGCGAGGTGGGTTAAGAAGTCAAATTGCGTCCACGCTGGTTCAATGGGGCGGTTTACCCGTTTGTATGATCCAAGGGGGCTATCGATCGTTTCGAAATTGGGCGTTTGATGCACTGGCAGCACCCAGAAATTACATTGTCATATCCGGACATACGGGTACGGGGAAAACAGAAATCTTGCATTTGCTCAAAGCACAGGGAGAGTCGGTCCTGGATTTGGAGGGTTTAGCCAATCACAAAGGCAGTGCTTTAGGAGGATTAGGACTTCCTCCCCAACCGAAAAACGAACAATTCGAAAATTTAATCGCCTATACCCTGGGGTCATTTCCCATAAATCAGCCCGTTTATGTCGAAAATGAAAGTCGCATGATTGGCCAATGCGCAGTGCCAAACGGTGTTTGGGAGGGAATGCAGACTGCCGATTTCATCGAGGTTAGCATCGATCTTGAAACTCGAATTGACCGAATTTTACACGAGTATGGTTCATTTCCTGTAGAAAATCTTATCGAACAAACACAAAAGTTGCGGAAGCGATTGGGCGGACAGCATGAGCAAGCAGCCGTAGAGGCTCTGCAACAAGGCGATTTTCGCAAATGGGTTGAACTCTTACTCGTTTATTACGACAAATCTTACACCCATTTCTTAGAAAAAAACGCCATACAGTCGCAAAAACTCAATTGGAATTGGAACCAAAAACAACCCTCATTGTTATCATTATTAGCCTTATCAAAAAATGGAATTAAAAAATAAAATTGCCGTAGTAACGGGTGCCAACAAGGGCATCGGACATGAATGCGTTCAACAGTTGTTGGAAAAAGGGGCCATTGTATTTGGCATTTGCAGAAGCGGATGCAGCCATTCTCACCCAAATTATACTTGTCTTAAAGCCGATGTCAGAAATTTGGAGGGCCTTTCAGCCGCATTTCAACAAGTCCTCGACCAACATGGGAAAATTGATGTATTGATCAACAACGCAGGGTTGGGCTATTTTGGTCATTGCGACGAACTACCCATTGAACAATGGCATGAAATGTTCGACACCAATGTAACAGGGCTTTTTTATGCGACACGTTTGGCGCTGCCATCCATGAAGCAACAGGGTGCCGGTCACATCGTGAATATCTCGTCCATTGCTGGGTTAGAGGGCTATCAGCAGGTAAGCGCTTACTGTGCCACCAAGTTTGCAGTACGTGGCTTTAGTGATGCACTTTACAAAGAAGTTCGCGACTTTGGCGTGAAGGTAACGTGCGTGTATCCTGGTTCAGTAAAAACCGACTTCTTCAGACATAGTGAAAATATCACAGCACATGATAACATGTTGATGCCCGAAGATGTAGCAAACCAAATTGTATACTGCCTAGAATCACCCCCAAATTTCCATAATGTAAACTTGGAAATTCGCCCCCTCAAACCCAGAGGATAAATTTAAATACATTCATTACGCATCGCTCAAATAGACCTACAATAAGAGTCTGTTTGGGCGATTTTTGTTATAAATAGGATGCCATTTCTGCCGCCAACTTCTGGGCCTCCGCCGCTGCGGCTTCTTTGTAATCATCCTCTGAGGAAGCATACAAAATACCTCTTGATGAATTCACCAACAAACCCACATCCTCATTGGCGGCTGCTTCGGTAATCTCTTGGAGACTACCCCCTTGCGCACCCACGCCAGGAACCAACAAAAAATGGTTCGGTATCATCTCGCGAATTTCCTTGACCAATTGTGCACGGGTTGCACCCACCACAAACATCAAATTCTCTTCGCTACCCCATTTACAAACAGTCTCAATAACCCTTTCATATAGCTTTTTACCCTCGTATTCCCCAAGTTGAAAATCGGCATGTCCAGCATTGCTCGTTAGCGCCAAACAAATTACCCATTTGTCTTTAAACTCCAAAAAGGGGCGTAAACTATCTTCTCCCATATAGGGAGCCACCGTAATTGCATCAAACGGAAGTGTATCAAAAAACGCTTTGGCATACATGCTACTTGTATTCCCTATATCGCCGCGTTTGGCATCCGCAATTTTCAGGGTGTTGTTGGGCAAATGATGCAACGTTTCTTCCATCCATTCCCAACCTGCTTTTCCATACTGCTCGTAAAATGCCGTATTGATTTTATAAGCCACGGAATGATTGCTGGTGGCGTCTATAATGTCGCGATTGAAATCGATCAGTCCTTGACCGTCACGGGTTAATACATGAGGTAGCTTCTCTATTTGTGTATCCAACCCCGTGCAGAGGTAAGATTTTTTCAACCGTATTTGTTGTATGAGTTCTTGCTTATTCACAGCACTGCAAATTAAGCAAAACCGCACGGCATCTTGATGAAATTCATGTAGGTTTGTAATAGATGAAAAGAAAGGGCCATGTTTGGGGTTGGTTTTGGGGGTTTTTCCTGTTGCTAACACAAAGTGCTACAGCACAATACGTCAAAATTGGCGATGGTTCTTATGCGGGTACACTTGGAGGTCCGATGGTGGCAAGTACTAGCCGCGACACACAAACTTCCCGATTTGCTTACATCATCCCTAAGTCCGCCTTGGGAAACATGATTCACTTGGATACCCTTACCTCTATCGAATTTTACCGGGTATCTGGATCAGCACCCAATACCAGCACAGATTGTAAGATTTGGTTAAACAATACCTCCCGCGGTGATTTTGGCACGGGAAAACTGCATTTCCCTACAGAAAGTAACAACGCCCAACTCGTGTTTTCTGGCAGTCCTTCAAGTTACATCGGGGGAACGGAAAAGTTTTACAAGATTCCACTCAACAACAAACCCTACGTCTTCGATACAACCTTGGGCGACAATCTGGTTTTGTTGGTTGAATACAGCCAAACCAAAAAACAGAACTCTGTATTACAATGGTATTTTGAAGGTCCTGCAACCGTTAGTGCTTATGCATTAAATCAAGTAAAATACGGCATTGGTATCTCCCCAATTGATAGTTTACCTAGCAGCAGTAGTTACCATCCCACTATGATCTTTAATTACCCCAAATTTAACCAAGATTTGGCCATTATTAAGGTATATACACTCGGTAAAATTCCTTTGCCGTTAGGCAAACCCGACAGCGTTCAGGCATTGGTTCGTAACGTTGGTAAAAAGACAATTTCGGGATTCCCTGTTTATACCAATTCCATCGGATACAACAAACAAAAGGACAGTTTTCAAGTCACCCTGCTACCCGGAGAAGAGCTGTTTGTCAATGTACCATCGCTCAACCCATTGAACGGCGGTTTGGATTCAATTTATGTCACTTGCAAAGACAAAAACAACAGCAACAACAGTGGCGTTTCCTTCCGATTGGGCAACCCGAATGTTTACAGCTATAGGGATGTAACCCTTTCACCAGCGCCAGGTGGTATCGGTTTCAATGGTACTACAGGCGATTTTGTAGCGCGATTTTTTTCCAATTCACCCAAATACATCAATCAAGTTACGGTGGCTTTTGGGTCTGGAGGAGAGCCGTTTAAAGTGGGTATTTGGCGATGTGATTCGATAACCAAAAAACCCGGCACGCTCATTTATCAAAGTGATTCTCTTACCAGCAAAGCCGGTAATTATATCCTGGATTTCAAAAAACCTGTGGCCATCAACGGATCTTTCTTCGTGGGTGTTCGACAACTTGGAACCAGCAATGTGGCCTTCGGCTATCAAACAGAAACCCCCGTAAGACCCAAAACCTTCTATTATGTTGAACCTTTGGGAACAACCAATTGGGTGGATTTTGCCCCAGATGCGCCCTTTAAATTCCTCATTGAACCTCGTTTGCAAGCCGATATCGATGTTGCGGCAATTTCTATAGATCAACCCAGAGATAGCATCAACAAGTACAACAAAGACACCATCGCCCCAGAAGGAATCGTGGGCAATATTGGGGTTCAAAATGCCAAAGACAGCTTTGATATACGCTGTGAGATTTGGTTTGGCGCAAATAAGCAATACGCTCAGACCATCCGAGATACCCTGAGCAGTGGTCAAAAGCGAAAATACACCTTCCCAAGAACATTTATTCCAAGCGCATATGGTGAACATAAGGTTTGGCTGATTGTAAAAAAACTGGGCGATCAAGTATCAGACAATGATACCCAGACCCGTTTCTTCTATGTGGGTGTGAAACGAGATGTAATGATTAATTCAGTTTACGAACCCGGCGAAGGCAGTGGCTATAATTATAAAACAGACACCATCATGCCTATGGCCAATATCCAAAACGTTGGATATGACAATTCACCCACCTTTACTGTAAGGTGCAGAATGTTTCAAGGCACAAAAGTGGTTTACAACCAAACACAATTTTTAACGCTGCCAAAATTTCAATCAAAAATTCTGTTTTGGCCTACCTATAAATGCAGTGATACCGGGAAGATCAAAGTGGTCTTCACCACAGAAATGGCAACGGATGCCTACAAGCCAAATGATACCCAATCTCGAACCATTTTTATTCGGAAAATTGTAGATATTGGTATTGATTCCCTGACATCGCCCAGCGAAACAACCTTCCATAAGCCAGGAAGTGCCCTTCCCATCAAGTATTTCATTTACAACGACGGCTTAGTGGCGGCCTTCAATGTTCCCTTCTATTGCGCCATCTATGGTCCGGGAGGAAATCGCCTTTATTATGACTCTGTTAAGGCCTATTTACAGGGGCTTTTTGGAACCTACCTTACAATGCCCAAGAATTTCACACCCTCGAAATTGGGACAGTATAAATTGGTCGTTAAAACGCGGTACAACCTGGACTTATTCAACGAAAACGATTCGATGGTGCGGTATTTCAATGTTGGAAAACCCCATGATTTTAAAGCCATTGAAATCAAAAGACCATCAAAAGGAGAGGTTGTCAGTATCGGGAAACCAAGCATCGCACCAAAATTCGCCATTCAAAACTTGGGCTATTTGAAGAATACAGGTCCGGCCGTTTGTGAAGTGTTCTACAAAGGAAATCGGATTTATTATGACATCAAGAACATCACACTTGATACAGGAAAAACAGACACCGTTGTTTTCGCCGCAACGCTCAGGCCTATGAATGTGGGTGAATTTACCATTCGCTGTTATGCCAATTTGGGTTCCGACTTAGACCGAAGCAATGACACGCTCGTGCATGCGTTTAATGCCGTGGTGGGCAGAGATGCCTATCCAATGGCGGTGAGGACGTTCAACGACAGCAGTACATTTGATTTATCAGATACCTTGCAATGGGCAGATGTTACTATTGAAAACCAGGGTGCTGATAGCATTCGCAAGGTCTTAGTAAACATTTCCATTTTTGAAAACGGACAGCGTACAGCATTCGTCTCGCAGGTAACACAGCTCGCCGGGAAACAAGTTGGACAACTGCGATTCAATCTTCAACACAGATTTAGCCGAGTAGGAATCGCAAATTTGTTGGTTTACACCAGTTCTTTTGAAGATCAAAATATCTTTAACGATTCGCTTTGGAAACCGCTCAATATCGCCCTTTTCCAAGACCTCAAACTAATCAAAGCTGCGCAACCCGACAAATCATCGAAGTTGGTGAAAAACGACTCTATTCGATATCCCCGCGTACAATACACCAATGTTGGACAAGAGAACCCGAACTACGAAAATCGTATCATTTATCAGGTTAGTCAGCCTTCGTCTGGCAAGGTTCTTTTTCTAGATACACTCTCCGTTGGATCTATCAATGTGGGCGATACCGCTTGGACGAGCAGTACAAAGGCTTTGACGTTTTCTGAAGCCGGGGCTTACCTGATGACTTGTTTTTTAGAGCAATCCAAAGACGGCGTTACCTCAAACGACACCCTCCAGTATATCCTTTTTGTGGAGGAGGCGTTAAACACAGTAGATTTGGCATGCGAATGGCGGATTTATCCCAATCCTGCGAATGATGTTTTGGAAATCCAATCTCGGCACTCAGACCATGAAATGCATTTGGAATTGGTTGATGTCAATGGGCGATTGGTTTATCAAGAATCATTCACAAATTCCATCCATCAAATCAATACAAAGGCTTTTGCTTCAGGATTCTATGCGCTAAAATTGCACAGCGAAAAAGAATCCATTACACGCAGCATTGTTATATGTCATCCTTAAATTTTAGCAAGACCCTCGGCGCGATATGTGCTGGGTCGTTGTGGTTATTCTCGGCTTGTGGTAGTATTCAACCTGAAGCACCAACTACAGCCAATCAAATTGTGCCTGTAAAGCCCATGCCTTCAGTGGCCTCAACCATTAACATCCCCATTCGGATTGAGTTGAAACCTTTCATCAAACTCGCAGACCAATCATTTGACAAAGAATTCAAGGGCGCTGACAATCCGTGCTCGGGCCTACGCTATCAATACAAACTAAAACGTGAACCCATTCAATTGTCGGGTAAAGGAAAAACCGTTTTTTTAGGCCTGGATGTAGCGTACGGGTTTTCTGGGGAGTATTGCGCCGGTTGCGTGTTTGATAATTGCATCAATCCCCCCATTCCCTTTAGTTGTGGTTGGGGCGAAGAAACCCTGAGAAGAGCTAAAATCAAATTGAAAAGCGATGTGGAATTAACATCCAATTACCGTATCAAATCCTCAACGAGCTTCACAGAATTCACCCCCATTGATCCATGTAGGGTCACATTCGCTCAAATCAATATCAATGATGTCCTAATGGGACAAATACGCCCAGAACTTGGCAATTTGGCCAAAATGATCGATACAGAAATAGGCAAACAAGATTTGAAACCCTATATCCTTCCCGTATGGAAAGCGTTGCAAGAAGATATTCAAATTCCTTCTACTGGATATTTGCGTTTTCAACCCCAAAGTTTATCGGTGAGTGAGATTAACATGAATGGATCTGTGCTAAATTTTAATGTAGGCCTTACGGCTATTCCGACCATTCAAAGTACGCCTTGGAACAAACCCAGCAGCGGTTTGCCGACTCTTTCACCTTATAAAAAAGGCAGTGGCTTTGAGGTATACACCGACTTAAAAATGAACTACGATAGTTTGTCAAAACAACTATTCGATATCATGAAAACTGAGAGTTATGCTTTGGGTAAAGAAAAAATCAATATTACCTCATTGCGTTTGTTCCCAGCTGGCGAAAAACTTGGTGTGGCTGTTGGTTTTGCCGGAACAAAAAAGGGAATGTTTTACTTGTTGGGCAATCCTGCTTTTGACAACTCCAAGGCGTCATTGGCATTAAAAAATGTTGAATATGATATCGCCACGAAAAATGTCTTGATAAAAACGGCAAAATGGATGATGGACGAGACCATTCGCAAAAAATTGGAAGAGCAGATGGTTTTTGATTTGTCTGACTTAATGAACCTTACCAAAAAATCGATTGCTGAATCATTAAATCAAACAATGGATGGTGGGGTAAAAATCAAAGGCACGCTTAAATCACTTGAGATCAATGGGTGGAGTTTACAACAAGATGCATTGTGGGTGCGTGCCAAGACGCTGGGCGATATCCAAGTGATAATGGAATAATTTGATTTCGATCGTGCTCTGTAGAAGAGTTGAGTCGGAAACAACAAAAAAGGGGGCCTATGGCCCCCTTTTTTTATTATTCTATATTCGATTAACCGATTTTCTCAATCAAGTCGGCAACACGGGCACTGTACCCCGTTTCGTTATCATACCATCCTACCACTTTCACAGTATTGCCAATCACTTGGGTCAACTCTGCATCAAAAATACATGAATGCGTATTGCCTATGATATCAATACTCACGATTGGGTCTGTATTGTATTCCAAAATACCCTTCATCGGTCCTTCAGCAGCAGCTTGCATCGCAGCATTTACCTGCTCTACGGTAGCAGCTGTCTTCAATGTACAAGTAAAGTCCGTTACTGAACCATCTGGAATGGGCACGCGCATGGCATTTCCGTTCAATTTGCCTTTCAAGTGTGGCAAAACCAACCCTACAGCTTTAGCAGCACCAGTGCTCGTGGGAACGATGCTGTAAGCAGCAGCGCGGGCACGACGTAAATCCTTGTGAGGCGCATCTGCCAAGTTTTGATCAGCCGTGTAGGCGTGGATGGTTGTCATGAAGCCTAGTTCTACACCAAACGCATCATCCAATACCTTTACCATTGGGGCCAAACAGTTGGTGGTACAGCTCGCATTAGACATAATCGATTCTGTTCCGTCAATCACTTCGCTATTTACACCCAATACAACGGTTTTCACATCACCCGTTGCTGGTGCGGAAATAACCACTTTTTTAGCACCTGCTTCCAAATGCATAGCAGCTTTAGAGGCGTCGGTAAAAATACCGGTTGATTCCAAAACAACATCTACACCCATGGCGCCCCATGGCAAAGCTTTGGGGTCGCGCTCAGCAAGCGCTTTGATTTTCATGCCGTTGATGATCAAATGTTCAGCATCAGACGAAACGGTGCCTGGGAATTTTCCGTGAACTGAGTCGTATTTCAACAAATGCGCTAATGTGGCATTGTCAGTTAGATCGTTGATAGCAACAACCTCAATACCGGGCTTGTTGATCAAAAATTTGAAGGCGTGACGGCCGATACGACCAAATCCATTGATGGCTACTTTCATGATTATGTATCTATTGGTTTTGTTTTACAAATTTAGGTGTTTTTGTCCGAGTGCTTTGACAGAAAATCAGCATAGGCGTTTTTAATACCCTCTTCTAGGTTAGTAAGTGGCTTCCAGCCGGTTGCAAACAATCGAGCCGAATCCATCAATTTTTTGGGGGTTCCATTGGGTTTGCTCGCATCAAAGACGATTTCACCCTCAAATCCCACAATCTCTCCAATGGTCTTTGCCAAATCACCAATCGTGATGTCGCTGCCATAACCCACATTCACAAAATCTCGCTCATTATAATTTAGCATCAGGTAAACCAGCGCATTGGCTAGGTCGTCTGCGTATAAGAATTCCCGCATCGGCGTACCATCGCCCCAAACAACCACTTCTGATGAACCTTTCTCCTTGGCCTCATGAAACTTGCGAATTAACGCTGGCAACACATGGCTGTTTTCAGGGTGATAATTATCGTTCGGACCATACATGTTCGTTGGCATGGCAGATATAAAATTGCATCCGTATTGATCGCGATAAGCCTCGCACATTTTGATGCCAGTAATTTTCGCAATGGCATACGGCTCATTGGTGGGTTCCAAATATCCACTCAACAAATATTCTTCTTTCAAAGGCTGCGGAGCCAACTTTGGGTAAATGCATGAACTACCTAAAAACAACAACTTCTTTACACCATGCACATAAGCATTGTGAATCAAATTGTTTTGAATGCTCAAGTTGTCATATAAAAATTCTGCACGGTAGGTGTTATTGGCCAAAATTCCGCCCACCTTCGCGGCAGCTACAAATACGTAATCGGGTTTTTCATGGCGATAAAATGCGTCTACATCCGCTTGATTTCGCAAGTCTAGTTCAGCGCTGGTTCTGGTAACAATGTTGTAGTACCCCAATTTCTGTAACTCACGAACAATGGCAGAACCCACCATACCTCGATGGCCAGCCACATAAATCCTCGCCTGTTGTTCCATTATTCGAAGTAGTTCTTGGTTTGGAATCCACCATCTTTCAAGTAGGTTTCCTTTTGCATTACCCTGATATCACTTTGCATCATGTCGGTAACCAAATCTTGCAAAGAGTGCTTGGGAGACCAACCCAATTTCGTACGCGCTTTTGTTGCATCACCGATGAGCAAATCTACTTCCGTTGGACGGAAATATTTGGGATCTACATACACCAACTCCTCTCCAATTGACAATCCACATTTTTGTCCGGTAGCCGCTTCAAAAACCGCCTCGTCAACACCATCAACATAACCAATTTCGTCTACGCCTTCGCCTTTGAAAGCCATAGACACACCCACGTGCTTAAAGCTCATTCGCACAAATTCACGAATTTCGGTGGTTACGCCCGTTGCGATAACAAAGTCCTCTGCTTTTTCTTGTTGCAAAATCAACCACATGGCTTCCACGTAGTCTTTGGCATGTCCCCAATCCCGCTTGGAGTTCAAGTTGCCCAAATACAGTTTATTCTGCAAACCCAAAGCGATACGGGCGGTTGCACGGGTGATTTTTCTTGTTACAAAAGTCTCCCCACGGATCGGACTTTCGTGGTTAAACAAAATACCACTACACGCGTAAATATCATAGGCTTCACGATAGTTCACCGTAATCCAAAATCCATACATTTTTGCCACAGCATATGGGCTTCTAGGATAAAATGGCGTGGTTTCCTTTTGAGGAATCTCTTGCACCAATCCATAGAGTTCACTGGTCGACGCCTGGTAAATCCTGGTTTTCTTGGTCAATCCAAGAATGCGAATCGCCTCCAACAAACGCAGCGTGCCCACCGCATCGCAGTTCGCCGTGTATTCGGGTGTGTCAAAACTCACGTGAACGTGACTCATCGCGCCCAAATTATAAATTTCGTCTGGTTGTACTTCTTGAATAATGCGAATCAAGTTGGTTGAATCCGTCAAATCACCGTAGTGCATCTTGAAATGTGCACCCTCAATGTGAGGATCTTCATAGATATGGTCTACCCGATCGGTGTTGAACAAAGAGCTACGACGCTTGATTCCGTGAACCATATAACCCTTTTTCAAAAGAAATTCAGCCAAATAGGCTCCGTCTTGTCCGGTTATACCGGTGATTAATGCAACCTTCATTATTTTGCACAAAATTACACAAAACATTTATGGTGTTATTGTTTGTCCACCAAAATTCCCCGCGACTTCACTATATAACAGAGGAGGTTTTTTCGCGACGATTGGGGTTTGCGGTTTCGATAACACTTGATATCAATGAATTTCTGAGCAGTACAGTCACACACAAAATTGCATACACCCCCACTCCCATTGAGTTAGACGACAACAATTCCATGGTTTGGGTTTTTTGCGATGGGCTACTACAAGAAAACTTTGTGAGACCTTTGGGCGAAAATCTCACCACCAAAACCTACGCCATTGAACCCATAAACGCATTAGGTAGTCTTTCTTTCAACACCCTTTTTGGGCTGTTTCCGGCTGATCAATCGTCGGAGTTAGCAAGCGGAGACCCGAAAACAGCAACAAACGGAGGGCGTTCGTTCATTGATTTGGCATCAAAACACATACCTTTCGACCTATTCGCCACCATTTTTTGGTCCATTTCAAGATACGAAGAAGTACAGTGGGGCATTTCGCAAGCTGTTCAAAAACAAAAAGGCGCTTTACAGCCTGATGAACACGGCCGCTACACCGCCACACAGAGTTTGTTGTTTCAATCAGGGGTGCTTGAAAGGCCCTTTGTGGATGAACTTGTTTGGTTTTTAGGTGCGCTCCTAAATCGCAAACCACTGCATCAATATAGCATCGTGCCAACCGCAGATATCGACATGGCTCTTCGTTACGGGGGGCGATCAATATCCACGCAAATGGGCAGTATAATTCGCGACCTCATCACAACACCGCATTTAATTTTTGAGCGATTGCGCGTTTTGTTGGGTAGAAAAGATCCATATGCCATGGACAACGGAACCATTCAATTATTACAGAAGCATGAGAAATTAAGAGCAGATAAAGGACCCAAAATGTTCGTACTCGCTTCTAATCAAAGAACATCGCGAAATAAACAAATACATCGGCACGCATTTATCCAAGAGTTTGAACGGTTAAAAAATAGTATGGCGCTGAGCAACGAGTGGATCGGCATACATCCATCTTGGCAAGAAAAAACAAACGCCCTTCACAACCTTACAGAATGGAAAAACGAAATGGAGGTAGTGGAAATGCTCATTGGAGAAAAACCCAAGCACTCCCGCTTTCATTATATTCACCTACACATACCACATTCATATCAATTGTTGGCACAACTCGGCATAGAATCGGATTGGAGTATGGGCTATCCAGAAGCCATTGGGTTTAGGGCCGGTACAAGTGTGCCGTTTATTTGGTATGATATTGTACTAGACCAAACATCCAAAATTACCGTGGTACCCTTCTGTATTATGGATGTCACTTGCCGAAATTATAAAAATCTATCTCCACAAAAGTCAATTAATTTAGGACAATCAATTAAATCAAAAGTTCAATTAATGGGCGGAACATTTTGTTTTATTTTTCACAATGAGTCCGTATCAGAAAGCCATCCATGGAAAGGATGGAAAAATGTCATCGAATCTTGGGCTGAACCAACGAAAAGCAACAACCCATCATGACCATACGGCACCTCCAACACAAACAAATCGACCCACTAAAATGGGATGGCGCCATTTTCCGTAGTCGCGTGCCGCAAGCCTACGCCCTATTCGGTTATTTAAACAAAATCACAGATAATCATTGGTCAGCATTGGTTTACGGGGATTATGAAGCGGTTTTTCCCTTGCCATTGAAACAGAAGTTCGGCATCACCTATGTGGTTCAACCTATTTTCTGTCAACAACTAGGGGCATTCGGGACGTGCACGAACGTATCAACCATGGATTTTGTCAACGCCATACCCAAACACTTTGTTAGGGTACGAATGAATTTAAACCCCTACTTTGACAAACAGAACAAACCTGTATTAACGGTAAAAACAAACCTAGTCCTACCGCTATCGTCTCAGCCAGATTACAACAAAGATTGTCGAAAGAACCTATTGGGGCTCCAAAAGTATCCCATCCAATTCGAGGAAAATAAAATCTCCATTCAAGACGCCGTAGGTGTTTACCGTCAGGCATGGGGAAATAGCAACCTTCAATTGACGCTAAACGACTACAACCGTTTCGTGGGTGCATGCGAAACGCTGCAAGAATCGCACAATGGGGTGTTAACTATTGCAGCCACCAATACTGAAACAAACGAACTCTTAGGCGCTGCCATTATATTGAGATTAACAAACCTCGACCAACACCAAATTCAACTCTTGCAATATGTTTGTGCTGGTCCCACCGCTGAGGGAAAACCAATGGGCATCATGCATGGTATCATCGACGCAGCCATTCAAAAGCACCTAGGACCCAATACCGTATTCGACTTTGAGGGCAGCAGCATACCAAGTGTGGCTGCTTTTTATAAGAAATTTGGTCCCGAGGACAACCCCTACTACCTATTCAAACGGGGCCTATAAACTATCCAAGCGCGGAACTTTGCACCGCCTAACCTTGCATGGTGTATCTTCGCACAATGAACCCTTGGATTCAAGCCGCTAGACTCAGAACACTGCCATTGGCATTGTCGGGCATCATTTTGGGCGCTGCCATATCGCATTTATGCTACGAAGGCAACAGCCAATTGGCTCACCAAACCGGCGACGTTACAACATCCCCTTGGATTGTGTTTTTCTTGGCGATTATCACGGCGACATTCCTTCAAGTGTTGAGTAACTATGCCAATGATTTGGGCGACTTTACCAAAGGAACAGATGTCGCTGCAGCCCGCACTGATCGTGCTTTGGCATCAGGAAAAATCAAACCCGAAACCATGAAACGCGCATTGTTGGGCTTAATGATTCTAACCTTGTTTGTCGGATGCTTGTTGATTTGGATAACTGGCCTTTTCCACGCAAATAGCGGCTGGTATTTACTCAGTATTGGTGTTCTAGCCATCCTTGCCGCTCTGGGATATACACTTGGTAAAAATGCTTATGGCTACTGGGGTCTGGGCGATTTCTCTGTTATCCTTTTCTTTGGCCTAGTTCCCGTTTTGGGCATGGGTTTACTCAATGGCTTTTTTTACGATGTGGCTTCGAGCCGATATCTTGATGTGTTTGTCTTTGCTGGACTCGGTTTGGGCTTTCTGAGTGCCGGGGTTTTGAATGTGAATAATTACCGAGATCTACTTTCCGATCAAGCTATCGGCAAAAAAACACTGGCCGTGCGATTGGGTGAATCAAAAACATTGAGATACCATCGTTTACTCCTATTGATTGGCGGCGCCTTGATACCTCTGTCGCTACTCACTTTCGAAAAGAGATACTTCGAATGGACAAGCATGTGGGGATCACAATCTGTTTTTATGCTGGGTGTCTTCTCCCCCATATTCATTCAATTGTCGAGTCATTATCAAAAAGTCAAATCCGCGAAACCTGGAGATCGCGAAGACCTTAACTTACAATTGAAGAAACTATCACTAACGATATTGGCGATGGTGGTTGTGTATGCGTTGCTATCATTTTTTATTGTAGATTTTTTGGGACCTGATAAAGACTAAATATAAGAACACCCATGCGGCTACAGTTTCAAACCAAATCCATGGAGTTCCTCAAACCGGCCAAAACAAGTCGGGGCGAGTATATTCAGAAAACGAGCATTCTATTATCGTTGAGCGACAACCAGCACACAGGTATTGGAGAAGCCGCGCCCCTTCCCGATTTAAGCATTGATGGAAAGGTTGACCTCGCCGCTGTTTTGTCTCCTTTGTTGGATACGGAGCTCGCCGAAAGCGATCTTTTCGACCTGCTTGCCCATTGGGAACCTGGTGAGTCTGAGGCCCTGCCAAGTTTGCGTTTTGCGCTTCACGCTGCTTGGAAAAATTTGCAATTTCAGCAGCACAATAAACCCACCTCAGCCAAACAAACTGTTCATTGGGTAAACAACGATTTTACTGCTGGAAAGCGGGGCTTGAAAATCAATGGCTTGGTTTGGATGAATGGCGTTGAAGCGATGTACGAAGAAGCGATTTCAAAGTTCAAGGCGGGCTTTCGTTGCATTAAAATAAAGGTGGGTGCTTTGGACTTTGACGAAGAATGTCGCTTAATTGAGCGAATCCGCAAACATTATACAGCCTTTGCTTTGGAATTGCGACTTGATGCCAACGGAGGTTTTCAAGAAGATGCCGCGCTGGAGCAACTAAAGGAATTGAAGCGATTCGAAATACATTCGATAGAACAACCTGTTCGTGCCGGATCACCCAGCCTAGATCAAATTTGTAGGGAAAGCCCCATTGATATCGCTTTAGACGAATCGCTCATTGGAATACACCCAACAAAAGATGGTTGTTATGGCCAAAGTGGTTCGTCTCTATTGTCTTGGGCCAGGCCCAAATACATCATTCTCAAACCCACATTGCTCGGAGGAACAGACATCGCAGACGCTTGGATACAGGTTGCCTCAAAGCAAAACATAGGTTGGTGGAGCACGAGTGCTTTGGAGGGAAATGTGGGTTTGGCGAGCATCGCCCAATGGGTGTCACATTATCAACCATCGATGCCACAAGGGCTCGGTACCGGTTTGCTTTTCAAAGACAATTTCCAATCCTATACACGGGTTGTGGGAGATACATTGTGGTTTAATCTTAATGCGTCATGAGTGTAAATTTACCTGCCTCCTTTGTTGTCCAAACCCAAGAATCGCTTCCTAAGGAATTGTGCGATGATTTACTATCCTCTTTGAATGAAAATCCGAATGTGAGCATCCGCATCAATCGTTCAAAGGGAATTATCCCCGATGATTTTCGTGGTGGTGTTTTAAATTGTGCTATTCCGCATTGTGAGGACGGTTTTTTGTTGGATTCGAGACCTTTGTTTACTGCCGATCCTGCTTTTCACGCAGGGGCATACTATGTGCAAGAGGCAAATAGCATGGTGGTTGGCGAGTTGGTAAAACGCTTGTTGGTGCATTTCGACCCCGGTGCGGTGGTACTCGATCTTTGCGCATCGCCCGGTGGAAAAAGCACACATGTTGCAACACATTTAAGACCCGGCGATTTGTTGGTTGCCAACGAGGTGATTTCGGGTAGAACGGGCACGTTGATTGAAAATCTTTGCAAATGGGGACAGGGAAATCACGTGGTTACTTCGGCCGATGCCAAATTGCTAGGAGAGCTGAGGGGTTTGTTTCAAATTGTTGTCGCTGATATGCCTTGTAGTGGAGAGGGAATGTTCCGTAAAACACCAGACGCAATCGCTGAATGGAGCCTCGAAAATGTATTGCTATGTGCTTCTCGACAGCAAAGAATTGCTCATGATATTTGGCCAAGTTTGGCAGAAGGTGGCGTAATGATTTATAGCACCTGTACCTACAACCGACAGGAAAACGAGGATAACATCAACCACATTGTAGAAGAATTGGGTGCGGAGATAATGGAGTTTGATTTTCCCGAAACCCTAGGCATTGTTGAAATAGAGCCGGGAAAATATCGCATGTTGCCCAGCAAAACCTTGGGAGAAGGTTTCTTTTTTGCCGTTTTGAGAAAAACATCACGTGAAAAGTTGAGGCTTCCAAAGGTTGCAAAAATGAAATCGGCCAAAGGATTACCCCTTTTTTTAAACGATGAGTTTATGGGGTATGACCTACAAGATGGTTTGATGGTGGTGCGTGCCGGAGATTGGCATGACTACTATCCAAACCTGCCCGCGCTACTTCCTGGAGTAAAACAAACAGGTGTGAATGCTGGGCAAAGCAACAAAAACCAATGGAAGGTGCACCCAGAGTATGATTTATTAGCCCAAAAAACCATGGCGTACCAACAGATAGAGATAAACATTCATCAAGCCCTTGAGTATTACAAACGGGCATTTTTACCAGTAATAATCGACCAAAAGGGTGTCGTTGGGCTGCGGTGGAATGGGCTATCGTTAGGCACGGCTAATGCTGTAAACAATGGGCTGAACAATTTATGGCCCATGCACTGGCGGGTCATCCAAAACCAAATGCAAGCCGATTCACTTTTGGTAAACAAGCTACAATCCCCTTAACCAAAAACACGATCGATTCCGTTGTTTGTTGGATTGAGTTACGCTTTCGGCTTCTTGGCTTTGGTGCGCTTCAACCGATCTACGTAATTCATTTCTTTTTCGGTTAAAAAACGCCATTTGCCGCGACCCAATTTGACTTTGTCGAACTCGCCCAACAACACACGATCCAAGCCGGTTACTTCGTAACCAAAATGCTCGAACATTCTTCGTACGATGCGATTTCTGCCGCTTTTGATTTCAATGCCAAGGACAGTGTCTTTTCCTTCTTCTACAAAACCGCACTGCTCAAAAGCCATCATTCCGTCTTCAAGTTCTACGCCTTCAACCAGTTGCATCATGTGCTCTTTGGTGGGTTTTCTGTCGAGGGTTGCGCGATATACTTTTTTAATCTCAAAACTCGGGTGCATTAGCTTCTGGGCCATTTCCCCATCGTTCGTCAACAACAATACACCGGTAGTATTTCTATCGAGTCGACCGATTGGATATATGCGTTCTTTACCAGGTAAATCAATCAGCTCCATCACGGTTTTTCTACCTTCTGGGTCATCGGTGGTTGTGATGAACCCCTTGGGCTTATTCATGATGATATATACTGGCTTTTCAGGCACAACTTTACGGTCTTCAACCTTAACAACATCGTAAGGGGTTACCTTGGTGCCAAGTTCTTTTACAATCTCGCCATTCACGCGTACCAAACCTTGTAAAATAAGGTCATCAGCTTCTCTTCGTGAGCAAATTCCACTGTTGGCGATGTATCGGTTTAATCTAATTTCATTGCTATTCGCGTGCTCAGTTCCTTTTTCTAAATTGCTAGTTACACGATTGTATTCACGCTTGCTCCCTTTGAATCCAATGGGGGTTTCAGCACGTTCTGCCTTTGGAATTCCATAGGTCTTTTGTGTTGGGGTATTTCTTTCTTCGCTTTGAATCTCCTCTGAATTTGCTCCTCTGGGTTTAAACTTCGCTAGCCCTTTAACTCCGCTACTACTTGATGGTTTAGAAACGCGATCTTCACGGTCTCTTTCAATGGGTTTTTCACGGTTAAATGGTTTTTTGTCTGCGCCGTCATCGGAAAACCGAGGTTTTGAAAACTCTCGCTTATTGCCAAACTCCTTGGGTTTGTCGAAACTGCGCGGTTTGCCAAATCCACTGGCAGGTCTGTCACCTTGACTTCTTTCAGAGGCTCGTTTATCCCCAAAATTGTTGGGTCGATCAAATCCACCTGGTCGATCGCCACGATTGGGTCGATCAAATCCCTGCGACTTGTCGAAAGATCTCGGTTTGTCAAATCCGCCACGGCTTTCGCGGGGACTAAACGGTTTCTTATCGTCGCCATCCTTGCTAAACCTGGCACTGCGATCACCGGGAAATCTGGGTTTGCCCGATTGATCACCACCTGTAAATCCACCCTTTTCCATGAACCGTGGGTTACTGCGCTTAAAACCTCCCCTTGATCCCTCTTCTCGCGGCGCACCGCTTTCAAATCTGGGATTGTTTTCACGTGGCCCTCTGTCTGGTCCGAACTTGGGTCTCTCGTTCCTCACAAAACCACCGCGATTGGGCGTGTCTCTGCGATTTTCATCACGACCTCCAAAGGCTGGTTTGTCTGAACGATTGCCATAGGTTGGTTTATCGGGGCGATTGCCATAGGTTGGCTTCTCTGAACGTCCTCCGAATGATGGCTTCTCTGAACGATTGCCATAGGCTGGTTTGTCTGAACGATTGCCATAGGTTGGCTTCTCTGAGCGTCCTCCAAAAGCTGGCTTCTCTGAACGATTGCCGTAGGCTGGTTTATCGGGGCGATTATTATAGACTGGCTTCTCTGAACGTCCTCCGAATGATGGCTTCTCTGGTCGTTCTCCAAATCCTCTTTTTTCTGAAGATTTTGGTCCTGCAGAACCGCCACTACTCTCTCCAAAAAACTTTGTTTTTTTGGGCTCTGTTTTATCAAAGTC
>Ga0255114_1000093_pt1 | contig 25109 bp, 10 predicted proteins | sample Law_Law_RepA_8h_FD_188477 | JGI IMG/M metagenome (GOLD analysis project Ga0255114, IMG submission 188477) | Freshwater microbial communities from St. Lawrence River, New York, United States - Law_Law_RepA_8h | ecosystem: Environmental > Aquatic > Freshwater > River | place: USA: New York...
TCCTCATATGGAAGGAAGCAGACTCGCCTCCAACAGCCCGGTTGTAGGCAGGAGAGCGATAAGCGCTCGTGATGGTGACGGGGGAACCTGCACGCTCGCGGATTTCGTCGATGACTAGAAGAGTTGGGATGATGTTCGTCCACAGCCCTTCTGGGGGCACCCCATTTTTCACTCCATTCCGCGTGCGGTCGGCGTAGAGGGCGAACTCTTTTCCTGAAAAATGCCTCAGACCAAGACGGTCGATGAAGGCAGCGTACTCTTGTTGTGCTTCAGTCATGGGACCATGAGTAGCCCTATTACTTGACCGGGTCAATGAGAACAGGAGCCTTAGCGCCCTTTTTACCACCGATCGTGTAGCGAGCAGACATGGGAATTCCATAGACCTCGCGCTTGAGCTCAAAGGACATTTCAGTCGAGACCAGTTCAGGGAGGACCGTCGTGCAGGACGTCAGGGATCCCGACGCCAGGGCGAGCACCGACAAAAAGAAGAACCCTTTCACCTGCGCACCCCCGTCTTGTCTGCGTCTTTAGCGAAAAAGCCAGTGAGCGTCGAGCCCAGGGCTGCAAGCGCCACGAACACGATTTCAAGGCTCAGGGGCTGGCCATCGGCTACAGTGATCAGGTGCTGGGCAATCGCCCCTATGGCTCCTGCTGCAGTCAACACGCTCGAGAAGAAGGTCTTCTTGGACGCGATAAAGGGTTTGAGGTTCATACTGGACCAGTACCCCATGAATCAAGGCGAGTCAACTCCCGGCTCGGAGTAGACGTGCCCGTCGTCGAGCCTTGCAGCGACCAGATCCCGAAGCACACACCCTCGAACCGGGCAGGCCCGGACAGATGTCTTGAGGCCGACATACTTCCCGAGGATCTCGGAGAGCTTGGCGACCTGTGCAGAGAGCTTCCGGTTGTCTGCCCAGAGCTTGGTGACCGCGCCGGACAGTATCGTCAGGACTGCGAGGATTACGGCGTCGGAGATGTTCATGGTGTGTTGAGAGTGATGGTGCCGTCTCCGTGGACGGTGTACGCGAGCGGCGGCGTGTACTCGTCCGGCGTCATGCTGGCGATGGGTCGTCCGCTATGCGCGCCGAGGATGAACGTGATGGCGTCCCCTCCCCGTTGGAAAACCTCCAACGCCCTCGGCCCGATCTTGGCTAGAATCTGCTGCGGCGTTGCATCCGGTGATTTCCAGAGACGATCGAAGCACCACTGCTGCGCGTTGACGAAATCCACCCCGGCCTGCGTCATCCGTTGCAGTATCTCGCGGGCTGCGCGTTCGTCGGCTGGTTCGGTGGCCACTTCGACGGTTGGAAGGAGTATGTCTGGCATAAGGTTAGGCTTGGACTATTTCTTTGACGCGGACTTCTGCAAGCCAGTAGACCTGGTAGACCCCGATCCGAACTGTCCCCGCAGTCATGTCGGTGGTGATATTCACGGCAACACCTCCCCGTGTAACGGATACCTTGAAGGTAGATCCGCTAGCGTCTCTGACGTAATACGCACTAAATTCCCAAAGACCTGAGCCGCCCGCCCGTGCCGTGAAAATGATCGGATCTCCATCGACCGCAGCATATCCGGGAACGGTGATGACGTCTGTTGCAGCAGATGCCGTAACGCCGCTGTATGTGACAGGGGCCGGGCTTCCAGTTACCAGTGGTCGGATGGTGCCAGTGCTTGAATCCACAGTTACATCTACCGCCCACGAAGCCGCTCCCGCGCTCTTAATGTCAGGGGTCGGGGTCTGCACTGTATCGACTAGAATAGAAGGCCAGCCAGTGCCGCCGAGGCGCGTAGCCAGCACACGGCGATGAAAAAACGCGGAATCCTGCCCTAGCCCCGACCGGGCTACGATCTCGAAGTCTGCTACGACAGTTTGGTTGGCCGCCAGATACAATCGGTTCGATGTATTGATCGCGGTAAAGGCATTTGGTGCCGCGCCATCAAGGGTTAGCTCCTGCTGTGCGGCGGTAGTCGTTGTGCGGCGCATCGTCAGGCTGCCTCGCTGTGCGTCTCCGACAAGCGCGAATCTTCCATTTGCAAATGCATGCATCCCCCACCTGTTGGCTACTGCGTACAGTCCGAAGGCTACGCCGTTGACTGCGGATACGTAAGAAAGCTGCCCTCCGATCACTGCGCCGTCAGATCCCGTACTGGTGACCGCGTTGCCAAATCCTCCCAGACAAACAGACCGTACCGCTGATGCCTGGTTGGAACCTCCACCAATAACCGCCGAGTCAGCGCTGGATGCAGTGTTTGATGTGCCCGTTACTGCGGATGCGTTTCCTGACGCCGTGTTAGATTGCCCGGACAAAACGGAGGCGTAATAGTTGCTCGCGGTGTTGTTGTCGCCGTTGAGGATGGTTGACGAGGTGCCAGACGCGGTATTACTGTGGCCGTTGAGAATAACAGATCTTTGGCCGATGGCAACGGATCCGACTGCGGATCTTGATCGCTGAAAATCGACAGCACTGTCGCCGCGTGAGATCCCTCCCAGCAGCGTCCCATCCGGCTTCGGCCCGAGGATAAACGCGCCAGTCCCTTTGGGTGTGATGACGACTGCGCTGTTAGCCGCCGGATCGACGTTTCGGATCGCGACGTTTTGCTGCGTGCTGGCGGTTTCGTCGTCGATGACGATGGCAGAACCTTGAGTGGTTGCGCCGCCAGTTCCGCTGGCACGCAGAACCGCTTTATCCACCGATCCCGATACGACAGCTTGAGCGAATGTGGCATCTGCCCGCAGAAAATTAACTGTCCCGCCGCCGGAAGACGGTGCCAGCCCTTTCAGTGATGGCGTGAGCACCGGAAGAATAGCCGCTGCTTGCGCAGGCGTCATGTCCACTGGAGACTGCGACGTCCCAGTGGTAGGATTTCCTTTGAACGTGCTAGGCGCGACCTCTGCCAAGTTTCCGTTGCTGACCGCCTCTGCGGCAATCTGCGCCGTGTTTACCTGACCCAGAGTGGCGAGTGCCCCGAGCCCAAGGTCAGTCCTGAAGTCCTCCGCAGACCTCGCCGTTACAGTGTTCGCCGCGTTCACGCGCAGGAACGTGATCGCTCCTGGGTTGGCCAGCTGCATGAGGTTTTGGCCAACAGTCGTCGACCCTGAGATGGTGGAAGGAGTTATGTTCGACCAGGCCCCGTTCCCGTTCAGAAAAATAGTCGAACCCCCCGGAGACCCAGGCACCAGCCCTTTGCTCGTCCCGGAAAAAGAATCAAGGATCGACGTGGCTTCGGCAGCCGTCAGATCAATGGGCGTGCCTCCTACAAGAGACCCCTTGATGGTGGACGACAGCATCGATGCGAGCTTGGCATTGCTGACGACCCCGTTGTCGATCGTCCATGTCGCCCCGGATGCGGTAACCGTAATGTCCCCCTTGTCTCCGTCAGTAACCCCGGCACCTTCTCCGCCGCTTGGGGCCGAGTTGACCCAGAGGGTGCCGTTCCACGTCAGTACATGGCCCGTCGAAGGCGTCGAGATCGCGACGTTGTGCAGTTCTTCGAGCTCGAACCCGTTCTGAACTCTGACGAAAATCTCCGTGACGTTGGGGCCAGTGATCCTTGTCACGTAGCCCATGAAGACCATGTGGTTAGGTGCAGAGGGTTTGGCTGCCACTCCAAAGACCACCCCGCCAGCCGTAGCCGGGGAAAGCCACACAGGATCCCCTTCTACGGCGGATCCTTTTGCAATCGACACATCCACATGCCCCTCGGTTACAACGTACCCGAATGCATTGTGTGCGAGCGCTTGAGATACGAACCCAAGGGTTTTCGAGCTCGTGGACTCTCCCGAAGCGATGGCTTTGCGGATAAGCTTGTTGCCTCCGTTTGCCCCGTAGATGTAGACAGCCTGCCCCAGCGTCACGCCCCCCGTCTCATCGCACTTCACCCGGATCTCCATGCGGTCGGGAGCACCGTTGACGTTAGCCGTCAGGGCGAATACTCCATCCTCATCCGCTGCCTGATGCGTGCGATCGCCTGTCAGATTGTCCGTCCGGATCCCCAGCAGCTCTGCACCTGATCCGAGCGAAAGCTCCCCGGGAATAGTCATGTCCCCGGCGTCGGTCACCTCTACCACTGAACTCTGAACCGTGTTCCCTGAAACCCCGTCCCAGCGCACAAGTCGGTTGTCTACGACGACCCCAGGATCGCGCACGTATCTCGCGTCCCCCGCAGCCTGAGTCAGGTAGACGGTACCGGGAGGCGTGGGCGTAGGAGGGTCGGTCGGGAAGCCATCGTCCGTAAAGGTAATGTAGCCTGCGGCTCTGACAATGCGCTCGCCGCCTGGGTACGCATGAAACGCGAGCCAGTATTCCCCGGCCGCTGTAATGTTAGCGATGTCGGCCGCGCTCAGGTCAAAAATAGCGTGGGGCCCTTTGGACTTGCCATCATTGGCTGTTTCAGAGGATACCTCATCGTACCACAGAAGGGGATCGTCTACAGGCTGCCGCGAAGCATCCAGCGAGTGGATCGAGATCGAGTACGTGGGAGTCGCAGCAAGAGCCGCCGCAGTGTCCTCGGGGGCAGCGCAGGCAAGTTCAAAGCGCACCGGAGCATGCAGCCAGAGCTTGGGAAGATGCTCAAGGCGACCTGTTGCCGGGGTCTTCCCCCTCGATACAATGCGCAGAATATGAGGGTCCATCGTGACGTTGCGTATAGTGGCTCTTTACGAGTGGGCAGTCAACCCGCTAATGATGGAGGTTGCCCGTTGGCGCTTATCAGCTTAGTCTGCGCCAGCCATGGCTTCCACCCCAGTATACACCGTCCGGACCTACAGCGCGTTCAGAACAGCCCTCGCACGAACCCCGGCTACACGCATCACTCTCGGGGCATCCATCGCGATTGCTGAACCCGTTACCATTCCCGAGCGCCATACGGTCGTAACAGGGGCCCATGGTTTTGTTCAACAGGGTGCGGGAACTATTCTATTTGATGGGACACTCGAATGCGAGCACCGCCAAGTATTCTACGGATTCACACCGGGACAGATCACCGGGAACTTCCGCAAAGACGTATTGCGCCCTGTCTGGTGGGGCGCGTACGCCCGTCTCACCACATATCCTTCGGTAGGAGACACGACGTCCCGCGACGACATACCCATCAACTGCGCGATCCAGACGACCCCTCCGAGCATGCCCGGGAACACCATCGAGCTCGATGCTGGCTCATACTACGTAGCACGGCCCCTCGATATGGCGGGGCGGAACTGCGAGCTGAGAGGAATGGGTGCCGGGCGTACACTCCTCGTTGCAACGTCTGGGTGGACTGCAGACACCTGGAGGGACGATGCCTACTACGGGACTGCGGCTCACTCGGCAATGATCTGGATTGGGAGCGCATCGCCCGGCACATCTCAGTCCTTCAACGCGAACGTGCGTGGGCTGGGGCTCAACGCGACGTACGCATGCACTGCAAACCCAACCAAGTTCGTCAGCGGGATCTCGACCTATGGGTGGATCGAGGAGAATTCTGTTATCCGTAACATCTCGATCAGCAACTTTTCGGGTTACGGGATTGGAAAGATCTCCCACCCGACAATTTCCGCGCAGCAAGCCATCATCAACGGTCTGTCGATCAAGGACTTCTGGATCACGGCCGGGATGCATGCGTACTCTGTCCCCATCGCCATTGGCCAGTATTCAACGGTCGCGAGCATCACATCAGGAACCATCGACATGCGGACAGATGGGAGCCGCCCGATCGTTGATACAGGAATCTGGGCTCAGGGAGCCCATACCACGATTGACAACGTCCATATCGAGGCAGTGAGAACAGGAGTCATGGTCCGGGGTTCCAACTCCCAGAATCAGGCGATCATCCTGCGGGGGGTGGACATGACGGGGGGCTACGACAGCGACATGACTGCTGGTGGAGCCATTGTCACGAATACCCGGCTGGCGGACGTGGCTGCAGGAGATTACTCGTCCGTGTACAACTGGAGCACTCTACTCCTCATCGACGGGGCGGTAAACGGGACCTTCGGGGCAGCCAACGTCCGGACAAACACGAACCTTCCTTCCCATATGCGGGTACAGGCAGAGGCGCTTTCGGTCGGCAACGTGAAGTATCTGGTCCGCGACCCGATCATGGGAGCCTCGATTGCTTCCTGGGGGACAGTCCAATCTAACGCGCACTCGGGGATGATGGGGAGGTACTACCGTTCAAGCCCCTTCCGGCCGTACCCGGACAACGGAGCTTACTACTACTCCGTGTCCGGGGCCGTCGGCACATTCCCATCTGATGGCAAGGTGTACCGGGAAATCCTTATCTGAGCGACTGTACCCCGTACTGTTCAACAAGCTCGCTGGCCTTGCGCACCCGGTCATCGCCCCCTTCTTTCTGAGCCATCCGCGCAGCGCGTTCGAGCGTCGTCTGGCCAGGCTTCCACCCACTCAAGACTCCCTTCTCGAGTTCTGCCAGACGGGCAAAGCCTAGGCCTTTACCTTCTTCACGGATGATCTTGTTGGCGTCAGCTGCGGGGATGAACACGGCAGCCGAGCTCATCTTCTGGTACAGATCAAGGTACAAACGGCGCATGTCGTTCATGCCTTCCTCGTAGGTATCTTCGAGCTTCCCAATGTCATCAGCCCGGCCGTTGGTAAGGAGACGGCGGTACCTGTCCATCGTATCACTGTCCTGCGCCGCAACTGACCGGGCAGTCTTGGCCAGGACGTCCCTGATGTCTGTCTCATTGATCTTGAGACCTGTAACCATGGACACGGCTTCGGTCCACCCGCGCTCGGTTCCGGCTGCGTAGTAGGCCTTGCTCATGTCCTTGAGCGTCATGGGAACGAGGGGGGCGGCAACAGCTCCTGCAACCTTCAACAGTTTCTCCCCGAACGAAGCATTCTTCGTCCTGAAGTCGTCGGCCGTCAGCGCGTCAAAGGCATTGGAGATCGGGATTTGGGGACTAAGGACAGTCTTGAGCACCTTGTCGATGGAGGCTTTCATCGCGTCGGAGAAGTCCGTACCCGACTCAAAAGCCCGGGGATGGAAGAACGGAGTCGCGACGTCAGTGATCGTGGACCATGGAGTCATCCAGGACACGTCAGCCCACACGGGGTTGTCACCCCGCATGCCGAGAAGTGCGATAGAGCGGTACTTGTAGAAGTCCTTGTTGAGGAAGTCCTGCAGCGCACGGCTTTGGTCTGAATTGAGCTCGAACACCGGGCGGATCTTCTTGTCCTCATCTCCAAAGCCAAGTTGGTAGATAGCCCAGACGATTGCACTCAGAGTCGTGCCAACGAACGTGCTCCACCCGATGGCGGTTGCTCCATACGCGATAGCCGTCTTGGCTGCACGGTCCCGGGTTTCGGGAACCGCGCGATCCTGCTGGAAGGTCTTGAAGGCCTTGTAAGGCTGGCTCCAGATTGCGGCAGGCCATGAGATGAAGGGAGCCGATGCCAATCCAAGCTTCTGGCGCTTGAAGGCGTTGACGACTTCAGGCAGGCGGTTGTAGTACGGGATCTTGGAGAACGTGGCTTCGGCCGAAACGACTTCCATGAGCAAGAGAGCTTTAGCTTTTTCGTCAGAGCCAACCTCAGCGATGTTGGACGGAGTCAGAAGTGCCTTGTCCCCGTAGACCTGAATAATGCGCCGGGCTGCCTTGTCCGTCATCACGGGAAGCCCTTTCTCGATCTTGACTCCAAACTCCTCAAGCCTCGCAGCGTACTCCAGCTCGAAGAGGATCTTCTTGAAGTAGTCGTCAGAGCCACGGTGGACTTCAGTCATGAAGCGGTCGATCGTCTTGAAGACTTCAGCAAACGGCACTGCGGCGGTCGAAACCGTAGCGGCAGAAGCGTTGTACTGGGAGAGAACACGGGAGATGGCTGCCCCGTAGTCTTTACCCGCTACCTTGCGCATTTCTTCCCGGAACACGGCTGCATCGGACCCGCCAACGATGCCTCTCTTGACGTACATGTCCGTGAAATCGGCCATGGCTTTCTCCAGGCCCACGGCTTCGATGCGGTCCTTGAGCCGAGCGTTTCCAAGGGCACCGAATTGCTTGAATAAGGCTGAGGCCTTGTTATCCCCGGACAGTCCTGACTTGCGCCACACTGGAATCGAGATGTGCCCGGAAGCAGGGATGAAGGCAATCGAGCTCAGGAAGTTCCTGGCCTGCCCGCGGAGGTTCCACACCGTGAAAGACTTCATGGTGATTCCAAGGAGCTCAGCATACCCATTGAGGATAGCGTTCGTCCCGCCCCCGCCTTCAAGGTCCCGCATGGCCTCGACAGTGATTGGGGGACCGTAGAACCCTTGCAAAGGTCCAAAGGCAGCCTTGTTGATCATCGTCGTGGCCGGGATGAACAGTTCGAGTCCGTACTTCGTAGCGTCAGCAGGATCGTGTGTGATGAACATGGTACGCTTGAGCCGGGTGAGCTCAGCGTCCTCCTCTGATGTCAGGGGCTTGGCAGATGAGATCTTGTTCTGGAGCTCTCCAATTCGGGCATCACGTTCGTTCTGGCGCGTCTGAAGCTCCACACGTACCCCGTCGAGGTACACGTAGTTGGCGTAGTACACGCCCATCTCGAGAGCTGTGCGTGCAGCCACTGCTACATTGTCCTTGTACTCTCCAAGCAGCGTACGGAGCTCAGGAGGCACGTTCATCCGCTCCATCAGAATCGAGCCATTGAGAAGGCCGGGCATTCCAACGCCTCCGACTCCTCCCCGGTTCATGTGCTTCTGGATGATGTCTTCGAGCTCCAGCATCAGGCCCGCGTTGTCGAGCTTGCTCGCGAGGTCTTTGGCTGCGCGCTCGATTTCCTGATTCGTGGCTCCACGCATCCGGGACTTGAGATCGGCCGCGAACTTTGTTGCACGGGCATTGCGGATCCAAGTCAGGCCTGCATTGCGCACCTTCACGGCTTCCGGGTCTGCGCCCCAGAGCCACGAGGCGTAGGCAGGGTTGTCATGGATCTCGTAGTAACGTGACAGGTGAATGCCGAATCGGGCATTGTAGTGAGCCCTGATCCGGGAATCCGCTCCCGTGGTAGCCTGAATCTTTTGGGACAGGTCGTTCAAGTGGTTGCGGAGATTCTGAGCAGCTTCGAGGACTGGTACGAGGTTGTCTGCCCGTAGACGTTGTGCAGCCTCAGCCTGTTTCTGGACAAAGGCCTGGGTAGCAGTGCGCTCGGCTTCGAGGATGGCATCCTGATACGCCGTCTCGATGCGGGCATAGCTGACATTGGCTTCAGTAGCGATGGAGACAAGCTCAGTGGCGCGGTTTGCAGCCGTCATCTGATCCGCGAGCTTGCGGCGCTGGGCCACACCAAAGGCAGTACGGCGGCGTTCGCGGGAACGCTCTTTCTCGGCGGCTTGCGCAGCTTGTTCGTCACGCAGGGTATCAATAGTTCCAAGCACCGTGTCAACGTCTGCAGCCTGGCGCTTTTGCTGCGCCGTCATGTCCTTGCTGTTGAGCCCGGCCCTGTTCATGCGGCTGGTCAGAGCCGAAAAGAGGGTTTCAGACAGAGTCACAGCTCGCTGCACGTTGTTCTCAAGCTCCTTCTGGACCTTGTAAAGATCGCCCCACTTGCCTTTCTCGCTGACCCAGCGGGACATGTTGGTGATCCCGAGGGCGGCTTCCACTTCCTTGTTGCGGGTGACCTTGTCCTTTCCAATCGACAACAGGCTTGAGACGATAGGGATCGTGCGACGGGAGCTGCGGGCACGCGTATAGAGGACCCGCATTTTGTTATCGTCCGCGCGCCCTCCAGGAACAGCGTCCCGGTTCCTGGGTTCCAAGACAGCGTCTTTGACGAAAACCCGCGGCCCGATCATGATGGCTTCGGATCCCCCCACAACAGCCTGCTTGCTCCGTACGTCTACGAAGTAACTGGAGCGGATCGGATTGTACCCAACCTCTGTCCATACATTTGCGTCAGTAATGTCGGCAGGAACCTGCGAAATGCTCTGGTAGATTCCCTTGACAGTAGCTAGTGGAGTCTTCCCACTTCCAGCTGCGATCATAGAGGCGTCTCCCTTCCCCGAGATGGCGCGGGTCATGAATGTCGGGTTCAGCACCTTGGCAATTCCAATAAACGACACCCCATCACCTACCCGGGTTGCTCCTTCAGGCACTGCTTCGTGCACCGTTATGGCATACACCGCGTCTCCTGCCTCCGCTGAAGCATTATAGGTAGGGATGTCAATGCGGAACTCATATACTGTTCCTTCGGGTACTGCTGCGCCAATCCGGGACAGCTTTTCGGGCGTCGGCGTAGGCTTCGACATCTCCATGTACTTCCGGATACTGGTATGGGATGGGGTTTCCTCGGGGCCTTTGACAACGAAAGGATCGACAAGCTCTGCAGCATCGGCGTATTCGCCTGCCGATATCTGGCCTTCACGCATGCGCCGGGCGAGCACTGCAAGCCACGGGTTGCGCAAGAATGCCTGTCTGTCGACCTTGTCGTAGACCACTTTCTCCGACGCACTTAGCGTGTCGTATGTCAGATTGAACCTCCTGATGAGTTCATCAGGGGTGGCGGCGCGCTCGCGAGCACGAGTCCCAAGCATCCCCTTAGCCTCGCCCTCGACAGCGGGAGAAATAGCAGGATCGAACAGGAGGAAGGCTCCATTGAGGACCGAAGCGTTTGCAGGACGCACGTCTGCAAGGATCCTTGTGAATCCTGCAGCGTCCACGATGCTAAAGGCATTCGACGTAGCGTCTCTAGCAAAGTCTTCCGAATACAAGCGGCCCGCAGGAATCTTACGGGCTCCCGTGACCTCCATCCACTCTTCAATGACTCCTGCGTCTTCGCTTGGGGAATAGGACTGCCCGCGCACGTCTTTCTGAACAGTGATCAGGGCTCCGAAGTCAGTGAAGCCAACGACTTCGTGATCGACGATCCCGGGCACCGCCGTGTGCATCTCGTTGAGCTCTTGCCACAAAGGGGAACGCCCAAGGCCATCAGTCAGGTTGAAGAGGACTTCTCCTTCTTCCGGCGCGGCCGTAGGAGGAGCCACGTCAAAGGAGAACCCTGTATCCGAACCCATGCGCTGTGGGAGCTTGATCTTGTACACAAGTCCTTGAGCCTTGTCCCGGAAAGCCAGAGCCTCGGACCCGGCAGACATGAACTCGAGCCGGGCTGCCGAGAGCTTCCTCCCCATGGCGAACCTGTTGACAGCCTTACGGGCAGCCTCGCTCACGACGTTGCTGAACTGTGCAGCGTCGTCCTTGTACGTGGCCATCTGCTGGCGAACGGGAAGGATCTCCGCTGCGTCGAGTCCTGCTTCCTTGAGGACCGCAGCAAGGCGTGGGATCATCATGCCTCTGGAGTCGGCTGTGGCAGTAGGGTTCACTGCAGCTTCCTTCAGGGCCTCAAGCCGGGAAGCCAGGTCCCAGAGTTCAGGCATCCCCGTCAGAGTCGCCAGACTTTTGCCTGAGATCTCCGCGTAGTTGGAACGGAGTGTTGAGCGTGCAGCTTCAAGTGCAGGGCGAGAGGCTTCCGGCACAAGGGAGAGGACCTTGGCAGGGTCTTTGGCCGTCATGAGCTTCCATGTCAGTGTGTCTGGCGAAGCTGCTCCTGCAACGCTAGTAAAGATATTCCTCGCAGCCGACAGCGCGTTCGTCGTTGCGTGGAACTTGGAATCAATGCGCAGGGCCCGGGGAGTGAAGAACCCGGGAGTCGAAGCAATGCGGCTCTTGACCGTGATGCCTAGCGGCAAGAATGCTTTCAGCGAGGCCTCGCGAATCCCAGGAGCCGTCTGCATGTCGTAGATCTCCGTGACGGATTTTCCGGCAACGTCTCCTCCACTCTCAGTCAGGACGGCCAAGGCGTGAGACAAGTCAGCAGCCCTTGCCCCCTCACTAGCGTTGCCACTTGAAATCAGACGGCGGAGGTCTTCATTGAGCAACCACGTCAGAGCCATGCGCGTGGGGCGGCCAGCGTAGATGGCATCGTCCAGCGTGAATGGAGACTGGTGAGATGCTCCTGTGAATACTGCGTACATGTCCTCGATATCCTGAATATCGTCTTCGGGCAACGAGTCACGAAGAGCCTGAGGCAGGCGACGGACTGGGGATTCACGACGCCGGGTTCCAAGCACCCGAGGGGTCGTGCCCCTTTCCAAAAGTGTCTCTCTGGCCCTGTAGCTCACGAAATAGTCCGGGTTACCCGCTAGTTTTTCAAGCGCACTTGCCGGGGTTGATAAGTGTCGAATTACTGCGAAGAGGACGGCCGATTCCTCGTCCCCCGCAAGTCTTTCAAGCGCGCTGGCCGGGGTCGATGGGTGTCGGGACACTGCATAGCGAATGGAAGAGGCCTCGTCTCCTGCCAGTTTTTCGAGCGCACTTGCCGGGGTTAATGGATTTTCTGCTACCTTCATCCGCGTGTACGTGTCCGGGATGTCCACTAGTTTTTCGAGCGCGCTGGCCGGGGCTGATGGGTTTAGGGCTACTTGCTTCCGCACATACTCTTCCGGGTCATCCGCTAGTAAGTCGAGCGCGCTGGCCGGGGTTAAGGGGTTTTTAGCTACTTCACGGCGGACTGTCGGGTCCTCGTTTCCTGCCAGTTTTTCAAGCGCGCTGGCCGGGGCTGATGGGTTTCGGGCTACTTGCTTCTGCACATACTCGTCTATGTCCTCCACTAGTTTTTCAAGCGCGCTGGCTGGGGTCGATGGATTTTGGGCTACGTCAGCGCGAACTGTCGAGTTCTCGTCTCCTGCCAGTTTTTCAAGCACACTTGCCGGGGCTGATGGATTTTCTGCTACGGAAGCGCGCACGTATCCGCGTTGGTCCTCCGCCAGTTTTACAAGCGCGCTGGCCGGGGCTGATGAATTTTGGGCTACGGCAACGCGCACGTCCGATCTGCTGTCTCCTGCCAGTTTTACAAGCACGCTGGCCGGGGTGGACGGGTTATAGGCTACTTCATAGCGCACGGCCTGCGACGGGTCTTCAGAAAGGTCTGTTAGAACACCTGCGGGAGTCAGTGGATGCCTGGCGGCTTTTTTAACACGAGGGATATCCCCGGACATTGCTGCGCGTTCGAGGAACGCCGCGCTATCAAGGCCCAACGAAGACATGTAATCCTTCAATCGGGCAACATCTTCCTGAGTCGTCTCGAACAACGGAGTGCTTCCGTACCTTTGGTGCCTCCTGTCGGTATCCCACACGAACTCGCCAGTCTGCGCGTCCACATACAACAGGTCTTCGTCGATCGTACCGCCGTTTCTGGACGCCATGAACCGCCTTTTTCTGTCGATATCTGCCAGTATATCCTCCGTCCCGCGCAATCCGATTTCCTCCGCTTTTGCCACAGCGATCTCTCCTTCCCCGTCGCGCAGGTTCTGGTCTCCAAAGCTCCCACTGATTTCGTTGATGCCCCCGTCGGAGTGGTGTATGGCCACGCGGGCGCGCCCGTCATCATCGAAGAATATCTCAAACCCGCCTCGGCTCAAGTACCCGGACGCTGCCCCGGCTCCGATACACCACCGACCAGCCGCCCCGGCAGTGTCTGCCTCCAGGGCTTTTGCGTCGCTTCCCTGCGCGTATGATACCCACCCCCGGCGGTCTGTCTTTCGGCCGCCTGCTTTGTCGGCTTTCGCAAAATCTTCGACTGCCGCTTCGTACGCTTTGTCGGGCCTGGTGCCCTGACGTATGCCGCGCACAGCACCCGCTGCGATGGCCGCATTGAACGCGCTGCCGATGTGCTCGTTCCCCGGATCAATCTTCTGGCTCCTGAGTCCACCCGGAAGCACATTGCCTTGGGCGTCTTCCGACTGCGCCAGCCAGTCGATTCTCTTCCGTAACAACACTCCGACCACCGCCGCAGCTTCCACAGGGCGGTATCCTGGATTCCCGTCGAAGTACGTCAGCGCCTCGGACACTTTGTCCTTGCGCAGATTTGTGAGTACCGTGTTGGCCTCCCGGGAGGACTGCCCGGTCGACTCGACGACCCGATCAAGCGCCGTCCGCAGATATTCAGACGCCAGAGCATCTGAAGAATCCTTGTTTTTCTGATTTGCCCGGTCGTACTCGTCCACCCACGAAGCATTCTGATTCAGGAAGGCCAGGTCCGAAGTGTCTGAGGTCCCGCGCACTCTGTTTGCCAGCGAGTAACGGTCCCCGGAATCCTTCGCGGCTCCGTCTTCCGTTGTAGACAAGTTGATTGCGTCCACGATCTCTGGCATCACCCGGCGCAGGACAAAGACTTCATGCCGGGCAACGGCCACCATGCGGGCAGCCAGTTCTTCAGGGTTCTCGTGCCTGCTCCCTGTAATCTTTTTCCACAGCGACGCCACTGCGTCCGTAAACTTCTTCCACGCGGATTTGCCTGCGGCATTTCTGCGAACGAGCTCCAGCGCACGCACCTGACGTTCTTCATCGACTTCTTCCGCGCTGTACAGCGCAGTGACTTCGGCATCGATGGTCCTCCGCTCGTCATCTGTCAGGGAAGCCCACAGACGGGTGAATGTTTCCCGGTATGCCGTGTCCCTGTAGAGCCAGTGCCCGAGCTCGTGCTCAGTCTTCCAAACACGTTCTACAGGGGACAGCTCAGAGGAAAGAGAGATCTGGTCTCCCCGCAGCCGGGCAGCTGGTATCCGTGTACGGGTTCCAAGAACCTGGGGAGCCGTGCCCCAGAAAGCAGCATGCTCGTCTTCTATGACCCCCTGGATCTGCTCTTGAGCTTCAAGGATGTCGTCCTCTGTAGCAAAGCCTGCGGCCATGCGGTTCGCGGCTCCCTGGGACAAGGTTACAGTGAAGGGAGCGCGGGTACCAGGAGTCGTGATCCTGCGGTACTGCATGAAGCGCCGCTTGGATATAGCCGTGATCGCAACCTTGTCCTCGACGTTCCCGTCGAGGACGAGGATGTAGTTGCCAAGGTCCGCCATGAAGAAGCCGACGTGCCCTGCAGTTCCAGTGTCAATGCTATTGTCCTTCTCGTTGCGTTTGTTGAACACGACAACATCTCCAACCTGTGGAGTATCTACACGCTTCCCGGTCGACAGGAACTGGCTCGCGAAGACGTTGTGCGTGGGAGCCCCTGCCTTTGTAAGGGCGTAGCTTACGGACATCGCGCACCACGGGATCTCGTCCTGAGATCCACGGATCCCGCCATGGCGGAAGATTGGAGCGAGGAGGCGGTTGGGTCCCGTAGCGCGGGTGCCTTCCTTCTGTCCCATGAGGGACGTGAGGGATTTCATTGCAGGCGTCAGAGGCGTTGCCTCAAGGGCCATCGCGTTGACCTCATCTCCAAACTGAACGTAGTGGGTCTTCTGGAAGTCGACCTTGTTAAGCGCGGCAGTGGCTCCTGTGCGGAAGCCTTGGCTGAACTCGACATCAGTGATCTCAGGAGCAGGACGGGTCTCGGTAGATGGATAGGCGTTAGGCTGGGTTACTGCCCCAACAGATACAGAGGCAGCCACCAACTCATCCTGCGTGAGTTCTTCCTGAAGTTGAGCTGCTGTGGGGTTGCCTTCGGCAGCCGTGTCCGGGGACAGCGGGCCCATGTACATGGATGCAGCGAGCCCGATAGCAGCTACCGCCTTCAGCCCGTTCCACATGGTCCTGGCGAAGCGCCCCATGGCAGCCCCTAGCCTGCGCTTGACTGCCGCGCTCCAGGCTCCGAATTCCTTGTACACGGCTGCGAGGGCTACTGAGGCTGCCGCCGTACGGGGAGCGGCTTCTGTGATGTCTTCGACGGACGCATCATCGGGCAGGGAAGCAAGGTTCCCGGCTTCCTCGATCCTGGTAACGGGAGCGAGGGAGGCTACAGCCTCGTCTTCAGCCTTGGCCTCGCGTTCGAGTTCAGTCGCCTCTACCTCAACAATTACCTGAGAGAAGTCTCTGGAGAAGCCTGCGGCAGCTACTGCCCTATCGATTGCCTGACCAAAGACTGACGTGAACTCCCGCGTGCGGTAGAGAGGGGGTACACTGAAGTTGGCAACCTTGCGCACGACGGCTAGAGGAGCGGGGGCTGCTGGCGCGATAACGGGAGCAACAATTGGCCCAGGACGCCGGGCAGAGACAGGGCGTACTTCTCCCTGAGCCGCGAGCAAGTCACGGAGAACGCTGTAGTCAGGGACCTTGGCAGGAGCCGTGGTCTTACCCTTGATCAGGGTTCCTACAAAGCTCCTCACAGCCCGGACGAACTTTTTGAACGTGCCTTCTGCGTCCCGGGCATTGAGCTCGGGTGCATTCTGCACTGCTTCCTCGAACACGGGGCTCGTGTACATCTGAGTGATGAACTCTTTGGAGATGCGCGCTGTTGCTCCAATCTGCAGTGGGTAGTACTTAGGCGTACCCGACTCACCGAGAGCGTACTCGAAGTCCCGCAGGATCTCGACAAGTCCGTCACGCCGCGCAGAGGCATCCTTGATCGAGGCTTCAAGGAACAAGTCAGCGACAGCATCTTCCGTCATGTCTGCCTCGTACCCCTCGACCGCGTTCTCTTCGAGCCAGGCCCTCTTGTCACTGTCGAGGAGCGTGGATGCACGCAGGGCTACGAGGTCTGCAAAGAACCCTGATTCAAGGATAGTCTCGGAGCCGAGGGCTTCTTTCCAGGAGGGAGCGGCAGCTTTGAAGCGTTTACGAACTGCCTCCTGTAGATCAAGGATTCTTTGAACAATCGCGGCTTCAGGCGAGCCCGCTGGGTGGACTGTGTTCAAAAACGAATCCGTAGCCGCGTGGAGGACTTCATGGACAATGTCGTCGGTGAAGCCGCGTGTGGAGGCCGCTGCCCTATTGAACGTGATCGTGCGCTCGTCGGGGTCATAGAACGCAGGGCCTTTGGTTGGGTCGTCGATGATCGTGACGCCTGCGACGTAGGACGTGGCGTTAGCCTTCAGAAGAATGCCTGCGAGCTCAGACAAGGGGTTCCCTTTATCAGCAGCAATGCGTCCAAGTACCCCGCTCAGGTTAGTCGTGACGTCGCCTCCAAGAGCAGCCAGCGCGGCATCAAAGGCTGTGCGCACGGCTTCGAGTTCCTCGGGCCGGGTTTCGGCTTCCCGGGTCCCGAGCTCGTCCTCTTCGTACTCTCCGTCTTCCTCGTCTTCCTCGTCTTCCTCATCAGCGAAGAAGTCGTCCCCCTTCAAGGCCTTCTGCCTCCACTGACCAAGGTCGCTCGCGTTCATGAGAGCCTGTCCGGTCCTCTGATTCCGGGCAGCCATACGGCCCCTTTCACCAAGAGCATCCTGCCTGAGCGACGCTACAACATGGCTGAGGGCCTTAGGGAGGGTGCCCGTGAAGTTGCTGATAAAGACAGCCAGCTGCTGGTTATCCGGGCTGGATGCCATGTACTTGGCTGGGTCCAGAACCGCACGCACAAAGTCTCCCTTGTTGGCGGGGTCCGCAGTAACCTTCCCAAGGCGTCCAACGGAACTAAGGACATCAAACAGGCGTCCAGCCTCGTCCTCCAGAGCTTTACGCGCGTCCGTGTTTCCTTTAGCAAGGGCGTACAGTCGGCTTAGTGCCCAAGTCCGCGAGAACCAGAGGGCGTGATTGGCCGACGCGGCAGCGTATTTCTCTGACCCTTGTATCTCCTTGGACTGGCTATATAACCAGGTGACCACGCGACCGTATGTCCACCGGACTTCTGCGTCCGGGGAAGGATCTACCTGCTGAGAAGAATTGGGAAGCGAAAGAGCCGCGAGAATCGTGGTCTCGTTCTTTCCGATGACACTCACTGGCTTGGCAGCTTCGGCCTCGGCTTCACGCGTCTCTCTAGCTGCAGTTTCCCGAGCTCGGAGCGTGTCGTTGATCTTCTTCTGAAGAGTCGGAGACAACTTGGCCCACGAGGACTTGCCCACTTTTTCCAGAAGGTCCGTTTCTCCGTACTTCTTCAGGGCTTCGAGCCACTCGCGCAGGATAGCCTTTTCAGGGAGCAGATCCTTGTCCTCTTCCTCGACAACGGCAGGCGCAGCGTCAGGGGCAGCATCTACAGGGGCCGCTGCTGCGCGGGCTTTCGCTTTTGCTTTTGCTTTTGCTTTTGCGTTACTACTAGCAGCGCGAACCTTGGGAGTCGTGTTACCCTTCCAGCCAGGAGCCTTCGAGTCCATCTCTGCGAACGACCCGAATCCTGCAGCCTTGGCCACGACTTCGCGGTCGGCGTTAGCCGTAGTAGTATTGGTCCACTTCTTGGCAGCCCCACGGATTTCCACAGCGACGGCGCGGAGGCGCTCACGGGCAACCGCCAGATCAGTTACCCCGCTCAGGTAGCTTTTCAGCTTGACGACGATATCGTTAGCAGTTCCCCGGGCACGTTCAGGAAACGCCGTGATTGCGCCTTTGATCTTGCCCAGCAGAGCAGTGTCTTCCTCCGTCGCCCCTTCGGGGAGCACGACGTCGTCCATCGACTCAAGAGGAGGAACCACAGGCTTCTCCTTCTCGGGCTTGGGCGTGGTGGACTTGGGCTCTGGGGTGGGAGGGGCAGCTTTCGGAGCCGCCATGACTTCCGAGTGCCGGGTCTTGAAGATCAGGCTGTCGTCGTTCAGCTTTTCCCGCAATTTTTTGAGCAACCCGTTAGCCGTAGTCCACTTGGAGTCGCGAACAGCCTGCTCAAGATCCGCGTACCATTTCCGGTACGTTTCCAGCAGAGAGGGAGTGAGCTGCCCCTTTGCCCGCAGGTCAGCGGCTTTCTTATTGATAGCCGCGGCCGTCCTCTTCAGAATATCGGTAGCCTCGGCAATCAGCGCGTCGACCCCTTTCCACCGAGGGTCGTCGTTGGCCATGTCGTACGTAGTTTTGGAACTCGCAGTAACTCCCTTCTCGATGTCGGCGTCCGATACAGGAACCGCAGGATCGATGTCAACCTCCGCAGGAGCCGGGGCAGCTCCTGGCGCAGCCTCCGGGGCGGTCTTCGCCTTCGGAGTCTTGGCGGCCTTGGGGTTCACGGGCTTCGTGCTCGCGAACATCTTATCCAGAACAGCGCGCCGCGCCGCAAGTGCCTGGTTTACAGCAGTTATCTTGACGAGGGCAGGGTCAAAGTTAGTCCGTACTTCAGCTGGGAGCGCGGCGACGTCATCCTTCCACTTCTGCGTCTTCATGGTCCTATCACTCGCCAGAGCCAGCCCATAAGCTATAGAGCCAAGCCTCAGCGAGGACAGGGCTTCGCCGCTGGCCTTCAAGGCTGCCTGGTACTTCTCTTCGGCAGCATCATACTCGGCATTTCCTGCTGTTTTGGCTGCGTCCATACTTGCCTTCACCCAATTATCGAGCTGCTGCTCGTAGCTCAGAACAGGAGCCGACGGAGCGGAAGCAGCCGCCCACGAGGCCACGGCTGTGGCTGATGGAGACACAGTAACACGACCATTGGCTGCATCGGCCGACACAATAAGAACGTCCTTGAGGTCAGGGTCAGCTGCGATAGCCGCCTCGATAGTGGCGACAGTGGATGCCATGGCCGCTGCAGCCTTGACGGGGTCGGGGTCTGGCGTGCCCACAACATACGAAGCAATGGGTACCCCATCGTCCTCGTCGTCCTCTTGAGCCGACTCAAAGGCGAAGGCGAACCTCCCCTTGCCAGAGGTTTCATCGACAGCGTTGAGCTTATCGAGAGCAACCTGGAAGTTGTCAGGGGCAGCGGCGGCGCGGCGCAAAGCCTCGGCCGTCGCAGTATCGCCATTGGCTTCGAGGTCGGCAATGGTAGGAGCCACGTCAGGGGAGACAGGCTTGTTCTTCCGCGCGTTGCGGATGACTTTGAGGTGTTCCTTGTACGAAGCAATACCCGTAGAACCACCGCCGATGAGTGCCCCGATACCGCCTGCCTGCAGCGCGTTACCCACAACATCCTGCAGGGTCATGCGTTCGTCGTATATGGTCCCGAGCATCCCTTGAAAAGCCTCGTCGACCGTTTCTTCGAGGGCTTCGTCAGCCATCCCCGCAAAAGTCTTGAGGCCTATGCGCTTGAGAGCATCCTGAGCAAAGAACTTCCGGGTAAAGTCGCGAGTGGCCCGGAGCGCCTGGACGTTGCGGAAAGCATTGACGATGACGTTGTTCCCGGCCTTGGTTCCCACAGAAGCCCCCGCACGCGCGAGGACAGCCTCGATGGATTCATTTGTAGCCAGGCTGCGCATAGCGGCCTCTGTCCCTCCGGGGAACATCTTCATCAGAACGGCCGTAGCCACGCCCCCGGCAATCGAAGGCAGGATCGACGTTACACGAGCGTCGCGATCGGCTTCCTCTTCCGTCTTGCCCATGCGCAGCGCTCGTTCCTTCTGTGCACTATAAGTTGAAGCGTAAACCCCACCGAAGGACCTTGAAGCCTGGAGCCCGAAATACGTCTTGAGGATGCCTGATCCCGATCCGATGAGGGCTTCCGCGGAAGCTGCAAGCTCAGGTGTCATGGACGCCGCGATCCCCATTGTGCGCCTGAAGGCAGCCTCCTTCACTGCAGGCGTAGCCAGGCGCGCCGCAGTCACTCTAGCGCCTGCCGCCAGGCGTCCTGCAACGACCCCCGCAAGCATGAACGGGGCTTCCGTAGCGAGGCTCTGTGTAACCGTGCTCCCGAATCCGGCATTCGAGCCCGTGAGCTCGGATTGGAGTTGCTCGGCTTCTGCCGTCCCCTTGACAATGTCCGCGGCCAGCCCAGACAGGAACTTGCTGGTGGAGTTGGCTCCACCGAATTGCTCGGCAGCAGTCCCAAGGATACCAGATACCCCGGCAGCAACACTCTTGGATTGAGCAACGGCTTTACGAAGACCAATACTGGCATCATCCAACAATCCGTACTTCTTCTCATACTCATCGACGATCTTGAGGGGGTCCGTCTCGCCTGCCTTCTGTTTGGCTGCTACGTAGTCCCTGAACTTCTCGGGCAAAGCATTGAATGCGATATCAGACAGCTCAGCTGTGAGCGGAGTAATCGTAGCCAGGGATGGTAGCCAGGAAGATGGACGCGCAGAAGCCTGATCCTCGAGCCCGGCACGCAGGACGAGGCGGGCTGCGGAAGCGGTTGCCTCATTCCTGATCTCGGCTTTGACGTCGTCGACAGAGGCCGTGATACCGACTTTCTGAACCACGTCCTCAATGTCTTTTGGATCAGGGTTCGAGCGAGCCCAGTTAGGGTTGAAGACGGGGGTGCCGTCGGACAGCATCCTACCTTTCTCGAACGCGTTGTTATCGATGTTCCCGGCCGAGACCCAGAGTTCGCGTTTGAGGTTGTCACGGTGGGCTTCGACAAGCGCTTTAGCTTCTGGTCCTTCTGGATTCTCCAAGACCCTCGCGGCGGCAGCATCAGCTCCGATTGCAGGGAGCACGTGAGTAGCAAGCTGCTGGGCAGTGCGGATCTCGGCAGCTTTGCGCACGCCTTCGTTTGTGGAGAACAGGGATTCTTGCGTAGCTCCCTTCTTGTCGTAATTGGCCAGACGAGATGGAGTGAACGCGATCTCGGCCGCATCTTCAAAGTCAACAGTCTTACCCCCGATGATGACGGTCGGCTTAGTCCAGCGCCCTGTGTCAGTGTTGACCTGAAATCCCGGGTCGCGCTCACTAGGCTTGGCGTTGATGTTGCGCCAGTAATCACTCTTCTCAGCGTCAGTTATCGGGCGGGAATCTGATACCGCACTCTTGGTGATGTCAGTTATGCTTGCCAGCGACGTAGCCCGCCCTGCTCCGTACAGCGCCTTAGCCCGGATCTTCTCAACGGGAGTCGCGGCAGCTTCATCGACAGCCTTGGAGTACTCGTCCTCGCCTGCCAGGGCCAGAGCGGGATTCACAACGAACTTGTCGCCCACCTTGCCTGCACGGAAGCCCCCGGAACGGATGGTTGGGTCCTTGGCAATATCAAAAACCTCTTTGGTGTCGGCGTTGAGCCGAGCTTGGAAAGCCTCATCAGGCTTCTCAGGAGCCTCAGCCATGACTTGCCCCTGCACGATTTCCTGGTACGTGGACACGGCTTCCGAGGGCCGGAATCCTGCAGCGATAGCCGTCTGCGCTTTAGCCCCTGCCCAGTTGTCGATTGTCTGTTTCCGGACAGTCGGGTCTAGGGTTCCCCATCGGGGGTCAGAGGTCAGGGCTGCAAGAGGAGGGGGGACGTCTGCAAGGGTCCCGAGGGGAGAAGCAGGCAACCGTGCCTTCAGCTTGGACTGCCGGGCGTCGAGAAGAATCCTTGCAGCAGAGGCTGACGCCTCAGCTTCGACCCCGGTCTTTCCCGAAGACGCCGCTTTTTCCCAGTTGTCCAGCACGGCGGTACGAATATCGGGGGCAAGTTGAGCGTACCGAGGATCGTTCTCAATCTCGTCGAGTTCATTGATGAAGGACATTCATGGGGGCCGCAGAACGGCAAGTTCGGGTTACTTGGAAGCGCCTGGGAGGAACTTGTCGAGAGCCGACCCCCCTGGCGTAGACCCGGCACTTGTCGCACGCGGCGAGGCAGGTGCAACCCCAGTGTCTTGATTGAGCATCTTTTCCGTCAAACGCTGCTGCAGTTTACGGATTTTCAGAAGCTGCTTGGCTAGAACGACGAGCTCAGGGTGCGCGGGGTTCTTCGCAGAAGTCCCAGACCCGTTGGCAATCGTCGCGAGGCGGGCAGCAACGGCCTCTGGGTTCATTTCAAAAGCCTTCAGATCGTCGGGAGCTTTGATCAGCTTACCAGCATCAGCCAGAATCGTCTTGGCTGTCACTCCCGGAGGAATATCCTCCTGAAGATCCTGGAGCTCTGTTTCGACCTTGTCCGCCCGCGCGACCCTCTTGTCCACGGCTCTGTTCGCAGCGGCTTGGGCGCGCTCGCGCTCGTTGTACGTAGGCTGCTGCGTCTGGAACAAGTCGTAGGCATTGCGCTCCCCGTTCAGGAACATGTCCGCGAGCTGGTCTTCTGTATCGAGAATAGTCTTCTCGTCCACACCAGCTCCCTGCATGGAACGGAAGTAGCGCTCGCGCTCCTGGGAAAGGGACTGCGCGACGATGAGGCGCTCGTTGAGCCGTTGAAGGATCCGTGGATCCCGGATGAGCGCACTGGAAGACCTGAGCCCCTCGATCGCCGTTGGATCCTTGAGGTCGTAGGACTCTACTTGCTCCAGGATCTTGGGCTGGAGCTCATTGAGTTGGGCTTCGCGCTCCTGTTCAGCAATCTTGGCCTTGAAGTCAGCAAACCGGGCTTGCTGCGCCGTACGCAGCATGTCGATCTGAGTAGGAATCGTGGCCGCAGACTCAGTAGCCATCGCGTTGTTGACTGCAGACTCTTTGATAGCCGTGTCCTGGGTCTGTGGAAGAAGGGTCTCACTCAGCTGGACATCTGCAGCCTTGAGCCCCTGCTGCCTGCGCTGGAGCTGCTGGTCCCGGAGCTTGGTCTCGAAGTCATAGAGCCCGGCTGCCGAGTCCACGTATTTCTTGGCCAGGGCTGCCCGCTGCCTGATATCGATTGCCTGGCCGAAGGCAGCAGGAGTGAATACCGATCTTGTAGCCGGGAGATTGGACTCACCGAAGACCGATGTAGCTGCTCGTGCCAGTGCGTCGTTTGCCATAAGAAAATCGTGTTATTGCTTCGCCCTGTAGACTTTGAGAGGGCGGAGCATCCCTGCAATCTTGCGTGTATTCTTCGACAGCGCAATCGTGGTCCTCTTGTCCGCCGCTTCTTCCTCGTCTGCCAGCGCGTCCATGCGTCTCACCGTGTCCTGTTGCCCGGCTTCGAGCTCCGCGATGGTCCTCTTGCGACGGAGGTCCGTGGCTGCAGTCTTCCGGTCCTCGAGAGCCATGGCACGGCGACGGAAGGCTTGGGCGTTGGCGTTCCTCCGTTCGGTAGTGGCAGCGTCGGCACGGTATTTGGCGTCCCGGAGAGTCTTCTGCTCTTCGAGATTCCGCTCGGCCGCCTTCTTGTCGGCCGCCATGGTATCTCGAACAGCGGTGGGGACACCCTTGGAATAGCGACGCTTGAGGTACTCCCGCCCATAGTCACTGAGAGATGTTGTGGCTTTGCCTACAGCATCGACGGTTGTTGCAAGCATATTCTCCTTGGGCTTGCCCTGCTCGATGGACTCGGGAACCTCGGGCCCCTGTTCGTCAACGCGCGAGATCATCTTCCGCCCTCCCTTGGCCACTCCAGTTTCGCGGTAGCCAAAAGGTACTTTGTCGTTAGGTCCAACGGTCGTCGTGTCGGATCCGAACATCTTCGACATGCTGGACGTCAGGGCACCCCCGGCAGGACCCTCTGCTCCGGAGGCTCCGGCCTGACCGGAATCCCCTGTCCCCGTGCCTGATCCGTACGGGTTGTTCCCGACGAACCTGCTGGGCTTTCTCATCTTCTCGTCCAGCATTTCCTCGAGCTGGACCTGCTGGTCTGCGGCAGCCCCTTTGCCGTTACCCGGAGCAACAGCCGAGGTAGGAGGAGCTTGTGCTACAGTAACGGAGGACTCGCCGCCAGCCGCATTTAGCCGATTCTTGGCTTCTTTTAGCTGATCCGGGCCGCTGCCAGAGGCTTTGCGGAGCATGTACAACTTGGCGGCGGCAGCACGGGCCTCTTGGGCGGCGATGCCGCGCATCGCCTGATCTTCATCCTGAGTCACGGATCCGGAGACCGTGGACCCGCGGGCTTCTGCCTCGTCCAGAGCTTCAAGCATCGCGTCCCCGTTCTTGGAGGCGCGAGCCTTGCGCCACTTGGCACGGATAGCCATCCGGGTGTAATCCGGGCCGCGGGTGTCTCCGACAGATCCTGAAGATAGAGATGGCATGGTTTACCAGAGTTTGGAGCAGGCCCAGTAACGGGCTGTCAGTTTGGATGTAGCTGTATCACAATTCATGCGGGAGCGGAAGTTCTTTCTCCGCCCGGTGTCCTTGTGCTGGGTGTAGTCTTCGTACCCTCGTTGCCCGAACTTGATCTTCTTGACCTTGTCTCCCTCCTTCGCAAGAACGACGCGCTTCTTCTCGTCCCCTGCGGGAGCAGCCTTGGGCTTGTTGTAGCCCGGAAAGCTTTCTCCGCGGTAGACGAGACGTCCGCCTTTTCGTTCGATTCGGGGTTTCATGGATTCAATAGAAGGATTGGTTCCCTCCGATACCTCCGAGGTTGAAGGCTCCGTTGAGTGGCTGGCGGGACCCGATCTTGGTCTGGGCCGACGCGTTGGAAAGGAAGTCGAAGCACCGTGTCCAGTATCCCGTAGCCCGGTCCAGGTCTCCCTCATCCTCGTAGCGTACTGCAAGGAGCCCGTTCTTCAGAGCCCCTAAGTGTGCAGGATACACGTAGTCC
>Ga0255114_1000099_pt1 | contig 24617 bp, 28 predicted proteins | sample Law_Law_RepA_8h_FD_188477 | JGI IMG/M metagenome (GOLD analysis project Ga0255114, IMG submission 188477) | Freshwater microbial communities from St. Lawrence River, New York, United States - Law_Law_RepA_8h | ecosystem: Environmental > Aquatic > Freshwater > River | place: USA: New York...
ACAGCCACGTCTTTGACTTTAGTCGTAGGGGTGGGCTACAGCCGTCGGGATAACCTGATGATTCTGTGATTGATGTCCGCTTACTTCGCAATGACCCCCAATTGGTCAAGGCTGCTCTCGCTCGCCGTGGCAAGCCCGAGCTTCTTGTTCAACTCGATACTGCGATCAGCCTTGATGAACAAGTTCGAGATATCACGGCTCGTCGTGACACTATTCGTGCTCGAGTCAACGAACTCTCAAAATTGGTCGGAACCGCTCGTCGCAGTGGCGACAACGACGAAGCCGAAAAACTTCAAGCCGAAAGTCGTTCACTCGGTGATGATGAAAAGTCTTTAGTCGAATCTTTTGAAACAGCTCAGGGCCAACTGCGCGATGTCATGTTGCGTTTGCCAAACCTGCCTCATGCTGATGCTCCCGATGGTGCAAGTGATCATGACAATCCATTGGTAATTGGTCCGAATCAAATGCCGTCCAGTTTTGCTGAACATCAGCGCATGCCGCACTGGGAAATTGCCGACAGTCTGGGAATTCTTGACAACGAACGTGCGGTCAAATTGAGCGGCGCAATGTTTACCATGCAGCGCGGAGCAGGAGCCATGCTGTCTCGTGCACTCTGTCAATATGCGCTCGACATGAATGCTGATGCGTTTGAAGAGATTCGTCCGCCTTCTTTGGTGACTACTGCGACACTGACTGCAACTGGCCAACTACCAAAGTTTGCCGAAGACGCTTACGCCATTGAACGTGATGATTTGTGGTGTATCCCAACTGCTGAAGCTCCCTTAACTTCTATGTACGCCGGTGAAGTTTTAGAAGAGTCTCAACTGCCGTTGCGTTTGATGGCATATTCGTCGTGTTATCGCCGTGAAGCTGGGTCGGCTGGTCGCGATACACGCGGAATGCTTCGTGCACACGAATTCGACAAGGTTGAAATTTTTGCCTTGAGTACCCCCGAAACTGCTGACGAACTATTGATTGAATTGCGCGATCGGGCTGAGCGATTGATTGCTGGCTTGGGATTGCCATATCGCATCATTGAAATTTGCACTGGCGACATGGGTCAAAGTCATCACCGCAGTTTTGACATCGAGGTCTACGCACCTGGTTGCGATAACTGGCTCGAAGTTTCGTCAGTCTCCTGGTTTAGCGATTATCAAGGTCGACGTGCCGATATTCGTTATCGCAAAGCTGGTGAAAAGGGTACGCATATTGCGAATACTCTTAATGGATCAGCACTTGCTGTTCCTCGTGTATGGGCGGCAATCATGGAGAACTTCCGCCAGGCTGATGGCAGCGTGATCATTCCTCAGGTGCTTCGTCAGTACATGCGTGGACTAGAGCACATCAGTCCGAAGATCTGATCAACATGAACCTGCGCGACCGTCGTATCCAATACGAAACCGCAGGACTAGATTTTGACGATCTTGATGAGTCGCCAATTCAGCAATGGCATGCCTGGTATATCGAAGCAGTCGAGGCCGAATTGGCTGAACCAAATGCGATGGCCGTCAGCACGATTGATGCAGAAGGAATGCCAGACTCGCGCATTGTTCTAGTTCGCGGATTTGATGATGATGGTTTGACATTCTTCGGAAATTACAACAGCGCCAAGGGTCAACAGATTGATGCCAACCCTGTTGCGAGCGCAGTATTCCCGTGGATTGGTTTGCATCGGCAGGTGCGGGTACGGGGCAGTATTGAAATGTTGCCGCGCCATGAAAGCGATGCATACTTTGCTTCGCGTCCCCGCGATAGTCAATTAGGTGCTTGGGCTTCGCCGCAAAGCGAAGTCATTGAAGGTCGTGATGTTCTGAATCAACAGCACACCGAGTTTGCCGAAAAGTTTGGTGGAGCCGAGGTGCCACGCCCACCGCATTGGGGTGGCTGGTTGCTCGTGCCCGAAGTTTTTGAATTTTGGCAGGGCCGACCAAACCGATTGCATGATCGTTTTCGTTATCGACGCGATGATGTCACCCAAGACTGGGTCATTGAGCGTTTAGCTCCGTAACGTTGTCGTAGTCCACGCGTTGACGGCGCTGACTAGTCCGTTGATTAACGATTCAGTGTGTGGGGGCAATGATGGCCCTTCCCAATCCCAAAAGAGTGGAGTTGTTCCGCGCACACGCGGTGGCAGTTCGATCTGAACGCCAGTACCTGGTGGCAAATTCACGGGGTTTCGTGGATGAAGCCCACGAAGCTCTTTGGGGATCTCATCGATATCGGTGATGACTTTGTATGCCGGAAGATGCTCGCGCAAATGCGTACCGACATGCTGGGCAAATATTCGATGTTGCCCACCGAGCAACAAAGACGAGTAATAGCCCTGTCGACCGAAGCCGTGAATGGTGATCACCGTGTGTACGTGTTCGATGAAACTCTGAAGTCGTATTGAGGCATCGGGTGAAACTTCAATGGACGGGATATGACGCTCCATACCTTTGGGCTGATGGACTCCGTAGTAACTCGTTCCGCTACGTTCAGCGGCCTGCATCGCAATGACTTCAGTCATTTCTTCAAGACCACCACCGTGATAGGCCATGAAACCAATGCGCTGATCTAGGGGAATGTCGTGTCCACGCAGAGTGAGGACTTCTTCGACATCTGGGTGATCTAAGAGTTCTTTGAACATGAAGTTTTACGAACTTCGTTCTAAGTCACGACGTCGGGAAACGAACGTATATGTCAGCGCCGAGCCAACGATGACTGCAAATACGATTGCGAGGACGAGACGATTGTTGTCAATGTATTGAGCGATTCGCTCTTGCCAATTCAAGACACGGCCCGTGAGGTCGTCATCGTATTTATCGCGGATGTCGTTAAACCAATACCACGAGAGATAGAGACCCGAAAGAATCATCACGACTGCTGAAGCAGTTTCTACGTAAGTCATGCCAGTGCGCAGAGATTTCAGTAAGCCACCTTGGGCCAGTGCGAGCGTGACAGTCAAAGTGGTGATGAGTAGTGACATGGCGATGCCATACAACGCGACAGCGACAACTCCTTGGAAGAAACCATCAGTATCAATGGTGCCTAAGACCGTGGCCGAAAATGGTCCAAGGGTGCAACCGATTGAAGCAACTGCATAAGCCAGACCAAAGATATACATCGATGCAATTGTCTGATCGCGCTTACCCGTTTCTAGTTTGGGAGTTGAAAACGGTAAGCGATAGCCAAACAACATAGCGATACCAAGAATGACTAAGGCGACACCAATCAGTAAGGCAAGGTATTTGGCATTCTGATTTAACCAGTCAGTGAACAATCGGCTGATTCCGCCGACGATGACAAAGACAGTCATGAAGCCGGCTGAAAGCGCAGCACTCACCAAGAGCGCGCGACGAACGGTGGCACGTTGGGTTCCGGGTCGGCCACTAACACCAAGAAAGTACATGAGGTACGTCGGCAACAAAACAAATCCGCATGGATTCACTGCAGCAAGTAACCCACTTCCGAAACTCAACCACAGACGATCTGAGCTGGCAATCATGAAACACCCAATTCTGCGAATGCTGCTTCGATGTCGTCAGCGGTGAGTTCGCCAGATATTTGCTTGATGATTGTGCCAGCGGCATTCACAAAGAAAGTTGTGGGGAAAGTCGAGACGCCATTGGCAACAACCGATTCGCCATTGGGATCGCGCAAGATCTCGTATGTGACACCGATGTCGCTGATGAATGATCGAGCAACTTCAGGGGAGTCCTGAGTGTTAATGCCAACAAAACTCACTCGGTCACCAAATTTTTCGAATGCAGCTTGCAAAGCGGGCATTTCTCTTTTGCAGGGCTGACAATTTGAAAACCAGTAATTGACGAGCACGGGTTTTCCACTGGTAAACAGACTTGCTGTTTCGACAACTTGGTCGTCAAGATCTTGAACATTGGCATTCTTCAGTTGCTTACCGACGACAGGTGCATTGGTACCGATTCCTGGTTCTTGGTAGACGCCGGGTTGATCTAGTACGACATCAGTTTCATTGGAATCTTGCTGCAATGACCCGACGATCACAATTGCGCATGCCGCTGCTGCAATAGCCCCGATAGCGGCAATCACAAACGGATTCATTCGCCGAAGTGAGTCTTTCAATGCCACAGTCTCAGGTTAGTTGCCAGCCATCTGATCGAGACTCCAGCAATTGGTGACTGTCGTTGTGATGGGCCAGGGATGCCCGGCCGCAGTTTGGGGGGATACTGCGGCCGGGATTTCCCGGTGCAGTGATGGGGTCGTCAAGCGTTGCCCATCACCGAGATGAATGTGGATGATTGTGTGATGTGACTAGGCGACTCGAATGGCCACCTCGTAACTCTTCTGTTCACTAACGCTCGAGATACTGCGAATTGTGCGATCTTCATCGATCACCAAAATCGGTTTCGGTAACACCGAGGGTCGACCACGGGGTCGCCGGTCGACCACGATGCGTCCGTTTTCGATGAGTTCACCTCCCCAGACGCCCCATGGCTCGTCACGTTCAAGGGCGCCCTCAAGACACGAAGTCGACAGGGAACATCGGGCGCAGATTGCCTTGGCGCGAGCGATGTCGATGTTCTCGTCGCTGAAGAAGAGTGGTGTCAACGTGCCGTTGCCGTCGGCGCAACGAGCAGTCTGTTTCACTGAAGCAAACGTGACGACTTCTGTGAATGCAACCTCTTCGATGCTGATGGGGGCTTCAAGGATCATGGTCATGGTGTTCTCTGTTTCTGGTTGTTGTATTTGGTCTGGATTGTGGCGATTTTGATTGTTTGGTTTGGGTCGGGAAAACGAAAAAGGCCGCTGGGATTTCCCAGCGGCCTCAGTGAGGATTCTCGACGTTGGTATGTGACCTACGTGAGTGACTCCCTGAGCCGCTGGGGTGAACGCTTGGTATTCACCGCTGCGAAGCCGGCTGCCATATAGGCAGTTTTGGCGGCTGCATGCTTCATGCCTGCGTGCTTAACGGCGAACGTGTTCACAGGCGCGAAGGAGAACACTGGCCATGAGATCTTGGAGATCGAAGGAGTGTTCTGGAGAGACATAACGTTTGATAGGCAATCACTTTGAAACGCCAAAGTCAACTGAATTAGCGAGTTCAGATTGGTCATGCTGGATCGAGCGAGCGGTAGTGGCCCCAAAAGGTGATCACCAAAAGAGCTATTCCTCCTGCTAGAAGGGCAATTCCGCTCGCCGCAAGAACGAGATCTTGACGCTGTTGAGCCTGGGGAGAAATCTTTGCGTCCTTGCGAAAAATGATGAAGAATCCGATTCCGATCAGTCCAAAGATTCCGGTTGAAAGAGAACTCATGATGCGGAGCCGCTTCATTGTGATGGCATCGATATCGGATAGGTCGGGGTTGGCCATTGCAGTCATACCTGCGAGAGATCGCCAACACCAAAATCTCGCACTTTTCATTCCATCAAAGGGTTTTGTTCAGAAGTTGTTTGCCAAGTAGAGCAATGAACTTTGCTCTCCCGAAAGTTGGGGTTGCGAAACTTTCTTTACGTGAGCGCCACTTTGATCAAGCCAATTGATCCTCCTTTGATCAAGAAAATTGATCGCCCTTTGATCAAGCGGATTGATCCTTCGGCATTGCCGATTGTGGCTATGTCGGGTGTTTCGTTGATTGGTACGGCGTGCACGCCGTTGTTGTTGGGCAATCCCTTGGCCCTGATGATGCTGAGTCCACGAATCGTGTTTATGGGCTTGGCGGCAGGACAAATGCCACTGCTTCCGTTTGTGTTGCTCGCAACTTTGCGTTTGTCGCTTACCGATCCGTTTCACTTTTTAATCGGACGACGACACGGCCCCAAGCACATGGTCAAACTTGGTCGAATTGGACGGTGGATGGCCAAACCGGGTCGGAATCATAAAGCTCTGGCCATTGGACTTTTGGCAGTACGTCCGATCGGACGACACTTGATGTGGGCCGGAGCACAAGGCGTACGCGTTCGTTGGGTTGTTGCGATCGACATCGTGAGCACAGTTGTGTACTGCGTCATTGTGCACAAAACGGCATCGGCAATTTAGTCATCACGAGTTTTTATCTCACGTCGTTGATGTCACTAACAAATCGTGAATATTCCATTCGCTCGGCATCCCATGAGCCGCAAACCACAGATACGGTTTGACGATGAGCGAAATCGCGTTGATTGCGAATACTGCAGCAACATTATTTATGGTTGGTCTGATTTGGTTTGTACAGCGCGTTCATTATCCGTTGCTGAGCCATGTGGGCGTTGACCAACAGATTTCTGTCGGTGCCGAACATCAGCGTCGAACAGGTCAAGTAGTGGGACTACCGATGGCCATCGAAGGTGTGAGTACTTTGGTGCTTCTCGTTGCTCGACCCGATCAAGTCACGTGGTGGTTGCCGTGGATTGGCGCAATTCTCTTGGCAATTTCGTTGGGGTCAACGCTCTTTCTCTCGGTTCCGTTGCATGAAAAAATGGTGAGTCGACCAAGTGCAGATATCGGTGAGAAACTTGTTGGGACGAATTGGCCGCGAACCATTTCTTGGTCACTACGAGGCGTTGTCTGCATCGCAATGTGTGCCCAAGTAATGAAATAACTGCTCAGCCCAAATCGGTTGCTGGGGCGGAGAACTGCGACTGATACAGCCGGTAGTAGGCACCATGCGCTGCCAGGAGGGCTTCGTGGGACCCCTGCTCAACAATTGAGCCGTTTTCCATCACCAAAATAATGTCTGCATCTTGAATAGTTGAAAGTCGGTGAGCGATAACGAAACTGGTGCGCTCTTTACGTAGCGCATTCATCGCTTTTTGAATCAATACCTCAGTTCGAGTGTCCACCGAACTTGTCGCCTCATCCAAAATCAAGATTGCGGGGTCGGCAAGAAAAGCACGCGCAATTGTCAACAGTTGTTTTTCACCGGCGCTCACCGCTCCAGATTCGCCTGTCAAAATCGTGTCGTATCCCTCGGGAAGGGTTTGAACAAAGCGGTCGACGAATGTTGCCTTAGCAGCAGTACGAATCTGTTCGTCTGACGCACCGGGGTTTCCATAGGCGATGTTCTCGCGGATGGTTCCGTTGAACAACCATGTGTCTTGTAAAACCATTCCAATTTTTGAACGCAATTCTTGACGAGGCATCTCGGCAATATTGCGGTTGTCCAAAACAATTCGGCCACCATTGAGCTCATAGAACCTCATGATCAGATTGACAAGAGTTGTTTTGCCAGCACCGGTTGGTCCAACAATCGCGACTGTTGTGCCTGGTTCGGCAACAAATGACAAATCGGTTATGAGGGGCCTGTTGGGATCATACGAGAAGGTCACCTTGTCAAACTCGACGCGACCGATGGTAGGTGAAGGATCAATTGAGCCAACATCTGCTGATTGCTCTTCGGCATCGAGCAACTCAAATACACGCTCTGCCGAAGCCACACCCGATTGCAAGACATTGGCCATCGACGCCGCTTGAGTCAATGGTTGTGTGAATTGACGCGAGTACTGAACAAAGGCCTGCACATCACCAAGACTCATTGTCCCTGTTGCAACTCGAATTCCACCGACGACCGCGATAGCGACGTAATTGAGATTTCCTAAGAACATCGTGGCGGGTTGAATTGCGCCAGAAATGAACTGAGCCGAATTTGCGGCCTTGAAGAGTTCGTCATTCAGGTTCTTGAATCGTTCTTCAACTTCTTGTTGACGTCCAAAGACCTTAACGATTGCGTGGCCGGTAAATGCTTCTTCGACCAATCCATTCAGTTGTCCGGTGTAGTTCCATTGTGAAATGAACTTTGCCCGCGAGCGCTTAGCGATGATTGACATGGTCCACAGGCTTAAGGGGATCACGGTCAGCGCGATGACGGCCAAAACGACTGAGACCGTGAACATCATGAAGATAACACCAACAATGGTCAGCAGCGAAACGACGAGTTGACTAAGTGATTGCTGCAAGCTTTGCGCAATGTTGTCAATGTCATTAGTGGCGCGACTCAGTAGGTCGCCCCGTGAATTCTTATCAATGTAACTCAGCGGTAAACGATGGATTTTTGCTTCAACGTCTCGCCGCATTTTGAACATGGTTCGTTGGACGACGCCGGCAAGCAAGAAAGATTGACCGTACGCGAGTACATAGGAAAGCATGTAGACGCCGATTGCAAGTTCAAGCGTGCGATGCAAACGACCAAAATCGATTCCGGTGATGCCATCGCGTTGTACTAAACCATCAAAGATGATGTCGGTGGCATGACCAAGAATTCGTGGACCAGAAACGATGAGAGCAACACTGCTCACTGCCATCAGGAGAATGAGGAAAACTAGCCAAGTCTCACGTCCCATGCGGCGAGCCAATCGTTTTGCAGTGAGAGCGAAGTTCTTGGATTTCTCGGCGGGGACACCAACGGTATTCATGCGACCAGTGCGCATCTCGGCAACGTTGCCAACTGGGGTCTGAGATTCAGTTTCTTGATTCTTTGAAGTCTCTGCACTCATCAGTTGTCACCTACTTGCGTTGCTTGAGACGCAACGATTTCTTGATAAGTAGAACATGTGGCGCTGAGATGTTCATGGGTACCTAGGCCCACGATCTGTCCGTCTTCGAGGACCATGATTTGATTCGCCTGCCGAATTGTAGAAATTCGTTGACCGACAATGACCGTGACTGAATCTGAAACTTCAGGAATCAGCGCGGCGCGCAGTTTTGCATCGGTTACTAAATCAAGTGCCGAAAATGAATCATCAAAGATATAAATCTCAGGTTTGCGGACGAGCGCCCGAGCGATCGCTAATCGTTGGCGCTGTCCTCCTGAAACGTTACTTCCGCCTTGAGCAATAGTTGCCTCGAGTGAGCCAGGCAGATCGCGAACAAATGAATCGACTTGGGCAATAGCGAGAGCCCTCCACATTTCGTCGTCAGTTGCATCTTCTTTTCCATAGCGAAGATTGCTTGCGACAGATCCCGTGAATAGGTAGGGCTTCTGAGGAACGAGGCCGATTCGTGTCCAAAGTTCTGCAGGTGCTGTTTGACGAATGTTGACCTCGTTGAGCAAAACATCGCCGCCGGTTGAATCAATGAGTCGAGCTATGAGATTAATCAAAGTCGTCTTACCCGAACCGGTGCTCCCGATAATCGCGAGAGTTTCTCCGGCGTCAACTTTGAAAGAGATGTTGTGTAGTACGGGCTGTGCTGCACCTGGGTAACGAAATTCAACGTTGCGCATTTCTAATGAGGCCCGAGCCCGAGTGATACGAGTGGGATCGTCAGAGATCTCTACTGAAGACGGAGTATCCAAGACCTCTTGGATGCGCTCGGCACTTACTGAAGCTCGTGGCCAGAGTGCAGCCATAAACGTGGCCATCATGACCGACATCAGAATCTGAGATAGGTAGGTAAGAAAGGCGACCATTGCGCCAAGGTTCATTTTTCCTTCAGAAATCCTGGATGATCCAAACCATACGACCGCGACACACGAGATGTTGACGATCATGGTCGCAGTAGGAAACATGAGGCTCATGAGCCGTCCGCCCCGTAACGCAGTTGCGGTCACTTCAATGTTTCCGGCTCTGAATCGTTCAATTTCTTCTGGTTCTCGAACAAAAGCCCGCACCACTCGAATGCCTGAAAGTTGCTCTCGGAGAACTTCGTTGATGCGATCAATGCGTTGTTGCATTAAGCGGAACGTGGGAACCATCTTGACGACGACTGTTCCGAGAATCGCTGCGACCAGTGGAACTGACACGACGATGATCCATGACAGAGCAACATCTTGTTTCAGAGCCAAAATCAATCCACCGATCGCCGTGAAAGGCGCAGCTAATAACAGTGTGCAGGTCATCAAAACCAACATCTGCACTTGTGTCACGTCGTTAGTGATGCGCGTAATCAATGAAGGCGAACCAAAATGCGCAACTTCGCGTGACGAGAAGTTATTGACTTGATGAAAAAGTGCCGTACGGGTATCTCGACCAAATCCCATCGCGGCGCGAGACCCATAAAAGACTGCCGCGACCGACAACACCACCTGGATGAACGTCACGAGCACCATGACAAAACCCATACGCCAGATGTAGCCGGTATCACCACGGGCAATTCCCTTGTTGATGATGTCGGCGTTCAATGTGGGTAGATACAAACCGGCGACGGATTGAATTGCTTGAAAGACGACGACGATAATCAAAAGGTGGCGGTAGGGAACCAGCTTGTTTTTAAGCAATTTGGACAACATCTCAACCTTGTACCGTACAACTAAGTCCCTAGTTGCCCCTAGTTACTGTGCTCCTGAGAAGCATCTGGGCTCAGGGGTAAACTCCTCGTATGACTCGGCGACTGACGATCCTCGTTGGGTTAATGGTCCTATCCGCATGTGGCACGGCTACATCGGCAACCGAAGAAACCTCGACAACGGCGGTGGCGTCAACAAGTACTACGTCAACAACGACAACGACGACATCAACCACAACGACGACGGTGCCGCCGATCCAAATTTCAGGTGTTTTTGCCGATGTTGCTCAAGCAGCAACGCTTGGCCCGCTACCCGAGAATTTCGCCCTCGGTGCAGCGGCAGCGAGTAAGTCACCGCTCTACGACAACAGTTGTCATGCCTCAACAGCAGCAATCAGTCCAGTCATCTGTGAGTTCGGAGATCTACAGAGCGACATCGTCATTGTCTTTACTGGCGATAGTCATGCCGCGCAATGGTTCGGGGCTCTTGAAGTCGCGGCTCGAACCAATCACTGGAAACTGGTCTCGATGACTAAGTCATCGTGCCCGGTGGCCGATGTACCCACCTATCGACGACGAGACGCACTTCCTGATGGAGAAGAGTTGCTGTATCCGGAATGCGATGAGTTTCACAAACGAGCTCATGCAACTATTCGGGAAATGCAACCCGACTTAGTGATCTTTCCTGTCTTGTCGCGCTTCCGTCTAGTAAACAACGGGGGAATTGCCGCCTTTAGTGCAGGATTAGGCAAGTCGATTTCGGCAGTCGCTGGGCTAGGTACAAAAGTGTTGGTTCTTGGAGAAACGCCCAAGACAAATGGTGAAGACATACCAAGTTGTTTGGCTCGTTACAAGACGGATATTTCTAAGTGCGCCAATCCAAGGACTAGGGCCGAGTTTCCTGAAAGAATTAAGTTCATCTCTGACGAGGCCGCGCAACACTCGGCAACATATGTCAATCCAGTTGACTGGTTTTGTACGGCAGACGTGTGCCCAGGACAAATCGGCGGTCGAATCGTGTATCGCGATTACAACCATATTTCAGATCAATTTGCGCGCTACCGTTCTCCACAGGTCGCTGAAGCGATCAAAATTGCTCTAGCCGGACCAGATGCAAATTAAATTCCGTCTTCGTGTCTTCTTGATGTGTGCAGTGTCTATGAGTTGTACATCAGAAATGTCTCCAGTGAATGGAGAAACTGCTGTTGTCTCGTCTGCAGCGACTTCAATTTCCATTCCTTCAACTTCTGAAAATCCGACTTCTGTGCCGCCGCCAATGGTGCCAAGCACGACGCAAGTAAATGATGATCAATTAGTAGTTCCTGTTGGAATGTGCGATTTCATAACTGAGGGTTCAATGGGATTCGGCAATCGTTCGCCGAACAAGCCTGATTCAGTTGTGGTCATTGGAAAGTCTGATGGGAATCTTCCCATCATTGCGGAGCACTGGGGTCAAACCTCGGGTCCGCAGGTCTTGGTGGTCGGTCAGATTCATGGTGATGAATGTGCTCCAGCTTTTGTCGTGGATGAATTGCGCGAGCGACCGCCCGAAAATTATGGATTGTGGCTCATCCCTACTTTGAATCCAGATGGACATTTTCTTGGTTCGAGGACTAATGGAAGTGGTATTGATCTCAATCGAGACGGACTCACCCAAAGTGCTCCTGAAACTAAGGCATTGATGGCGTTTACTCGACTGGTGGCTCCTGACCTCACCGTATATCTGCATTCTCCGCTCAATTGGATTGGTTATTTCAATGGTTCGCTCGCCCAGAAAGTCGGTTCGCAACTTGTGAGTGCGTTGGGAATGGATGTGTTGTATACATCTGGCTCCAACCCGCCCGAGACTGCATTTCTTTGGCAAGGGCAGAACGCAGTCGTGCCAGGTCAACAATCAATATTGATTGAAATGCCCTCAATATCTACAAAAGAGGCACCAGCGGCACCGAATCGAAGTCGAGATAGTTTCAGCACGGTTGAGAAGGTGTCAGTATTCGCCTCAATAGTCAGAGATACGCTTGACGAGGCAATGAAAGAACTTGAATAGAGGAACAACATGAATTTCACGATGTACTCAACAAAGTGGTGTGGCTACTGTCAGCGATTGAAGCGCGATTTGCGTGATGTCGGAATTGATTTTGAAGAAGTAGATATTGAGCAAGTTCCGGGCGCAGCCGAGCTTGTCGAAAAAGCCAACAACGGAAATCAGACAGTTCCTACTGTCATTTTTAGCGATGGCACAGCGATGACCAACCCGTCACTCGCGAGTATCCGCAAACATTTGGGTGCGTGAACTACTACCGTCCGGCGGTATTGGGATAGATGATTTCTTTGCCCGTGTTCCGGGAGATCAGAGCCGGGTTTGGTGCGAGCAATCCTCGTCGACGTAATTCGGGCATCACACCTTCGCCGACCCAGTAAGCCTCTTCGATATGAGGATGACCCGACAGGATGAACTCGTCAATACCTAGTGAGTGGTACTCATCAATGCGATCTGCCACCTCAGAGTGATTACCAACAAGTGCAGTCGCAGCTCCGCTACGTACAAGCCCGTAACCAGCCCACAAGTTTGGCGCAATCACTAAGTTTTCTTTCGAGCCTTTATGCAGTGATGCCATACGTTGTTGACCAACCGATGTCGTGCGGGCAAATTGATCTTGCGACTCGGCCATGCGGTTGTCATCAACAAGGTCAAGAAAACGTTGGGTTTCTTTCCAGGCATCATCGGCATGATCACGGGTGATGATGTGTAGACGAATGCCGAACGTAAGCGTTCGACCTTGATCGGCCGCTAACTGTCTCATGCGTGCAATGCGCGGTGCAATCATCGAAGGTGGTTCGCCCCACATGAGGTAAACATCAACATGCTTCGCCGCAATTTCTTCAGCAACTGTTGATGCTCCGCCGAAATACAACTTTGGTTGCGGGTCGGGCGCTTGACTCACCGTTGCTCCGGCAACGTTGAAATGATCTCCTGAAAAATCAAAAGGTTTTCCCGACAGTGCACCACGCAAAATCGTCATGAACTCATCGGTGCGCGCATATCGCTGATCATGATCGAGCCAATCACCAAAACGTTGTTGTTCGTCATCGTCTCCGCCCGTCACAACATTGAGAAGCAAACGACCATCAGAGATTCGTTGAAATGTTGCGGCCTTTTGTGCTGCGAGTGTTGGGGTTAATGCATTAGGCCGAAACGCAACTAAGAATTTGAGTCGTTCAGTTTCACGAATAAGCGCTGCTGTCATTAACCACGCGTCTTCACACGGCGTGCCAGTTGGTGTGAGTACTCCATCAAAACCAAGTTGATCTGCGGCCCGCGCAACTTGCGCGATGTAATCAAGAGTTGGCGGACGAAAGTGGCCATTGGGACCAAAGGGTGTCACCGTACGACTGTCGCCAGACGTGGGAAGAAACCAATGCAGTTTGAGACTCATGAATTGTCTTTCGACTACCGACTATTTGATGTGGCGCTCAAGCCATTCATCAATATCTCGATTTGCTTGTCGTGACACTGCAGTGAAATCACCGAAAGTATCAAAACCATGTGGTGCGCCTGGGTAAACATGTAATTCGGTAACGACTCCTGCATGGCGAAGTCGAACGGCGTAATCGATGTCTTCATCTGAGAACCCATCAAGTGCACCGACTGCAATCAATGTTGGTGGAAGCCCAACGAGGTTCGTGGCCCGAGAAGCTGCTGCATAGGGTTCAACATCTGCTGTTCCTTTTTTTGCGCCAAGGTATGCCGTCCAGCCAAATGTGTTCGCTGCAGGCGACCAAATGGGGTCGGACCATGTGCTTGAAACAGTGACTTGACGGTCATCAATCATTGGATAGATCAACAGTTGAAACGCGATCGAATACTCGCCGCGATCACGTGCAAGTAAAGCGAGTCCCGCAGCAAGTCCGGCACCTGCACTTGCTCCGCCAATGCCGAGACGACTTGTGTCTACTCCTAGTTCGGAAGCGTGCGACACCACCCAGGCCAAACCAGCGTAGCAATCGTCGAGTGGAGTTGGGTATGGATGCTCTGGGGCTAACCGATAATCAACCGAGACCCCGACGATGCCGTATGTGTTGCACCAATTGTCGAAACGGGCATCATCCATTTTGTTGTCACCGATGACAAGGCCACCACCGTGCATCCAATACACGCAAGGGCGGGCGTCAGTGACGTTCTTGGGTCGATGGACTCGAACCGTGACACCATCGCGGCCGGGTACCGGATAATCGGTTCGCTCAACTGAGTCAGACAATGGTGGCGGGGGGGTTGCCCCGAACATGGTTCGAATCTCGACAACCGATTCATTGGTGAGAGACCCGAGCGCTGCACCAATGTCGATCGGCGAGGCAGCCAAGAGAGCTGAGATCTCGGGGTCAAGTAGTGGGCGAATATCAAGTGGTTGAGCCATGATTGATATTGCCACATTGGCTCATCAGGAGTTCACACGAGAAAGATAGGACATCCCCAACTTTTAGTGCCTGGGCTGGCATCGAGGGTGACCGTTTTTGGGGTTGGGTCAACTAACCTGTTCTTTCGGTCGTTTCAGCGTTTGGCACGGATTCCGTACCAAGTTCTCAAACGCCCCTGCGCCTTTAGCTCAGTCGGTAGAGCATCGGACTTTTAATCCGTTGGTCGAGGGTTCGAGCCCCTCAGGGCGCACTTATTCGTTAGGTCAGATCGGTATAGGGGTTGTAAGCAACCTCCCACAGGTGGCCATCGGGGTCGGCGAAGTATCCGGAGTAGCCACCCCAAAACACGTCCTCTGGCTGTTTGATGAGTTTGGCCCCAGCAGCAAGCGCCTCCGTCATCACGCGATCGACACCTTCTTTGGTGGGTTCGTTGTGGGCCATAGTGACCCCGCGAAAGCCTGAGGTCGGGTCGCCATTGTCAATGACGCCGGCATCTTTGGCCAATTCGGACCTCGGGAAGAGTTCAAGCCAAGTACCTTCCATCTCAAAGAAGACCACGCTCTGAGCGGGGTCAAAATCATGAGTCTTGAGTCCGAGTGCTTCGTAGAAAAGCCGTGACCTTTCGAGATCACTGACCCCAAGACAGATAATGCTGATTTTGGGCTTCATTGAAGTCACGGTAGTCAAGGTGGTGGAGCAATGTTGGGAGTGCGAGACTAGGAATATGAGCGAGTTTCAAAACATCGTTGTCACACGTGATGGGGCGATCGCCACTCTCACATTGAATCGTCCTGACAAACGCAACTCGTTATCGCTTGAAACCATGCTTGAGATCACGCGTGCTCTACAAGACATCGGAATCAGCGATGCCGACGGAGTGATCATCGCTGCCAACGGTCCAGTCTTTTCTGCTGGCCACAACTTTGCTGATATGGCTGGGGCCGATAGTGACGAGACCCGCCATATTTTTGAAATCTGCACCGACATGATGGATACGTTGCAGGCGATTCCGCAACCTGTCATTGCCAAAGTGCACGCTCTTGCTACAGCTGCCGGTTGTCAATTAGTTGCGACATGTGATCTAGCAATTGCAGCCGAGTCAGCGTCATTTGCGATACCTGGTGGCAAGGGTGGCTTGTTCTGCCATACGCCGTTAGTGGCAGTGGCCCGCAACTTAAGTCGTAAGCGGGCCTTAGAGATGGCGATGACTGGCGATGCCATTGATGCCAAGACAGCAGCCGATTGGGGACTCATAAATCGAGCCGTTCCCGATGATCAATTGGATGTTGCAGTTCTAGATCTGATCACTCGTGCGACTCGCGGATCAGTTTTGTCTAAAGCGATTGGGAAGCAAACGTTCTATGACCAAATCAATATGGCCCAAGATCAGGCATACGACTTCGCAATCGATGTGATGGCTGATGCGGCGGCTGCTCCCGATGCTCAAGAGGGAATTGATGCCTTTTTGAATAAGCGTTCCGCGGTGTTTACTCAACGACCAAAGCGAGACTGAAATGACAACGACAACTTTCTTAGTACCAGGCATGACTTGTGGGCACTGTAAAGGTGCAGTCACTGATGAACTAAGCAAGATCAACGGAGTAACAAATGTCGACGTTGATCTTGATTCCAAAAAGGTGACAATCGAATCTGAAGCCGATGTTGAGTGGCAGATCATCGTGGTTGCCGTTGACGAGGCAGGATTTGAAGCCGTTGCCAGTTAACGAGCCTGTCGTCCTCGCGGTTACTGGCATGACGTGTGCTGCCTGTGCAGCGCGCATTGAAAAGAAACTCAACAAGATTGATGGTGTGAGTGCAACTGTCAATTACGCCACTTCTAAGGCAACCGTTTCCGTCGAAGGTACAGCGACAGCCGTTGGTACTTTCATCAAAACGATTGAAGACCTCGGTTACGGTGCGGTCGCTCCGAAAATCGAAGACGGCGAATCAACGGCAGAGATTGCAGCTGAAGTTCATCTCATTGATATCCGAAGGCGCTTAGCAGTAAGCGCAATATGTGCTCTCCCCGTGATGTTGATGTCAATGATTCGGCCGTTGCAATTTGATGGTTGGCAGTGGGTTTCACTCGCCCTCGCGTTGCCGGTGGCGATTTGGGGCGCCGCACCATTTCATCGTTCGGCGTGGCGTAATGCTCGACACCGAGCAACGACTATGGACACTTTGGTTTCGCTTGGTGTGATTGCCGCGATGTCTTGGAGTTTGTGGGCGCTGATATTTGGAAATGCTGGCGAAATCGGCATGAAGATGGATATGAGTTTGTTCCCTCGGTCAGCAGCGAGCGAGATGGTCGACCATTCGTCAATGGGGACGAGGCCACACGACGAGATTTACCTTGAAGTCGCAACAACGCTTGTGGCCTTTTTGTTAGCGGGTCGATATTTTGAAGTTCGATCGCGTCGTCGAGCTGGCGCAGCTTTGCGGTCGCTATTTAACATTGGTGCGAAAGAAGCAACTCTTTGGCGCGATGGTGTTGAAACCCTCATTCCCATTGGCGCACTGGGAGTGGGCGAAATCTTTATGGTGCGACCTGGCGAAACTATTGCAACTGACGGTGTAGTGGTTGAAGGTCAGAGTGCAGTTGATCGCAGCATGGTGACGGGCGAGAGCATCCCCATTGAAATCTCAGTAGGTGACGCGGTCACTGGCGGAACTCTCAATTCCAATGGTCGTCTACTTGTTCGTGCCACTCGTATCGGTCGAGACACGGTTTTGTCGCAGATGGCACGCCTTGTTGAAAAAGCCCAAGATGGCAAGGCGCCGATTCAACGTCTCGCCGATCGAGTGAGTTCAGTTTTTGTTCCGATAGTGATGAGTCTTGCTCTAGTCACACTTGTTGTCTGGCTCCTCATCACTAGTGATACACAGCGATCGTTTCAAGCGGCGGTTTCGGTTTTAGTGATTGCTTGCCCATGCGCATTAGGTCTAGCAACACCTGTTGCCTTGTTGGTCGGAACCAGTCGTGCAGCACGTGAAGGCATCATCATTAAGGGTGCACATGTTCTTGAGGCAACTCGTGGGATTGACACGATTGTGTTTGACAAGACTGGCACCCTGACGACCGGAATCATGACCCTGCAACGTGTCGACGAAATTGAACCCGAGTATTTATCGGCAGTGATGGCGGTCGAAATGCAAAGTGAACATCCCATCGCACGTGCGGTAGTCAACGGTTTGCGTGATCGTGGGGTTGTGGCCAAGTCAAGGGTTGAAGAGTTTGTCAACATTCCTGGTGTTGGCGTGTCTGCATTGGTGAACGGCCAGCACATCACGATCGGACGATCAACAAGTTACGGCACCTCAGTTGCGACGATTGTTGAAGCAACCGTTGATGGGGAAGTAGTGGCTCGTTTCGAGGTGAGTGACCAAATCAAGCCAACAGCTGCATCGATAGTTGCCGAACTACGCGAACTTGGCGTGCGGCCCATGATTGTCTCTGGGGATGCAATTGGTCCAGTACACGACGTAGCAAAACAGGTCGGTATTGATGTCAGTGAAACGCGAAGTGGTGTATTGCCTGCTGACAAGTTGCGCATTGTTGGCGAATTGCAAGCAAGCGGTGCGAGTGTGGCCATGGTTGGTGATGGAGTAAACGACGCAGCAGCCTTGGTGGCGGCTGATCTCGGAATAGCTATGGGTACTGGAACCGATGCGGCGATGGAAGCCGGTGACTTAACAATCGTGAGTGGCGATTTGGCTGTTGTCCCGAAAGCACTTGCATTGAGTCGGCGAACACTCAGAATCATTCGGGCCAATTTGTTTTGGGCTTTTGCTTACAACGTTGCTGCTTTACCTCTGGCCGTTGCTGGCCTGATGAACCCAGTACTTGCCGGATTAGCAATGGCACTATCGAGTGTCTTTGTGGTGGCGAACAGTTTGCGCCTACGTCGATAGAAGTTACTTACGCAAGTTTCATAAAGAGTTTTTCAACCTCGTCGATGTTGAAGCCATTTGCTGCAGCCTCTTTAGGATTAGCTAAGCAATGACTCAGGCCAGTCGCTAGCAATTTGAATCCGACTTGATCAAGCGCTTTGCTTGCCGCAGACACTTGCGTTACAACATCGCGACACTCTCGACTTTCGGCGAGCATCTGTTGAATTCCTCGTACTTGGCCTTCGATACGACGGAGACGTTTTGTGAGATCAATGGTGACATCTTCTGGCAGTTGCATGACAGTCCTTTCGCTCAAACGAGCGTACCCCTAGGGGTATGAATTAGCAACGATCTCTGATTATTTGTCGCGCGGGCGAAGTGATACTTCTGACTCGCTAAATGTGCGGGCTGAACAATCGGCCATCTGCACGGGTGGAACAGTTTCGGTGACGATCAACGTCGCGATGGCGCGGAACGCATCGGCGGCGGCTCCAACACCGACGAGCGAAACTGGTTCACCAATATCTCCGCCTTCGGCTACTGATGACTCGATAGGCACTTGTCCTAAAAGCGGTGCACCAATTTCGTCGGCGAGTGTTTGACCTCCGCCAGTACCAAATAATGGATACGACGTTCCGTGATCGCAGACAAACGCGCTCATGTTTTCGATGACACCAGCGATACGTAGGTACGAGCGACGCGCCATGTCGGCGGCGCGGATGGCTACTTTTTGAGCACTCACGGCCGGAGTGGTGACGATGATCATGTCGGTACGAGGCAACATGCGCGACAGACCCATTTGCACATCACCAGTTCCGGGTGGCATGTCAATCAGCAAATAATCAAGTTCGCCCCACGCAACATCGTTAAGGAATTGCTCGACGGCCTTGGTGAGCATGAGTCCACGCCACATCAGCGCAGTGCTTTCGTTTTCAACAAGGAAGCCAGTTGAAACGACTTTGAGTAGACCCTTGCCAACGACACGCTGATTGGGCTGAATCTTGGGGCGATCAGATATCGGGTCATGTTTGGCCTCAAGCCGTTGATCAAGACCGAGCATGCGCGGCACTGAGAAACCCCAAATGTCGGCATCAAGAACGCCAACTGTGAATCCTTTGGCGGCAATTGATGCCGCCAAGTTGACGGTGACCGAACTTTTTCCGACGCCACCTTTTCCTGAGGCAATAGCCAAGATTCGTGTCGTTGCCGGAATGGCTGTTTCTTTGGCGTTTTCTTTGGCGTTCCAGCGAGCCTTGGCCATCGTGGCCGAGCGCTCTTCGGCGTTCATCTCGCCCCACTCGATCTTGACGTGTGAGACACCTGGGTGGGTAGCGACCCGAGACTCAATATCTTTCTTGATTTGGCCTCGTAACGGGCACCCACCGATGGTCAGTTTGACGGCAACGATGACCTCGCCGCGGTCGGAGACCTCGGCACAGTAGGCCATACCCAGTTCAACGATGTCACTGCCGAGTTCGGGGTCGATGACCGCTCGGAGCAGATTTGTGACCTCTTCGATGGAGGGAGGGACCCGCATGGTCGACATGGCTTCATGGTATCGGTATGACAAGTGCACATAAGGCAGGTAATGTGTGAATACCGATGAGTGACCATCGGTCGGGGAGACCCGAGTACCCATTTCAGGAGAACCATCGTGATTACTCTCACCGACACCGCTGCAGTCAAAGTTAAAGAACTTCTTCAGGCCGAAGGTGCTGACGATATGGCATTGCGCGTGGCTGTTCGCCCCGGCGGATGCAGTGGTTTCTCGTACGAAATGTTTTTCGACAGCGACATTGCCGAAGATGATGAGCAGGCCACCTATGGCGAATCAGTCAAGGTAGTTGTTGACCAGGCTTCAGCCCAGTTGTTGCTCGGCGCGACTCTTGATTACAAAGATGGTTTGAACCAAGCCGGTTTCAACATCATCAACCCCAACGCAACTCGCTCATGCGGTTGCGGTCAGTCATTTAGCTGATCAACTCGTTCGTTACGCAAGCACTTCGCGAACTTCGTCGGGGTGCCACACACCTTCGAATCGATGAGTAATCACGCCCGAAGTGTCGGTCACCCAAAGTACGGGCTCAAAGGTTAAGTTCAACGCGTCAACCACGGGCGCAGTCGTTGTTGCAGTTTCGTCGGCATAGACATCGGCGTGAATAAAGATGACATCGCTGAAATCATTCGCGACTTCAATGAGGCCGTCGAGAACTGGCGCACAAACTCCAGTCTGACAATGAGCTGGTGTACCCACCATAAAGACAATTCTTTTGCCCGTTGCTAATGCATCGGCGAGTGTCATCTCATGGAATGGGCAGGGGACCGGGAGACGCGTGCAGTAGGGCTCAACGCCGCGATGGTCACTCACAGTTGGAGTATCAAATGCTGGCAATGACTCATCAACATTGACAACGACGAGATTTTGAGGATCACGAATTTGGAACGCCGCACCGTCTGCTGGTCCACCCTCGACGATGATCGAATACATGGCAACGTCATTTGCCTCGGCTTCAAAAACCCAAAACGGTGCAGTACCCTCGCCAAGCCATCGGCGCTGAGCAACGAGTCCATCAACGACGAGTGAGTTATCGAGGTAGTTCAAAACTTTGCCGTTGAGAGTTTCTGGGCCCTTCATCAGTAGTCCGTCATTGTCGGCGAGTGACACGGGGAGCCGAACTCGGCCCGGTCCAAGTTGATCGGGAACCCAACGCTGCACGATCGCCATATCGCCCGCAATTGGACCGTCAAGCGGATTCCCGGGAGTTGATCCACCGCATGCACTCATGAGACGTGACAGTCCGATCGCCGAAACGCCAACTGTGCCAACTTTGAACAAGTTGCGGCGATTTCCACTCCAGATATTGCTACTCCAAGTATTTGCGGCCATGGTTAGACCGTAGTTGTTGCAATGTTGGTTGCGGACATCAAGTAAATGTGACAATGGAGCATGGCCAATGTTTCCTTCTCACTCAACGGGACTGCGGTTTCGGTTGATTCGCAAGGAACTTTGTTGACTGCATTGCGTGATCATCTACGGATTCCGTCGGTCAAGGATGGCTGCGCCCCACAAGGTCAATGTGGGTGCTGCACGGTATGGGTCGATGGGGAACCACGAGTTTCGTGTGTGACTCCTGTGCAGCGAGTTGATGGGCGCGTCGTTACGACAGTCGAAGGACTTGATGTTGATGTACGTCAAGCATGGGGCGAAGCGATGTGCGCTACCGGTGGAAGCCAATGTGGTTTTTGTACGCCGGGCATCATCATGCGATTAGAAGCCGGAAAAGATTTGTTGGCCCACATGTGTCGATGCACCGGGTGGCAAACAATCAATGAGGCAGTGCGGGTCCGGCGAGGTGAAGTGGTGTTGCCAACCTCGCTTGAACGCGATCTCGGCAATGCACAACGGCGAGCCGAGATTGAAGGCCGTGCGCCACAAGTTGTTGGACCGCTAGTCGCATTGGGAGCAGGTGGTTTTGCCGACGATATTGCGCCTCATGATGCACTTGTTGCGGTTCCATCTGTTTCAGGTGAATGGTTTGTTGGTGAAACAACGGCTGATGCGCGTCGTGCCGCGGCAACTGTGCAAGGTCGAAAATCAAGTCTCTCGGTGACGTACCCCGTTGTTTTTCCTGGAGACTTCTCGTCTCCTTCATTCGTACACACTTTGCAAACAACATGGGTTGAGCCGGCCTATCTTGAGCCCGATGCAGTGTGGTGTCAACCTGGCGGCAAACCAGTGGGACCTTTGTTGAATGGCGGGGCCTTTGGTGCTAAGTCCATCACGAGTGAGCTAGCGCTTGAACTTCAAGAAGTTGCTCGACGTTTAGCGAATAAACATCAACGTCCCGTGCGAGTGGTGTTGTCACGAGAAGATGTTGTTCGTCGCTCACCCAAGCGACCACCGATGGCATTAGCTGTTCGTTCAGATGGAAGTGGCGAAGTTTGGGTCGCACGCACGTCGGGTCTTGCAGACATCATCGGTCGTTACGCACCAGATTGGCAAGTGCATGAAGTTGATGTTGCTGGACCAACTGTGTCAATTGGTGTTCGCGCTGCAGGTTGGGCCGAAGTAGCCGTGATGAAATCATCGGTGTCTCCAGAAACCGAATGGGGCGATTACGTGGTGTCGCCCGATGGAGCACAAGCCTGGGCTCATGTTGATGATTCAGGGATTCATGTACGTGTGCAGTGTGGACTCGTGCTTGATGCTGTTGTGCTGCGTTCGTATTGCATCGGTGCTGCGCATATGGGTCTTGGGTGGGTGCGCAGTGAAGGTATTGCGGTGAACGAGAGTGGGGAACCTGTTGATCTGACGATTCGTTCGTTTGGCGTGATTCGTGCGGTTGATACTCCATCCATTGACATCGAAATTATTGACGACGATGGTCCGTCAATCAATGGAAGTGATGCAGTGTTTGCCGCGGTCGCTGCTGCTGCATGGCGTGCTGCTGGATTTCCGTCAACGTGGCCGTGTCAGCGTTGACTTAGCCCCAATACTTGGTGGCCGCAAAGAAGAGACTGTTGATTGCAAAAATTGCCGAAATCATGACCATGTAATTCTTGCGAAACATCTGGTGCATCTCGGTTCGAAGTTCAGCGATCTCTAGTCGGACATCGGCGATGTCACCTTTGAGTTCGGCTCGGAGGTCGGCGATTTCCGTCTTCAGATCGTTGTGGACCTCGTTGATTTGAAGCTTAAGAAGTGCGTCATGAAGCTCGAGGTCGGTTTTGGTCGCGACGTCTTCCCAAACGCTGGTTGGTAGAAGTGTCATGAGGGTGTCGGCCTCCTTTCGGCCAAATTTTTCGGTCGCAACTAAATACAAGTCTTGCCGTTTGCTCTCGTCGATAGCCATTCTGATGCCTTTCAAATCTTCAGTCAACGAATTGTGGGAATAAGAAGCCAGGGGGCGGTGAGTTAACTGGCGATTTTGACAACTAACATTCGTGACATGGCAAAGACTTCCGCTCCCAAACCCCTTGGTCCGTATACCCCTGTCGTTCGCGCTGGCGACTGGGTGATTGTGTCGGGTCAACTCGGTATCAAAGATGGCGTCTTGGTTCCTGGCGGAGTCGCTGGTCAAACCACGCAGGCCGTCAAGAATCTCAAGGAGCGTTTGAAGGAAGCCGGAGTCAGCATTCATGACATCGCCAAGACCTTGTGCTTCTTGACCGATATGGACACGTTCGCCACCTTCAACGAGGCCTATGTCGCTGGCTTTGATGGCGCTCGTCCGGCCCGTTCAACCATCGGCGTTGCTGCACTCCCATTTGGGGGCGCAGTGGAAATCGAAGCCTGGGCATACAAGCCACTCGCTCCGGCCAAGAAGGCGGCAGTAAAAAAGGCCCCGGCCAAAAAGACGGCGGTTAAGAAATCACCTGCCAAGAAAGCTCCTGCGAAAAAGACAGTGGCCAAAAAAGCTGTCGCGAAGAAGTCGGCAACTCGCCGCGCCAAGAAGTAGGTTTTGATCATGCCTGGTGCAGTGATTCTCGTGCTCGTCCTCCTCGGATTTCCCATCATCTTCGGTTTGTCAATGGCGGGTGTCGCAGCGTTGTTTGGTCATGTGCTGTGGAAAGATGGCGAAATTCGCAACGAGGGCAGCGAGCTGCTCGATCTCAACACCTGAGTCTGTTGACCGCGTCAGTTGTCGGCACAGGCTGACCCATGGTTGGAATGCACACTCCCGATGCCGAAATGGCTCGGCTCGCCAGCAAAGCACTTTTGTATTCGATTGATCGCATTCGCATCGATCCGCCACCGCTCGGGGCACCACGACCGTACGACGAATTGTTTGCAGCAGTCGGGCAGACGATCACCAAAGATGGCATCACCGGCGCCGAGGCCTTGCGACTTTTCACCGAGGTTTTAGCACCTTCATCAATTTCAGTTGACCATCCGAAATTTTTGTCATTTGTTCCGGGCGCACCAACTGAGGCATCGATTATTTTTGACATGGTTGTGTCGGCCGCCAGTATTTATGCAGGTTCGTGGCTTGAAGGCGCGGGAGCGGTCTTTGCCGAAAATCAGGCCTTGCGTTGGATTGCCGATCTCGCTGATTTTCCGGACTCTGCTGGCGGTGTCTTTGTTAGTGGTGGAACTGCGGGCAACATGTCGGCGTTGCTCGCGGGTCGTCATTGGTGGCGTTCACGCAAC
>Ga0255114_1000111_pt1 | contig 23078 bp, 21 predicted proteins | sample Law_Law_RepA_8h_FD_188477 | JGI IMG/M metagenome (GOLD analysis project Ga0255114, IMG submission 188477) | Freshwater microbial communities from St. Lawrence River, New York, United States - Law_Law_RepA_8h | ecosystem: Environmental > Aquatic > Freshwater > River | place: USA: New York...
CAATAAAATGTTCACTACTATTGGCGCAAGTAACAACAGACCGAGTGCACGTAAAGGTTTAATAAATAGCAGTAATCCAACTACCACTTCAAGTGTTTTAATAACTAGTAAATATTTTGTTTGATAAAATAAATCAAAGAAAGCTTTTATATTACCAGTTGTTTCTGGCATAGGCATAAAATTAAAAAAATAATTAGCGCCAAATACAACAAATACAAAGGCTAATAATAAAGAGGGGGCTTGTTTTAAGATATTCATAGGTTTAAGTTTTATAATAAAATATTACCACTGCATAGGTACTTCAATCAGTAGTAATGAAGATTTTGATGTAGCTGTAAATTCAAAAGCATCTGTTTCTGAAATAGCAATAGCGTCTCTTGCACCTAGTTCCTGCTCTCCAATTTTTACTCGTCCGTTTACAACAATAACATACACACCACCACCTGATTTATGTAAGTTGTAAGTTTGTGTTTGATTGGCATCAAAATCACCTAATGAAAACCATGCATCTTGATTGATCCAAACAGCATTGTCATTGTCAGGTGCTACAACGGTTTGAAATTTATTGATACGGTCTGCTGCACTAAATGTAAGCTGCTCGTAACGGGGTTTGATATTTTTTTCTTTAGGAAAAACCCAAATCTGAAATAATTTAACGGGCTTATCATTATTGGCGTTGTACTCACTATGGTAGATACCAGAACCGGCACTCATAATTTGCACATCGTTGGCTCTAATTATTTCATCACGACCGGTAGAGTCATTGTGGTGCAGGTCTCCTTCTAATGGTATGGTAACAATTTCCATATTATCATGCGGATGCTTGCCAAAACCCATACCAGCATCGATATGATCATCGTTTATAACGCGCAGCGCACCAAAATGAACCCTTGCTGGGTTATTGTATTGTCCAAAACTAAAATAATGGTAAGTGTCAAGCCAATCAAATTTTACGTGGCCTCTACTTGCTGCAGTATGTAATTCTGTTTTCATCTTCAATTAATTCCTATTTGCAGTAGCTTTAGCCGCTGCATCTTTCCAATCTTTTAAGCTATCGCAGTTGCCGTATTCTGTATCGATAGACACAAAGTAAGTTGGAATATGATCTTTAAACCATTTTTCTAGAACGCTACCCTTTTTTTCTTCAATGGCACGCTGTGCAATACGGTTATAATCGTCCAGCATATTTTCGCGGTGTGGTTCTGTTCTACGCTTTAAATTAATCAGGCGAACTGCTTTTCGATTACGCTCGTCTATGTATACTTGAGGCACACTATATTGACCAGGCTTTAAACTTTTAAGTGCAACAACCATGTCTTTGTCTAACATGTCGATGGTTAAAAATACACTTCCGTTTGGACCAGCCACCGAGCCAGCGCTAAACTTGCTGTTTTCATCGTCGCTAAATTTACTTACTGCTTCATTAAAAGCGAGTGTGCCACCAAGAAGTGCCGTTTTAATAGAATCAACCTTTGTAGTCGCTTCTTTAATTTCATCATCGGTTACTGGAGGAATACGTAAGATATGTCTTACCACTGCTTCGTCACCACTGCGGCTTACAAGCTGAATAATATGCAGTCCAAACTTCGATTTTACAACGGGAGAGATCTGACCTTCTTTTAAACGAAAAGAGGCCGACAAGAAAGCAGGGTCCCAAGTTTTTTCGTTTCTGTTTAAAGTATATTGTCCACCAGCGTCTTTACTTCCTGGATCTTCTGAATATAATTTTACAAGTTGCTCAAACTTTTGTTTACCAGACTCTACTTGCTTTTTGTAGTCTATCATTTGCTTAGCAACATATTCTTCTACGTCTTTATTGGCTTTAGGAATCACTACTACCTGACTAATTTCAACTTCACTTTCATAAAACGGCAAACTGTCCTTCGGAATTTTTGCATAGTAAGCTCTTACCTCATTAGGTGTAATTTTTACATTACCTACTATTTTCTTTTGCATTTCTTCGGCAAGCTTTTGCGCTCTAAATGCTTCTCTAAAATCTTCTTTTAATTGGTACACTGTTTTGCCAGCAATTTCTTCTAATAAATCTTTAGAACCATACTGTTGAATGGCGCCTCTAATTCTGTTATCAAGTGCGGCATCAATTTCATCTTCACTAATTTTAAGTGAATCTTTTTCACCCTGAAGTACAAGTGCTTTTTGAATGAGCTGTCCTTCCATGATTTGACATGCCGTAGGTATCATTACATTTTCTTGACCTTGTGCCTGACGCTTTAAGTCGAGTAGTGCATTTTCTACATCTGAACGCAAAATAATTTTATCGCCTACCTGACCAATAATTTTATCGGCAACCACTTTTTTAGACTGAGCCGCAGCATGCTTCGTAAACAAACCAGCCGCAGCGATCATCACAACAAACAAGAATACTTTTTTCATAAAATCTAAATAGTTACTCAAATGTACTAAAAGCGCAATCCCGACAACAGGGTCGGGATCGCTTTTAACAAAATTTATAAGGTACGTTTTACTTCCTCTTCTTCAAAGGCTTCAACAATATCCCCTACTTTAAGGTCACTAAAGTTTTTGATGGTTAAGCCGCACTCCATATTGGATGCAACTTCTTTGGCATCATCTTTAAATCTTTTGAGACTTCCAAGTTCGGCTGCTTGTCCTTCTCCTTTAGGGTACTCAACAATACCATCTCTGATAATTCTAATTTTACTATTACGGCTAATTTTTCCATCAAGTACATAACAACCAGCCACAGTGGCTTTGTCAAATTTGAATACTTCACGTACTTCAACGTTAGCAATAATTTTCTCTTGGAACTTAGGTTCAAGCATACCCTCCATCGCACTCTTGATTTCGTCAATTGCGGTGTAGATGATAGAGTATAATTTAATTTCCACGCCTTCAGTTTCTGCAAGTTTATTAGCCTGCATAGAAGGACGCACGTTAAATCCAATGATGATTGCATCAGATGCAGCAGCAAGTAGTACGTCCGATTCTGAAATCTGACCTACCCCTTTTAATACCACTCTAATAGCAATTTCGGCAGTAGATAATTTTTGTAATGAATCTGATAATGCTTCTACAGAACCATCCACGTCACCTTTAATGATGATGTTTAATTCTTTAAAGTTACCAAGTGCTAAACGTCTGCCAATTTCATCAAGCGTGATATGTTTTCTAGCACGTAAACCTTGCTCACGCAATAATTGCGCGCGTTTTGTTGCTACTTCTTTTGCTTCTGCTTCGTCTGTAAATACTTTAAATTTCTCACCCGCTTGTGGTGCACCATTTAAACCAAGTATCACAACTGGTGTAGAAGGAGGTGCTACTTCAATACGCTGGTTACGCTCATTAAACATCGCTTTAACACGACCATAATTTTGACCAGAAACAATTAAGTCTCCTTGACGAAGCGTTCCGTTTTGTACTAAAATAGTAGCTACATATCCACGACCTTTGTCAAGAGAAGCTTCAATAATAGTTCCTGATCCTTCTTTGTTAGGGTTGGCTTTTAGATCTAATAGTTCTGCTTCTAATAATACTTTTTCTAAAAGCGCATCTACATTTAAACCTTGTCTAGCAGACAATTCTTGGTTTTGGAATTTACCACCCCAAGCTTCTACTAAAATGTTCATTTGAGAAAGCTGCTCGTATATCTTTTGCGGATTCGCTCCGTCTTTGTCGATCTTATTCACCGCAAAAATCATTGGAACGTTTGCAGCTTGTGAGTGCGAGATGGCTTCTTTTGTTTGAGGCATCACGGCGTCATCGGCAGCAACTACAATAATTGAAATGTCGGTTACTTTAGCACCACGCGCACGCATTGCGGTAAAGGCTTCGTGACCCGGTGTATCTAAAAACGTAATAGCTTTTCCTGTTGGCGTTGTTACCTCATAGGCACCAATGTGCTGTGTGATACCACCCGCTTCACCTGCTACCACATTTGCATTACGAATATAATCTAGTAATGAAGTTTTACCGTGGTCAACGTGTCCCATGATGGTTACAATTGGCGCACGTTCTACAAGTGACGACTCATCATCTTCATCTTCTTCTTCATCAAATTCGTCAGCATCATCTATTCCAATAAATTCTACTTCAAATCCAAATTCACTAGAAACGAGTTCAATAACTTCTGCATCCAAACGTTGGTTGATAGAAACCATGATACCAAGGTTCATACATTTTCCAATAACGTCTGCAAAGCTTACGTCCATTAAGTTTGCCAACTCACTTACGGTAACAAATTCTGTTACTTGTAGTCTATTGTCTTCTGTCATTTCACCCATTGCTTCTGCTGCTTCGTCACGCTTTGCACGTCGGTATTTTGCTTTTAAGCTCTTACCTTTTCCGCCAGCACCCGCAAGTTTAGCTTGGGTTTCTCTGATCTTTTCTTGAATTGCTTTTTGATCAATTTCTTTATCTTCTACAGGGGCGCGTTTACCTCTATCAGTTCTGTTACCACCTCTGTTGCCACCTGGTCCACCAGCAGCTCTATTAAATTGACCACCACCGCCACCGCCTTGACTATTTCTGTTGTTAGCAGCAACAATAGGTCTGTTAGGACCACTTACCGGTTTACCATCTGCCCCAAGTGTTGGTGCAACAGGTGCAGGTTTGCCATCTACAGGAATACGTTTGCGCTTGCGCTTTTCATCTCTAGCCGCAGGCTTAGGACGGGTATCACTATTAATTGGTAAATCAATTTTTCCTAAAATTTTAGGACCTTCTAATTTATCCGCTCTAATATTTTCTATCGTAGGCGCTACATCTTCTTCAACCGTTGGAGCAGGCGCTGCTGCAGCCACAACAGGCATAGGCACTACAGGGGTTTCTTCCACCACTTTTTTCTTGGTGGTTTTTGCAGCAGGTTTTTCGACTGCCTCTGTAGGTGCATCCTCTACTTTTTTCTTCGCTGCTTTTTTAGGGCGTGTTGAAGAATCAATCGCAGATAAATCAATTTTATGGATCACTTTAGGCGCCTCAATTTCTGGAGCTACCGTTTTTTCTGCGTCAGGCGCTTTAACTTCTGGAGCAGGTACAGCGGCAACAGGTGCTGCTACAACAGGCTCTTCTTTGCGCACTTTTTTATCTTCTTTTTTAGCAAAAGAAAGATCTTCTTCATCTCTTTTTTTCTTGGGTTCTACCTGTGCAGCAACTTTAGGTATTTCTACCTGATCTGCTTTGTTTTTAGCAACTTTATCTCCTTGGAACTCTGCTTGTAAAGCAAAGTACTGGTCTGATGAAAGTTTTGCCGAAGGCTTTAACTCATCACGACTAAAACCTTTTTTCACTAAGAACTCAACCAAGGTATCTTGGCCAATGTTGAACTCTTTAGCGGCGGCTAACAGTCTGGGTGTTTTCAATTCTGACATTCAGTGTTTTTTAGTCCATTCGTTCATTGAAATGTGCCACAGCGTATGAACGCTTCTGCTGTGGATCCTTGCCGTATTAATGGCAAAGATAGTTAACTATACGCTGCTTATGCTTCTTCGTCAAATTCGGCTTGAAGCACTTTAAGTACGTCTTCGATAGTTTCTTTTTCAAGGTCGGTTCTGCGCTCTAGCTCATCAGGGCTTAAGTTTAAAATACTGCGGGCAGTATCACAACCAATACGCTTGAACTCATCAATCACCCAAGCCTCAATTTCATCACTAAATTCGTCTAAATCAATGTCAAACTCATCAACAATCTCTTCATCTTCTCTAAATACATCAATTTCATAACCTGTTAGTTCGCAAGCAAGCTTGATATTAACCCCTCTTCGGCCAATGGCTAAAGAAACTTGGTCTGCCTTTAAAAACACTTCGGCGTGCTTCTTATCGTTGTCTAACTCCATGTAGCTAATTTTAGCTGGCGTTAAAGAACGTTGAATTAAGAGTTGAATATTGGTAGTGTGGTTGATCACATCAATGTTTTCGTTTTTCAATTCACGCACAATGCCATGAATACGAGAACCCTTCATACCCACACAAGCACCTACTGGATCGATACGATCATCGTAACTTTCTACTGCTACTTTAGCACGCTCTCCTGGATCACGTACAATCTTTTTGATTGCAATTAAACCATCAAAAATTTCAGGTACTTCAATCTCTAATAATTTAGCTAAGAATAGAGGACTTGTTCTAGATAAAATAATTACTGGTGTATTATTTTTAAGATCAACACGCGCTACAACAGCTCTAATGTTTTCACCTTTTTTGAAATAGTCTTGTGGAATTTGCTCCGACTTTGGTAAAATAAGTTCGTTGCCTTCTTCATCCAAAAGGAGTACTTCTTTTTTCCAAACTTGGTATACTTCTGCACTGATGATATCACCAATACGATCGCCATATTTTTTAATAAGCACATTCTTTTTAAGATCGCTAATACGGCTAGCAAGGGTTTGCTTAGCAGCCAAAATAGCTCTTCTACCAAAGTCAATCATATTAATTTCTTCGTACAAATCTTCCCCTACTTCAAAGTCGGGCTCAATTTTAGTAGCATCGCTGTAACCCACTTCCGATAAGGGATCTATCACTTCACCATCTTCAACAATCAGTCTACGACGGATAATTTCTAAGTCTCCTTTTTCGGCGTTAACGATAACGTCAAAATTGTCATCACTACCATATTTTTTACGGAGTAATGTTTTAAATACATCTTCCACCACTTTCATCATCGTGGGACGATCAATGTTCTCTGCATCTTTAAATTCCTGGAATGCTTCGATGAGGTTAATACTAGCCATAACGCTTTATTTAAAGTTTCAAAAGTTTTAAAATTTAATTTGAATCGTTGTTGATTTTATCGTTGAAAACGGAATCACAAGTTGTTGTGTTACCATTTTTTTTCCTTTTCCTTCTGTGTGTTCTACAATAATATCAGCTTCTGTGACTTCGAGTAACAAACCTATTTTGCTGGTATCATCATTAAACAACACTTCTATATTTCTGCCTTTATTTTTCAAATATTGACGATGTAATTTTAAAGGTTGTTCTATGCCTGGAGAAGAAAGTTCTAATGAAAATTCTCCTTCTGGATAATAGCCTTCTTCTTCTATTAGCTTGTAGAGTTGCTTGTTAAAGCGAACGCATTTCTCAATGGCAATACCCTGATCACCGTCCAAATACACTTTAATGTTATTGGTAGGTTTAATCTGGACAGAAACCAAAAAATAGGTAGGCTCCTCTTGTAAGAGCTGCGCTATTAAGGCTTCAATTTTTGCTATTTGTAATTCAGCTGACATATTAAAAAAGAAGAAGGGAACGGTAGCCGTTCCCTTCAATTGTTACATTTTCTAATGCAAATATAGTGTTTTTAGGCCTAAACTTCCAAATTTTGCTTTTGTAGAGTCCTTACCTTTGCAGTCTATTACGCTTAATGTTATGATGAAAATTATTTTTTACTGCTTCCTCTTCTACGCCTTATACCGCTTCGTCTTTAATGTGGTGGTACCTGTAAGTAAGGCCAGTTCTCAAATAAAAAGCACCTTAAAAGAAATGCAGGCGCAACAAGCCGCGGCAGCTAGGGCACAACAAGAACAAGCTGCTCAGGCACAAAGAGCGGCTAAAACAGAGGCAAGCAAGCCTGCTGTCAAAGAAGATTACATTGATTTTGAGGAAGTTAAGCCTTAAAGGCCCAGATCCATCACAGTCAATCCCCCACTTAAAAATATGGTTTGAAGCCCCACTTTTTGAGCGCCTTCAATATTACTAATGGTGTCATCAATAAACAGGGTTTGGGCTGGATCAAGGTCAGATTTTGCCAACACGGCCTCAAAAGCGGCTACTTCTGGCTTTCTTTGCCCGAGCGTATGGGAATAATGCGCCTCTTTAAAAAAGTGGTTAAAATTGGGGTTTAAGCCAACCAAAGGTGCAGTTTGCGCATATATCGTAGTAAATGCATTGTAATGAATGGCATTTGTATTAGAAAATAAATAAATATTATACTTGGTTTTGATTTGATCCAACCATGCTAGGCGCTCTGCCGGAAAATCAAGCAACATGGCGTTCCATGCGGTTTCCAATTGTGTATTGGAATGGGTTAATCCAGTGGCCTCCCTGAGGGCCTCGTAAAATACCTCAGGTTCAATGGCACCTACTTCTAGATTTTCAAACAATGGATTGGCCTTGTGCTGGGTATAAAAAGCATCAAAATCTTGAACCCCTAGGTCTTCAAATGCCTTTCGCGTTAACTGGTAATTGAGGTTGATCAACACACCACCTAAATCAAAAATGATATTTTTTACAGGAGTAACCATGCTGCAAATTAAGCGTAATATTTTTTACAAATTGATGAGATTGATGCCCTGCGTTAAGGGTAAATATTTTACATTTGCCGCTCATGATTATTTGGGTAACCAAATTTTCAGGGCCTATAGCTCAGTTGGTTAGAGCACCTGACTCATAATCAGGGGGTCCCAGGATCATGCCCTGGTGGGCCCACAGCCGAAAGGACTGTATTAATAAAAGCTTGTAAGCACTACGTTTGCAAGCTTTTTTATTACCCCTGACAGGTAGCTAATCTGTTAACTATTATTGAAATTCTGTTAACCACAGGAAAGAACTCACTCAAAGATAACCAGAATCCTACTATTAATTTAAGATATTCAGTCTACTTTCTTTACAGAAATAAAACATTCCCTGTCCAAGTTAATTTTAGTTATTTACATAGACCATAAAATCCCATCTGGAACATCTATCAATTGGCAAACAGTACTAAATGACGAAACCAATATATTAAGAATTTACTTTATTTCTTATTAATGCATTAATTTTATATCTAGGTATTAATACTAAAATAGCTACGATGCATATAAATAAAGAAGATAAATCTTCCTCAATTAAAGTGGGCCTCTTTAAAATTGGATCTATAACTCTAATTTTTACTCTTATACTTTCAAGTTGTAGTACAACTAAACTACTTAGTAGGTATACACAACAGCCCATAGAACAGTCATTTAAACTCCAAAGCGGGATTTCAAAAGAAGAAGTGGTAGCAATCCTTGGACAACCTATAAAAAGTGATTTTTATAAAAATATTGATGAGTGGTTTTACTGCAAAACTGGGCTTGGAGGAGATCAACACCTTGCTCTATTTTTCTATGATGGAAAGCTAATAGCTAAGAAAAACTATGTAGTAACATTACAAGATGTTGAGGGTGCTACAGGTTCTTGTGAGTGGTTTATTAAAAGAGGAAGTTATAAAGAACCAAATGAGGTCAAGGAAATAAGACTAAAATATACTCAATAAAGAAATGATCATTAATTTATTGGTATAATTAAAAACACATTTGTAAACCGTGCAAAATGAAAAAGTTAATGCTGCTTATTTCTCTTTACATTTTCTGTACTAATAATATCTTGTCTCAAACAAAAATTAATCTTGGCAATACCTGCAGTTATTATGGTGAAAAAACACCAGCAAGCGTATATACTTTTACTTCAGATAATGAAGCAGTAACAGCTTTAAAACTTATTACAGATGCATCTGGACTCTCTCAAAACTTCACTCTTCTTGCAGCAGATATCCCTAATGCAGCCGCAGTAATAATGTATAATAAAAGGTATATCTTATACAACCAGACTTTCATGTATAACATTGGCCAACGAATTAATTACTGGGCGTCACTATCTATACTAGCCCATGAAGTAGGACATCATCTTAATGGCCACAGTTTGCAAGCTGGAGGAAGTAGGCCGAATATTGAATTAGAAGCTGATAAATTCTCAGGATTTATCTTGGCAAAAATTGGAGCCTCTTTAGAAGAAACTCAGTCAGCCATTATGGCATTAGCATCAGAAAATGGGTCTTTTACTCATCCAGGTAAATCTGCTAGACTTGCAGCTACAGCAAATGGGTGGTACAGTAATAAAAGTTCGGCAAACATCAAAAAGACAGTTGATAAACCTCTCTTCCTTGGACAAAAAGATGGTAAGATGTTCATGCCATTTTACATAAAAAGGGATACAATAACCTCACCCCCTTATAACTACTTCAAACTTGGTAGTTTTGAGGTTTACTATGAAAATTATTTATTTAATAAAATTCCCTGGTCTGAATACTCAATAGTAGCCCATGGTAAAAACTTTGTTTTATACTTTTACGAGCAACAGAGGTATTTATATGTACCTAACCACGAAAGAGATCCAATTGGTGTAAAAATACCTCTTGAGATGATTAATCCATGGAGTAATCCTAGTCCATATTGCTATATCAAGTCTTCAGAAAAAACTTTCTCAGTCTATAATAAAGGGAAAACAGTAAAAGCTGTAAAGGCTTCTAACTCACCGAGTGGATATTCACTAGATATCACCTTGGAAGACGGCACAGTACTATGGGGAAAATTGGAAGACTTTAAAAATATAGGTACTGGAATACCAGTGCCATTAAATAAATAAACTAGTTGAAAAACTCTTAAATGTTCCTTTTAGAAATAATACTCCTAAGCTCTTCTATGGTCATTAAAAATCCTTTCTTTCTATGTAACATAGCATGACAATTAGGACAGACAGGCACCAAGTCTTTACTTGGATCAATAACAACCTCTTCATCTAACGAGTACAAAGGTTTAACATGATGAACATGAATAAACCCTTCACCAATTTCACCGTACCTTTCTTTAAAGTTTATGTTGCATATACAGCAACTATAACCATGTATTTTTAAAGCTTTATCTCTATTACTTTTATTTCTTTCATACTTAGTTGTATAAAACGCAACCTTTTTACCCTCTAGAACATTACTAGTATGTGCTGCTTCATACTTAGCATCTGGTTCTACTAATATTTGATCCAATAAGTCTGACTTATTAACAATATTTTTATACTCATCTTCAGATAAAACTCTAACAGCATTTCCTCTAAAGTAATTATATGATACTTGATTAGCTTTACTCTCTAAATACCCAGCAGCATCTTTAAAAGTAACAGCTTCATTAAAAAGCTTAAAGTCAGCTATAGTAGCAAATAAGTTTTTTGAATTAGTATCTTGAATAACATTTACAATTACACCAGTACCAAAATAATGAGGTTCAGCAGACAAACGTTTAGATTGATATTTAAGATCTTTAAGCTTACCCTTATAATAGACAACCTGAGCTCCGATAGTAATTAGGCTTTTATACCTTGGTGGATAATGGTACAAGACTCCAGTTTGATCTTCCCAATTAGACTCGTCATTTTCAGTAAGTACGATGTAGTTAGTCATTTTGAAATATCTTATTATGATTACTTCAAATATAAATAATCTACTTAGTAACTTAGAATGTTTTCTAATGTAATGAGATCAGTTATAGACATAGAAAAGCTTCCAATACCCCGGGGAAAGTTACTGCTGCTCTTTTACAATAAAATGTAGTCTTACTTTCTCTAGCTGCCGATATGGGATGCTAATACGCTTAGTATGTCCACGTATTACCTAGTTAAACTAGCCTAGCTCGGTAAAAGGATAAGAATATCCTGGCTTAATGCCCCGACCTTAGCATCTTGGATTACATTTTTGCTTCTTTACAGAAGCTGCTCCCGTGTGATTTTAGAGCCACAACTTGAGTTAAAGTTTTACGGTCACAATCTATAGGAGTCCTTATAAGCTTACCCTCACGGATATAAATTCAGGGCTATAGACTGGAACCAAAGTCCTACATATATAATATACAAAATTTCTTGGAATAAACAAAAAAAATATTCCCACTACATAATAAACTGAAGCTGTGTTGAAACCAACCATTACAGATAACTTAATTTAAGTTTTCCGTCACCATACCTGGATACATAATGGCATTAGATAGCTATAACAAGTATTATGGTTTTAAACATTTAAAAGTTAGGATCTTAGAGTTTTTCACTCACCACCCCCTGAAAGCTACCCCACTCCTTTTTGAAGCAAGCATACCCCCTTATCATATAAAGACACCTTGTTAATCTATAATTTAAAAAACAGTAAATTTATAAAAGCTTAACATTTAAACCTTAGTAAAATGACTTTTAAAGTAGTAAAATTTATTTGTTTCCTAGTAGTGATGACAATTATGCTCTTTGTTCTTTTTATTAAGATTATGATAGCTGAGGAGTACAAGAAAAAAGAAAATAATTCATTATCTATATGGTTGAACAACATATTGAACGTAATATTAATAGAAAATCTTATACTTTCAGTTTATATTTTTAGCAGTTTAAGTGATGATTAAAAAGAGGACTTTGTTGTAAATACTGACTAACTGCTCCTGAAATTATTTTCTGAAAAAATTAAAAAAGTTGAATGTCTATATTCAACAAACCTGACAATAATGCTAATAGAAGTAAAGAAACTATAATTATAGTAAGTATTAGTGAAGCTGATTTATCTTTTTTACCATCCTGACTTATGAGATAAGCTAAAACAAGAAAAAAAATAATACCAAAAATAAGTCTTGCAAAGATTATGACCATTTGTGTGATATTTATATATGTTAAAGTTAGTAATCTTATTTACAAAGTTTAATTAGTAAAAGATTTAACTAATATAGTCTGCATAGTATAGACTAACCATCTACTCCTAAACTTCGTTTACAAAAAGGTCACGCCTAAATTACTTCTTTATAAATTTACTGATAAGGTATTTAAATAGTAATATAACTGCTATTAAGACTATGCTTATAATATATAAGCTAGAATAGAGGTTGTGGTTTGTAACTCTTCCTTTAGCTCCTAAGCCTATAATATCCCATTGATTAAACTTGATTCTGCCGGTAAGTTCTGCCCAAAGTCCTGCATATAATATCAATATGGTATAAAGGATAATTATAAGTAACAATGTCTTTATTTTCATAGCATATTGATATAGATAAATATATTAATTATATCCATACATAAAAACTTTAACTATACTTAACTTTAATCTTCTCCATCTCTGCTGCTACTTTCATATCATTAACTCTTGCATACTGGTGAGTAATCTTGGTAGAAGTATGGCCTAACATCTGAGATATACTTTCTATAGATATACCATTACTTAGAGCTACAGTACTAGCAAAAGTTCTTCTACCTGCATGACTACTTAACTGCTTAGTAATACCACATAAGTCTGCTATCTCTTTTAAATAAGCATTAAAACGCTGTATATTATACATTGGCAGTAACTGCTTATCAATAGCCACTTTGTACTCAGGGTTGTACTTAACGATTAACTCCAGAGCCTTAGGAAGTAGTGGAATTGCAGATCTAACATCAGTTTTTAAACGGTTCTTGATGATCCATTGATTCCCATCTATGCCAGTAGTAACATTACTTCCATTCAATCCGGCTAAATCTGAAAATGCCAGTCCTGTATAACATTGTATAAGAAATAAATCTTTTACCAACTGTATTCTGTAAATGTCAAAGCTTCTGTTTTCTAGGCGGTGCAACTCTTCTAAAGATAAATACGGTTTCTCTTTAGCTTTATAAGAAACCCTAAACTCGTTAAAAGGTGACTTAGCTAACCATTCCATGGCTACAGCGTATTTTAAGTAGGTTTTAAGGTTCTTTAAATGCTTGCATGTAGTATTCTGGTCATTACCATAATGAAGCTTCATAAACGTATTAAACTCGTCTATAAAGTTAACACGTAGCTCTTTTAATCTTAAGTCCTGTTTACCTATACTATGGATAAAAGCAGTAAGCTTGGTCTCAGTACCTTTATACTTTTTATAGGTAGCAATCATTAAGTCTGTCCCCACTCTAGTTTTTAATTTCTGGTTATACTGGTGTACCAACTTTAGTAAACTAACTGGTCCATCTGTTTTCCCTTTTATCTGTTCTAGTATCCACTTAAGGTAAACATCACCATCTTGAAACATCTTAGAAAAGAGATTGTATGACTTTACTTCCAAGTCCTTTAGGTGTTTATTAATTACAATAGCGTGAGCATCTGTTGGTTTTACAAGGTTTTTATCCTGTACCCAATTATTAGGTTTAATAAAATACCCAGTAGCTAATTGCACCACCTGTTGCTGGTATCTTAATCTAAACATAATTGGTGCTAAACCTTTAGAGTTTACTTTAGCCTTGTACAAGAAGAAATACGTCTTAAGTGTTGTGGACATAACTTGGTTTTTAGTACCCCTTTTAATAATGGAAGAGGCTGTTCCAAGTTCTTTTTATAGCTAATTTGGTATCCAATACGTTAACTATTGTAGCTAAAGCTGTTAACCATGCCTACTAAAGACATAATTATCAGCTAGTTGACCATATCAGGGGGTCCCAGGATCATGCCCTGGTGGGCCCACACAAAACAACAAAGGGTTTCAGCAATAATACTGCTGGGACCCTTTTTGTTTGGGGTAAATCATTTATCAACTAGAACAAATGCTTCTTAATTTGCTCCCAACTATAGTAATGAAAAGTTTTATCATCACTCATCACTACAAAAATACCTTGTGCAAATCCTGGTAATTTTGATGCCGATATTTCAGAACCATCTGAATTTTTTGCAGTTACTGTAAACCTACCAACCAATCGATGTTGGTGGGGATTATTATTATAGCCTTCACGACTGTATACATTAAATGCATGCGCAGATTGATCACTTACCAAAATATAACCACTGTCGTTAGTACTTTTATAAATTGAAATCCCCTCATTATCTTCCTTAAAATCATTTTGTCCAAATAGTGCTAACTCAATATTACTACTGTCAGGATGTGCATAATACTTTCGAATACCATATTGCTCATCAGAATAATATACATACCCTAATTCATGATCAACTGCAATAGATTCAATTTCTTTTTTACCAGAAAAATTTCCAAATTTTCTAACTAGTTTGGCTTTTACGAGTCCACTACTATCATATAATAAGTACTGGTATAAATAGCCATTTTTGGGGCCTGTTTTTCTTCCTACGATGGCGTATACTTTTTTATTTTCTGGATTGGTATACAAAGCAATACCCATTGGTAAGTTTAAAGTGTCATCTTTAAATACTTCTATCCCGCCGCCATCAATGTTTTGCATTTGTGGAATTGAATAAATTCGAATAGAATGCCTATCTCTTTCGGTTGCCACTGCAATTGCAATGTCTTTGCCTAAATAGCTAAAATGATTTGCAATATCAATATTATTAACACGCTTCATGTTAAATTTAGATCGCACCGAATCTATTTTTCCATGGATATCAAAAACATAGATACCTCCATTCTCACTGTCTTTATCTGTGCCAAGAATGATGGTACTATCAGGAAATTGTTCGTGCACCCATATTGCAGGATCATCACTATCTCCAAAAACAGCTTTTGTAATAACAATAGGTTGCAAAGGTTTATCTGTGGTAGTGGCACAGCTCACTAAACACAGATAAAGAAATACGATATATTTAAGGTTAGGATTATACATAAATAAAAAATGGTAGGCATAAAATTATGCCTACCATTTTACTTTAAAAATTAATTTATTTAACTAAGTCAAATTTAATACCCATATTAAACCGGGCTCCATAAAACTCAGTTTGTGCTGTGCGCTCTTTAATACCTTGATAATATCTTAAGCCTTGATTGGTGATATTATTAATTTCAGAAAAAATTCTCAACTTTCTAGTAAAGGCGTAAGATCCGTTAAAGTCTAAGAAAAATTGCTTATCGTAATACCTATCAAAAAATGGATCTGCATTATAACCTGCATCGTCACTATCATCAACATAGGACGAGGTGAAATTAGCAGAAAGTCGTAACACTAATTTCTTATTTTCATAAGATAATGATCCGTTAAACATATGTGGTGCCGTACCAGGCAAAGTAACATTTTCTCTGATCAAATCGCCAGATCCATCAAAAATACCTTTTGCCTTTGATGTTGTATAGGTATAGTTTGTATAGATACCAAATCCTTTCCAAAATCCAGGTAAAAAATCCAATTGACGCTGAAATGCAATTTCGTAACCAAATACATTCACAGAACTTCCATTTCTTCTTTGTAAAAACTGCCAATTGTCAGTTGCCAAAATTGGATTATTTGCAATTGTAGGGAAATCAGTTGCGAATTCTTGTCTATTGTACGTTTCGTCTCTATAAGTGTAGAAAAAATTATTTAAGTGTTTGTAAAAAATACCACCAGATACGATACCAATTGACTTAAAGTATTTTTCAAACATGATGTCTACATTATTAGATCTAATTGGCTTTAAGCTTGGATTACCAACACTTAATTCTTGATCACTTGTTAAAACATTAAAATACGGAACTAAATCATAATACTTTGGACGAGCAATACCGGTGGTGTATGCCAATCTCCAAATAAGATTATCACTTGCTTGGTATCTAAAATTTAAACTTGGTAGTACATCAAGGTAGTTATTCTTGTTGGTAGCCTTTCCTCTTAAACTTGTTTCATTTTCAACAATATTTCCAGTATAGTTTAAAGACGTATTTTCTAATCTGATACCAGCAACCATAGATAATTTATCGGTAAACTCCTGATTTAACTGTAAATAACCAGCTTGAATCGTTTCGTTTGCAGAAAAATTACCAGCAAGATATTCTGCAGGAGCATCTGTTTCTCTAAAGCTAGCTACATCTTTAAAATTAATAGATCCTAAAAAATTAGCATCCACGAAATTTCCAGTGTTAAATTTTGAACCTGCGTAAAAACCAGGATTAGATAAATCTGCTAACTTCAACAAAGTGATATTTGCAAAATTTGCAACATTCGAACCAATTGGTGCATATTGAAAAAAGCTATTGGCTCGTATTTTTGTTTTAGTACGTAATCTGTAACCATATTTCAAAATACTTTTCCCATTATCTGATAATGGCATACTAAAACCAAGTTTAGCATTTAAATCTTCTTCATACTGGTCTTGAAATTCTTCGGTAAGTTCATTCAATCTTGTATATGCATTTAAAGCAGTAGTACTTGTTAATAAGGGAAAATATGGGTCTTTGATGTCTTGAGATACCTGAATAGATCTTCTTCCCATTGAAACATATCTTTCATTGGGTCTTTTTTCTGAAGCTCTTGCATATTGCACACTCCAATCCATCTTTACCTTTCCTAATAAATGATCACCTTTAACTTGTAATGATCTTACACGCTGATCCTCTAATCTTGTTGACTCGTTTCTGTCATTATTTATACCACCCTTTGTTTGTCGTAAAACTTCACCATTGTTATAACCTGTTATATTTCCAGCTGCATCATACAATAGATTGGTTTCACCACCTCTAAAACGATGTCTTAGCCTGTATCTATTTTCTAAATCATCACGCCAATTGTATGATCCAACAACACTGATAGTACTAGAAGGTGCCAATTTAAAATCAAAAGATGCAGATAATGAACGTCTAACACGCTTTACATCATATGTTCTGATATCATGATCAGATACAAATACTTTACCAGCAGCACTTTTAGACCAAACAGCCTCTACGTTGTCAGAACCAAAGTCATTTGAATTAATTGAACCATTAATTAAATATCCTACTTTTTGATTTTTACTTCTATTTCCGATAATAAAATTACCTGTTCCTATAAATCCATCACGAATAGGATTATAACCCCCTGCTAGTGTACCTGATAAACGAAGACCGTTTGAAGGAGCCCTACTCACTAAATTAACTGATCCACCAATAGCATCGGCATCCATTTCAGGAGTCAATGTTTTATTCACTTCAATAGTTTGAATCATATCGGAAGGAATCAAATCAAGCTGAATTCTTCTATTATCACCCTCTGCCGAAGGAACCCTCTCACCATTAAAGGTAACTGAGTTTAATTCTGGTCCCATACCTCTAATGATGATGTTTCTTGCTTCTCCCTGATCGTTTTGCATGGTGATACCTGGAATACGTTTTAATGCATCACCAATATTAGCATCAGGGAAACGACCTATCTGATCAGAAGAAACGATATTGGTAATATTTAAATTATTTTTTTGTTGACTCAGCGCTTTTGCTTGACCTTTTAAGCGGTCACCCAGTACTAATACATCTTTCATGATAGTAACGCCTTCGGTCAATTGCTCAGTCAATTCATTTACACCGGCTTTGATATTGACTTTTAATTCTTTAGGTTGGTAGCCTACATATGAGATTTGTAAAGTATAATTTCCAGGTTTAATTTGCTGAAAACTAGCTACTCCAAGCTGGTTGGTAACCTTAAAATAATTTCCAGGAACCAATTTAACAGTTGCGCCTGGCATGTTTAATCTTTCGTTATCAATTACTTTTAGATTGATAATTGATTGAGCACTACAAATTTGCAGCGTAAAAAAAACAAGGATTGTAGAGAAAATCTTTGACATGAAGTTAATTTAAGAGATAAAATTATTCATGCTCTATTAACAAAATGTTAGATAATTATTACTATAATATTAACTAAGTTCTACTATCCAAGTCTAAACCACCCTTCAAACAATTTGTCACTGCTTAATTCAAAATCTTTTTGATCGACAACTTCGTTATTTATTTTTTTAATTAGAGTGACTTTTCTTCCCTTTTGTAAAAATGTATTATTCACAAAGACCCTGAATATAATTTCCTTATGTTGTCTTAAATAAATTTCTTTTGACCAACTATTTCCCACAAACTCTTTAATCCAAGGTCTTCCATTATCATCTGTAAATTGAACCTGACCAAAGGTGTCAAAATTTATTTCTACCATTAATTCTACTTTAATTAATGGTAAAGTATCCATCATCCTGTTATCAGGAAACAGCTTGAAAAAATCTTTCAGTGAAATGATTCGTGCTGCCAATTTGGTATTGTTTAATTGAATAGCAAATTAGTGTCAGCATATTACCAACTTGTTAAATTGATATTATCTTTTTGAATTTTGAGATAGAATTTATTCCGGCCAGGTTCCGTGCCAGGTTTTCACCTAAAACGTGTTAAAAGAGGTGAAATATGAGAAATATAAATCTATTTCAATATTTGATTATTTTTAATTAGAGCTGCACGTAATTCTGGGTAGGAAACCTCCTGTGTTTGTACATTTTTATCAATGGCAATACTAGCTGCTATTGCTGCAGATTGACCTAATACCATAAACACAGGCTCCATTCGAATGGATCCATAAGCAATATGGGAGGATGAAAGGCAAACGGGTATAAACAAATTAGTTATTTCTGATTTTTTAGGAATGATTGATTTATAGCTAATTGGAAAAGGTGCATTGACATGCGCTTCTACATTGCCTTCGTTTTTAACAAATCCATTTACATCTACGTACCTCTGAATGGGATGAGAATCCATCTGATATGCGCCCAGTCCTATAACATCTTGCGCAACATCCATTGCCTCACAATTTCTTTGGGTCATCACATAATCACTCACCATTCTTCTAGCTTCACGAATATATAATTGGTCAGTCCAACCACCATCTGTAATAAATTCGTCTTTGCATGTTCCCCATTGAGAAACCACATCACGAACTTGCTTAGGAATTCTAGGATGATAAGACAAAGTCCACATTAGACCTTGTTGGTACTTTTTATGCAACGCCGCAATTTTTAACCTTTCATCATAACTCGCTTCAGGGTAACGGTAATTTTGTCCAATAAAATCTGTTGAAAAGCCCTTTTGATTATTGGTATCTGTTTTTCTGTTTGGCATTGCGGAATTTATCCAAGGCACTAAAGGATCTCCATAATTATACATATTACGAATGTCACCTTTGGCAGCTTCATAATTCCGAAACAATAATTCATAGTCTAATTCTTTGTAACCAACAGGTTTTTTGAAAGGAATACGATTTTCAGGAAGATTGGTCAAAGTCATACGATAACAATAAGCTTGAATTTTATGATCGGCCTGACCATCAATCCCAGGCTTTTCAGCACGCACAAATGGCAATAAACCACTCTTTGGATTCCCCTTAACCAAGTAAGGACTCACGCCTTCTATAAAATTGTGATGAATTGCGTTCCTAGATATTTTATTATGAAGTGTTAAACTGACATTATTTGCCTGAACACCGTTTAAAGATTCACCATACTGACTATTTGCTTCTCTGCCCACGGTATAGCTGACACCTGAAGCAGCCATCAAATCGCCTTCATAGGTGCAATCCATAAACATTTTACCCTGGTAAATTTGTCCCGATTCCATCTGAATAGATTTTATAACTTGCTTTTCCTTTTTTACACCTGTTTTCCGGTTTAATCGTTGATTATAAACAATGTGAATATTAGATTCATTTTTAACCATTTCAAGAAATACTTTTAAAGCAACGGAAGGTTCAAAAGCCCACATCGCATCCTCGTTAAAAGTGTTGTAACCAACGCCCGTATAGTCCTCCCTTTTTTCCCAAATCCAATTTTCAGGCTTTAGATAATATCTTTTGATATTTTGATAAAACTCACGAGCAAGTCCTCCAATCGCTTGCTTATTCCCAATATCCGTTTTGCCTAATCCTCCAGTGGTTAGTCCGCCCATTCGATTTGTAGGTTCAATTAAAATTACTTTTTTACCCATTCGAGAAGATTGGATGGCAGCAGAAACTCCAGCAGAAGTACCACCATAAATAACCACATCATACGATTGAATTATTTGAGCAGAAGTATTAATTGGACACAAAATAATGAAGTAAATAAACCAAAGGGAGAAGGTGTTCTTAACGATTGAAATAGGTTTTGAGAAAATCATATTTTATTAAATTAATGTATCATTAGATTCGATCAACAAAGAATATTGAAAATATGAAAAATATAAAGAAGATGTTGTTGAAAGATAAAATAGTCAAATTATATACACATTGATAAATTAATAATCCAATTTAAATTCATAATTAAAAAGAATGAAACTTACAGTACATAATGATACCTTTGCGCCTCGCCATAAATGAGCGAAAATAATGGTGTATAAGATACTTAGTGTAATTGGTCTAGCTACTTTTGAAATTTATGCTGCAATCCCCGCTGGATTTGCCTTTAAGCTACATCCTTTAGAAATTTTCTCTTACAGTTTGCTAGGAGGCTTAATAGGTGTTTTTGTAGCAGCATACCTAGGTGATATCATAAAAAAATGGGTAAGCAAGTATAGAAAACCGAAACCAAATAAAGTAGCTAAAGAACCAGGATTTGTCTTAAAAATTTGGGACAAATATGGCGTTATTGGATTAGGCTTGTTAGGAACGATGAGTGTTGGAGCTCCTATAAGTATTGGTATTGGGGTAGGCTTTAATGTGCCTACCAATAAAATGGTATTTTGGTGCAGTTTAGGCGTGTTGTTACGCTGTGCAATATTCACAGCTATTGGTTATTTTAGTCTACAATTGATTTAATTAAAGCTAGAAAACCTCTTTAAATTCTTAACTTTGTTAATATCCATCCTACGTAGGTACTAATAAAAATATGATAGTATGAAAAAGATTCTTTTTATTGCTTTTCTTTTTATAAATGTGTCCACCTATTCTCAAGAATTATTTGTGATGACTGAACCGGCCAGTAATATGCCAGCAAAGTCATTTGGAATAAGAAATATGAATGCTTTTATGTTTGAAGCAGATGGTAAATTGAACTACCATAATATGCCAGAAATTATGTGGGGCATTAACCAAAAATGGATGGTACATGCCCAGGGATTCATTAGTAACCGTCAAGATGGAGGTTTTGAAACAGAAGGTGGTAGCTTATATGCTAAATATCGCTTCTTTAGTAAAGATGGTGTACAAAGTCATTTCAGAATGGCGTTATATGGTCGATACAGCCTTAATAAAGCGGATATACACCAACAAGAGCTTGAAACAATGGGCCATAACACTGGGTATGAGGCAGGATTTATCGCAACTCAATTATTACATAAAGTTGCATTAAGTTCATCACTGAGTTATGAAAGAGCATTGGATAATAATCCAAACTATAAGTTTCCAATAACTGAGAGTAATAGTGCAATGAACTATACTTTGTCTGTGGGCAAATTAATGCTCCCTAAAGTCTATACTAGCTACAAACAAGTAAATGTCAATTTAATGCTAGAATTACTTGGCCAACGATTAAATGATAATAAAAAATCTTATTTAGATATAGCCCCTTCTGTACAATTTATAATAAACAGTCAGGCTAGAATAGATTTAGCTTACAGACAAGAACTATATTCCACTATGCAACGTACAGCGCCAAACGGAGTAATACTTAAATTTGAATATACATTTTTTAATGTTTTCAAATAACAAGATATTCTTAAGCATAAACAATTAAATAATATTATGAAAAAACTATTACTTGGCTTTTTAGCGTTGATTCTTATTAATACATCTAATGCACAGGATACCACCACTAATAAAAAATTGGTATTCAACCCAAAGAGTACTACTTATGAAGTAGAAGCTACTTGTGGGACTTGTATGTACAAGATGGAAGGGAAAGGCTGTCATTTGGCAATCAAACTAAATGGCAAAAACTACTTTGTAGACGGAACTAATATTGACGACCATGGAGATGCTCATGATGCTGAGGGTTTCTGTAATGCAATTAAAATAGCAAAACTGCAAGGAACCATCGTAAAGGATAGATTTAAAGTAACTTACTTTGAGTTAATAAAAAAACCAACTAAATAAAATAGTATTTTAGTTTATATACAAGTAGCTATGTTTTCTCCACCATACGTTTTAAATGACCCCCAATTCTTTACCCACCGCTGTAAAGGCTTCAATGGCCTGATCTAACTGAGCGGTCGTATGTGCTGCAGAAATTTGAACCCGGATTCTGGCCTGACCCTTTGCAACAACAGGGTAATAAAACCCAATCACATAAATCCCCTTTTCTAATAATTTTTCGGCCATTTTTTGAGACACTACTGCGTCGTACAACATAATAGGCACAATGGGATGTGTACCCAGTTTAATATCAAAACCTGCTGCCGTAATTTTTGCTCTAAAATATTGTGTATTGGCTTCTAGGGTATCTCGTAGTTCTGTGGTTTGAGACAACAAGTCAAAAACCGCAATGGATGCCCCTGTAATAGAAGGCGCTAGTGTATTTGAAAATAAATAAGGTCTTGAACGTTGTCTTAATATTTCAATGATTTCTTTTTTGCCTGATGTAAATCCACCCGATGCACCGCCTAATGCTTTGCCTAATGTGCCGGTAATAATATCTACTCTACCCATCACTCCTTTTAATTCATGCACCCCTCTTCCAGTTTTTCCTAAAAATCCGGTAGAATGGCATTCGTC
>Ga0255114_1000140_pt1 | contig 20033 bp, 19 predicted proteins | sample Law_Law_RepA_8h_FD_188477 | JGI IMG/M metagenome (GOLD analysis project Ga0255114, IMG submission 188477) | Freshwater microbial communities from St. Lawrence River, New York, United States - Law_Law_RepA_8h | ecosystem: Environmental > Aquatic > Freshwater > River | place: USA: New York...
ATACGTCAACGACGGACGGTGGTACCTGCTTTATTCGTTTCAACAATCCAACCCGCCGCGGTTAACTCGGCTCGTAACGCGTCGGCAGCAGCAAAATCTTTAGCCGCACGCGCCGCATCAAGAGCTACGGCCCTTTCGGCAATCTCTGATGGGATTTCGGATGCTTGCTTAAGTTCTAAACCAAACGCAAAACAAATCTCGTTGACAGCAGCCGATAGAGAAGCAGCAGATGCATCATTTGCGTCAAGTGCCGCGTTTGCCCGACGAACTGTTTCGAAAAGCAATGCAACAGCCGAGGAGGTATCAAGATCGTTATCCATGAATTCACGGAATTTAGTGACGACTTCTTCATCGGGTGTGGCGCCTTGAGAAACAGCAGCGGTACGAGCCGCGAAAGAATCAAGGCCCATCAACGCGTTGACCGATGCATCAATGTTGTCTTGACCAATACGAACTGGACCGCGATAGTGCGTTTGCAAAAGAACTAAGCGATACGCACGGGGGTCATAAAGCTCAACAAGATCAAGGAGATTGGCCACATTGCCCAAACTCTTTGACATCTTTTCGCCTTCGGTGTCGACTACAAAACCGTTGTGCATCCAATGATTAGCAAATGTCTTGCCAAGAGCAATGGCTTGCGCGCGTTCGTTTTCGTGGTGCGGGAACTTGAGATCCATACCACCACAGTGCAAGTCGAAACCTTCGCCCAAAATGTCGAGGCTCATCACGACACACTCGCTGTGCCAACCAGGTCGACCGTCACCCCAGGGCGAAGACCACGCTGGCTCGCCTGGCTTACTGAACTTCCATAACGCGAAGTCGGCAGGGTTCTTTTTGTTGCCAGCGCCAAACACTTCACGATCGCCACCGCCCGACAACATGTCGTCAAGACTTTGGTGAGCAAGTAGCCCGTAATCGGGCACGTTCAACACATTCAGATACACGCCGTCTTCGGTGACATAGGCATTGTCGCGGCTGATGAGTTCGCCGATCATATTGACCATTGAGTCGACGTATTCAGTCGCGTGCGGAACGTCGGTCGGGCGCAGAACATTGAGCTTGCCCATGGCTTTGAACCACACGTCTTCACATTTGTGGGTGATTTCTTGCCACGGGCGACCTTCTTTATTCGCACGATCAATGATCTTGTCGTCAATATCGGTGATGTTCGAGACCAGGCGCACGTCAAGACCCGACCATTCGAGGTAGCGACGCAAAATGTCGTACACCAAAGTGGCCCGACCATGACCGAGGTGAGGCGGGCCATACACCGTCGGGCCGCATAAGTAGATGCCGACTTTTCCAGGCGTGCGCAAAGCGAGTTCGCGGACCTCTGAAGTTGCGGTGTCGTACAGCCTGAACATGACACACGAGCCTACGCCCCCACGGCCTAGACACCTATAACCTGCAACCCATGGCAGTGACCGATTCGGCCTTTGATCCGACCCAGATTCCCGAAAAGCCGACCCTTGACGGCATTGAAGCCGAATGGGCTCAACGCTGGCAAGACGAGGGCGTCTACACGTTCGATCGCACAGCTTCTCGTGAGCATGTGTACTCGATTGATACTCCGCCTCCGACGGTCAGTGGCTCTCTACACATGGGCCATGTCTTTTCGTATACACACACCGACACCATCGCTCGTTACCAACGCATGACCGGCAAAGCGGTTTTCTATCCGATGGGTTGGGATGACAACGGTTTGCCGACCGAACGTCGCGTGCAAAACTTTTTTGGTGTGCGGTGCGATCCGAACGTTGCCTATCAACCTGGTTTCACTCCCCCATTTCGCGGTGACCCGCCCAAAGATCATCAACCCATTGCAATCTCACGCCCCAACTTCATTGAGTTGTGTGAAGAACTCACGCACGAAGATGAAAAAATCTTCGAAGATCTCTTCCGTCGACTTGGGTTGTCAGTTGATTGGGATTATCTCTACACAACAATTGAAGACCGCAGTCGCCGAGCCAGCCAGCGCGCGTTCTTACGCAACTTGGCGCGTGGTGAGGCCTATACACAAGAAGCTCCAACACTTTGGGATGTCGATTTCAAAACTGCGGTTGCACAAGCCGAACTTGAAGATCGAGAGCGTCCAGGTGCGTATCACAACGTGGCTTTTGCTCGAAGCGATGGCCAGGGCGATGTAGTCATCGACACCACTCGCCCAGTTTTGTTAGCCGCATGCGTTGCACTCGTTGCTCACCCCGATGACGATCGATACAAACCACTCTTTGGCAAAACAGTCCGCACACCTTTGTACGGTGTTGAAGTCCCCGTACTTGCTCACCCACTCGCCCAAATTGACAAGGGCACCGGCATCGCCATGATTTGTACGTTCGGCGATCTCACCGACGTCATTTGGTGGCGCGAACTCAACTTGCCAACGCGTGCCATCATCGGTCGCGATGGTCGCATCATCACTACTCCGCCGGCTGGTCTTGATTCGGCGACTGGTATTGCTGCGTATGAGCAGATTGCTGGACTCTTCATCAATCAAGCACAGACCAAAGTTGTTGAGATGTTGCGTGAATGTGGCGCAATGCTCGGCGAACCTCGCGCGATCATGCATCCCGTTAAGTTTTTTGAAAAGGGCGATCGGCCCCTTGAAATTGTGACGAGTCGCCAGTGGTATATCCGCAATGGCGGCCGCGACACCGATCTACGCGGTGCATTCTTAAACCGTGGCGAGAATTTGGTCTGGCACCCCGATCACATGCGTCATCGTTATTCAAACTGGGTCGAAGGACTCAATGGCGACTGGCTCATTAGTCGTCAGCGTTACTTTGGTGTGCCAGTACCTGTGTGGTATCCAATCGATGCCGAGGGTGAAACAGTTCATGATTCACCCATCGTGCCATCAGAGGACCGTTTGCCTATTGACCCATCAACAGATGTGCCACTCGGATATACCGCCGATCAACGCAATCAACCCAACGGTTTCATCGGTGACCCCGATGTCATGGACACGTGGGCCACTTCTTCTTTGTCCCCTCAGATCGCCGGCAAATGGGAAGACGATGCCGATTTATTTGGGCGCATCTTCCCGATGGACTTGCGTCCGCAGGCACACGACATCATTCGTACGTGGTTGTTCAGCACTGTCGTACGTTCAAACTTCGAACACGATTCGTTGCCATGGAAAAACGCTGCATTGTCAGGATGGATTCTCGATCCCGATCGTAAGAAGATGTCAAAGTCAAAGGGCAACGTTGTGACTCCAGTTGACTTGTTTGAAAAGTTTGGTTCAGATGCGGTTCGCTATTGGGCTGCCTCGGCTCGCCCTGGTATCGATACTGCCTTTAGCGAAGACCAGATGAAAGTTGGCAAGAAATTGGCGACCAAGTTGCTCAACGCCACCAAGTTTGTTTTGACTTTCCCGCAACCCGATGTTGACGCGAAGCCCACTCATCCTGTTGATCTTGCGATGTTGGCACGCGTTGGCGAAACGGTTCGCGAGGCAACTGTCGCCTTCGACCAATACGACTACGCCCGAGCGCTCGAACGAACCGAAGCAATGTTTTGGTGGTTCTGCGATGACTACGTCGAGCTTGTCAAAGGACGCGTCTACAACAGCCAAGGACCCGATGCATCAGGTTCTGCAATCAGTGCCTTACGGCTTGCCTTGTCGGCGCTGCAACGCCTCTTGGCTCCATTCATGCCATTTACGACCGAGACGGTGTGGCGTTGGTGGCAGTCTGGCTCGGTGCACACCACGTCTTGGCCAACCGAGTCCGAACTTGGCCCTATCGGTGATAGCGCCATCCTCGACCCAATTGGCGAGATCTTGAGCCAGGTTCGTCGCGCCAAAACCGACGCCAAAACCTCGCAAAAGACCGCCGTCACCGAGGCAACCATTTCAGCGAGCGAGAGCGTTCTGGCAGCTTTTGAATTGGGTCGTGGCGACCTGAGCGATGCCGGTAGCGTGCGATCTTGGGTCACAAAGCCAAGTGCTGGCGAGACAACAGTCTCAGCGGTTCTCGCACCGCCCGAACCCGCTTCCTGAAAGACAACGGGCTCTCAAGACGGGTAGTTTGTTTCTTCTGTGACGGACTCTGTAGAACCTGGCGAACAGTCACCAGGCACCGAAACCCATCAAGGGGATGACACCCTGACGGGCCTTCCTCGGTTGACCGTTGGACCGTTACATAAGCGCCGCCGCACCTGGCCTCAACGTCTTGTCCTTACTTTCAACACATTGTTGGCTGTTGCTTGTTTCGGAACCGCGATCACCGTCTATTACGGCAACGAAAAAGCCAACGATCGCAAAGTTGTGTCGATCCTCGGCGCCCAAGGTGGACCAAAGCTCACGTTGCCCACCTCCACGACACCAATTGACCCAGCGACGGGTCAGCCATCAGTGACCGATCCGGCGATCGCCGTTGATCTCACGGCGAAGAACTTCTTGATCACTGGCACCGACAATGGTGCGTGTATCGATCCCGACTCTCCCTATGCCGCGGCTTTCGGAAATCGAAATGGTTTAGGCGAACGCGCCGACACCCTCATGATTTTACGACTTGATCCCAAGACCAACGCCGCAGCGGTGTTGTCGTTTCCACGTGACCTCTGGGTTCGGATCAATGGCAAGAAGACTCAAGGTCGTATCAACAGTGCTTTCAATCGTGACGACCCAAATCCGCTCATCGTCACCATCTTTGACAACTTCGGAATTTTGATTGACCACTACGTCAACATCGATTTCTGCGCGTTCAAAGAAATCGTTGATGCTGTCGGCGGCGTACGTGTTCCGTTCGCGACACCTGTTCGCGACAAGAACACCAACTTGCTGATCGAAGCTCCCGGTTGTCATACATTTGACGGCGAAGAGGGCTTGGCCTACGTGCGCTCACGCCACTTCCGCTACTACGACGCCAAGACCAAAAAGTGGATTGAAGATCCTGCAGCCGATCGTGGACGCATTTCACGTCAGCAAGACTTTTTGCGGCGAGCAATTCAAAAGGCCCTTGACAAGTCAGCGGGCAATCCAACGATTGCCAAAGACCTGATCGACGCTGCTCTGAAATACGTGATTCTTGATGCGAATCTCACCGCAGGCAAATTGCTCGAACTAGCGAGTGCCATGAAGAACCTTGATACTTCAACCATGAAGACGTACCAAGTTGAAGGCGCCGGAAAAATGGTCGGCGAACTTTCAGTGATCGAACCACGCATTAAGACCGACAACATGAAAGCCGTCTTGGCAGTGTTCCAAGGACGAGCACGTTTGGTTGATGCACCTGAGCAAATCTTTGAGGTAGTGACCACCACTGCCGCCCCGGCAACGACTATCGCGACCGCAACAACTGTTGCGACTGCTCCGCCAAGCACGTTTGTTGGTGAGACTGCTCCACCAACAACCAAAGCTCCGCGGACAACTACAACGACAAGTACAACATCAACCACTTTGGTTCCGGTGTACGTCGAGTCAAACAGCGTCGGTATCTTGCCAACGAACGACCCCGCCTGCCGCTAAGCAAACCGCAAATTCAGACTGAGATTATCTCGACGAGGTCGACGACCGCAGAAAAATCTTGAGGGTTGCGCGTGTACAGCGGCATACGATGCGACATAGCTGTTGCTGCGATCATGAGGTCTAGTGCCCTGGATCCACGGGCCTTCGTCCCTTCCTGATAAACGCTCGCATAAAGCCGACCAAATGCGCGTGCCGCCTCGGCATCAAACGGCAATGGGTCCAACGATGCTTCAACTCTCTGGAGTAAATCCTGGCGCCGAGCACGCTCCTGCGAATCCGAAGTTGCATGTGGCCCTGCAGCCAGTTCCGCCATCGTGACTGCGCTTACCGCAAATTCGTTCGGCAACAACTCGCGTTGTATTTGAGCGAGATCGATGATGACAGAAGTATCTAGAACTCCTGTCCGGGGCTGCTGATCAGGCACGAGGCATCAGGTCTTGGTCAAGCACTGAATCAAGATCAGAGCGAAATCTTGCGGAATCAATCACGGGAGCATTTTGCATCGTTGCAAGAAAATGATCGACTGACACAAATCGTTGTCGGCGAAGTGGCGTCAGTTCTCCAACACTTTGACCATTACGAGTGATGATGAAACTTTCGCCTAGATCAAGCCGACGCATGATTTCAGCGGAATCATTCCTGAACTCTCTTTGAGAAATTACTTGTGCCATTTGGCAAGTGTAGCACTTAGTGCTACACACTCAACATCAAGTTTTTAGTCCCCGAGAACGGTCTGCAGTGCCGATGGAATATCGCTTGGTCCATCAATACACGCAATGCGCGCGCCAACTTGCGAAGCCAACACTCGAGCCTCAGCGTCATCGCCTAGTGGCGCCAAAATGACCACCTCATCAAGCGCCCGAGCCGCAGCCTGCACGTCACCTTCAACGGTTGCTCGACAATCACTCAAGATCACCGTGATTCGCCGACCAGCTCGTGTACGCGACAACTGATCGCCGGCGGCAAGCAACGCTCCGGCCAGATCGGTTGTTCCAAAACCACGTAATGCCAACACGTCATTCACTACTTGCTCGCCCGACTTCGTCGAAGTTTGGCTCTTTGCAACAACAACGTCTTTACCGAACGCGATCACGCTGTAGTCCTCGGGACTGCGCCAAGCGACGGCCGCAGCAGCCATCGCAGAAGTCGCGAGCGGCTTGCCGCCCATTGATCCGCTGCGATCGACTAAGAGCGCGATTGCCGTTCCTGGCTTGACCCAACTACGAACCTTCAAACCTTCGGGGTCAATGGCACGTCGTGAGGCACGCGCCTCGAGGATTGCATCCATCGAGGCATCAAGATCAATATCACCAGCATCTGGTCGATACGGGCGAGTTGCCATCTTGCCAATTCCGCGTGGTGACACTGGGCCACGTTTAGAGACGTCTAAAAACAGACGTCCAGCCAGTCGCTTGGCAAGATCGCGCAACTTTTGATCGGTCGCGCCCGTGAGATCGGCCAATAAAGCGAGCATTGCATCGGGGTCTTCTTCAAGACCTTCTTCAACCGCAGTCTCATCAAGTTCACCAACTTCTGGCGACACTTGTTCGAACTGCGGATTGCGTGACAACTCACGTCGCGACAAAGTTTTCTTCGAAGCTTCGTTCACTGCCTCATCAGCAGCCGCACCCTCTTTGGCTAGTGGGTCGCCCCCGCCGGGGCGTTCGCTTTTCCCGATTCGCTTTGTGGCGCAGGGGCAAACACCTCATTCCACAATTCGGTGATGATGTCTTCGGCAGTTCGCACACTGCCCTCACGAACGCGCACACGCCCCGACAATGCAACCAAAGCCGCGTCGAGGCCGACACCAGCATCAAGAACTGTGAGCGACCGTACGCTCGCTAAAGAAACTGTCACGGCAGCCATATCAATTGCTCCACGCACCGAAGACCCAACGCGAAGATCACTATGAGTACGCGTTCGCCGAACCAGCTCAACTACTTTGTCAAGCCATCCATCGGGAAGATTCTTCGTGCCGCGTCCAGCGATGCGTTGTTCAACTTGAGCGTTTTGATAGCCGACAGAAACACGGCACACACGGTCGTATACCGCGCCAGAAATTCGCGCAGTCCCGACAGCATCAAACGGATTCATTGCTGCCACTAAACGAAAACCTGATGAAGCTGCAACGCGACCATAGCGAGGCACGTTCAGTTCGCCTTCGCTCATGACGGTGATGAGAACGTTCAAAGTTTCTTCGGGGATACGGTTGATTTCTTCGACGTACAACAACGAACCATCGCGCATCGCGGTGACTAGTGGACCATCAACGAACACATTGGGCTCGTAACCGTCAGTCAAAACGCGAGCTGGATCGAAGTGACCGACCAAACGGGCAGGTGTCAGTTCGGCATTGCCTTCAACGAAAACGAAACCGATACCTAATCCACCAGCAACTGCTCGCAACAAAGTGCTCTTTCCGGTTCCGGGAGGACCTTCAAGCAAAACGTGTCGATCAGCATCGAGAGCTGCAACAACCAATTCAACTTCACGTCGTCGCCCGATGACGGTGTCATCGAGCGACGCGATCAGATCACGACGAGAAGATTGAGTCATTGACTAATGACAATCAGGCGTTGACAATGACGCCACGAAGGTTCGTGCCGTCACGCATTGCTTCATAGCCTTCGTTGATGTCTTCGAGCTTGTAGGTCTTGGTGATGAGTTCATCAAGCTTGAGCTGTCCAGCACGGTACATATCAAGCAACGCAGGAATGTCGGCACGCGGGTTCAATGAACCAAAGATGGTTCCCTTGATTTCTTTGTTCCACATCGCCAAGTTGAACAAGTTGATGTTGGCAGTTTCGCTTGTCATTGGCGAAATGGCCGTGACCACAACCGTGCTTCCCTTGCCTGCCAAGTTCATTGCTTCGCCCATCATTTCGCCGTGCAAAACGCCAGGAGTCATGATGACGCGATCGGCCATCTGGCCGTACGTCATTTCCATGACCGACATCATTGCGTCAGCCATCGATGGGAACGTGTGCGTCGCACCGAATTCCATGGCCTTCTCACGCTTGAACTCAATGGGGTCAATGGCGATGATGCGCTTGGCACCAGCCATGCGAGCACCTTGCACTGCGTTCATACCAATGCCACCGATACCGACGACAACAACGGTGTCACCAGGCTGTGTGCCAGCGCGATTTGCTGCCGAACCCCAACCAGTTGCCACGCCACATGAAACGAGTGCAACACACTCGAGCGGAATATCTTTCTCGACCTTGATGATTGACTGCTCGCTCACACATGCGTACTCAGAGAATGTTCCGACCTTGGCCATCAAGGTCACGGGCTGACCATTCACGAAGTGACGGTGCGTGTCATCGGTGATCATGCCACCAACAAATGTTTTTGCTCCGTTGTCGCACAAGTTCTGACGACCGGTGCTGCAGTAACGGCAACGACCACACGACGGAACGAACGATGCCGATACGTGATCGCCAACTACGACACTCGTGACACCAGGTCCGACTTCAACAACAACGCCAGCACCTTCGTGACCACCAATGATGGGGAAGAAACTTTCGATACCCATGAGGGGCCAAAACTCTTCGGGAGGAACCATGTCGCCAGTGACCAAGTGCTCATCGCTGTGGCACAAACCTGCGGCGCGCCAGTGAACGATGACTTCACCAGTCTTGGGTGGGTGGATTTCGATTTCTTCGATTTTCCACTGCTGATTCAAGCCCCACAACACGGCGGCTTTTGATTTACGGATTCCAGACATGGCGGTCTCCCCCTTGTGGCACGACCTTCGTACCTACGAGGAGAACGCTACTCGCCGAGAACCTCACGGCTCTAGGCGAGTCACGCCAGATTTCACTCGTAAACGAGAACTCCACGGATGTTTTCGCCAGCACGCATGGCCTCGTAACCATCATTGACGCCCTCCAGCGAATACGTGCGGGTCACCAAACCGTCGAGGTCAAGCTGCCCCTCGCGATAGAGACCAGCCAACTTGGGGATGTCGGCACGGGGGTTGCCCGAACCAAACAATGATCCGACGACCTGCTTTTCCATCAAAGTGACATCGAGCAGATTCATGGTGACGCCCATTTCCATGGCGGGGTGGATATTCGTGACGACGACCCGACCACGCTTTGATGCCAAGGCCATGGCTTCGGCCATCAATGCGCCCGATCCCACACCCATCGTCAAGATGACTTTGTTAGCCATCGTGCCCCAGGTGACTTCTTGAAGGAGTGCCACGGCATCGGTCATTGAAGCCGCGGTGTGGGTTGCCCCGAATTCCATCGCCTTTTCGCGCTTGAACTCAATCGGGTCAATGGCAATGATGCGCTTAGCGCCGGCCAAACGAGCACCCTGAATCGCATTGGCACCAATACCGCCGACGCCGACAACGGCGACGGTGTCGCCGGGCTTCACTTCAGCCGCATAAACCGCTGAGCCCCAACCCGTGACAACGCCGCAGCCCAAAAGGCACACCTTGTCGAAAGGTAGATCGTCGTCAACCTTGATACAACTGGCTTCATTCACCACGGTGTGATGAGCAAAGGTTCCGAGTAGGCACATCAAACCCAGTTCTTGCCCACGAGCGTGGTGACGTGAACCACCGTCAGTGATCTGGCGACCGCCACCCATGAGCGCACCGAGATCACACAAGTTCTGATGACCAGTTGAACAGCTCGGACAACGTCCGCACGAGGGGATGAAACCGAAAACCACGTGGTCGCCTGGGGCGAGCCAACTGACGCCTTCGCCAACCTTGCGCACGATGCCAGCGCCTTCGTGGCCACCGATGATGGGAAGAGCAAAGGGCAGGTCGCCCGTCATGAGGTGCTCATCGCTATGACACATACCCGACGCCTTCATCTCAACTAAAACTTCGCCAGCTTTTGGCTCGTCGAGCTCGATTTCTTCGACGCTCCACGGCGTGTTGGTTTCCCACAAAATTGCGGCCTTGGACTTCATGTGCACCCCCGTGACTCAGTGGTCATCGTGTTGATGACCCGAATTGATATTCATATTAGATCAGGCGAACGGTAGTCGCTCCCGAGCCAGCGCGTTGTACGCTTCTAGGCATGGAAAGCCCGATTGCTACCGCAGATACTTCTGTCGTTGAAGAGTCCCCCGTCGCCCATGTAGTTGGGGACGCTCCCGCCATTGAAGCCGAACTGCTCATCGAGGAAATCTCCATCGATGGCATGTGCGGCGTCTACTGAGCCTCGCGTTTACGGCAAACGAGACCGCCATGTCTGTCGTTCTCGAGTCAGTTCTCGAAATCCATCCACAAGTAGCGGTTCGTCCAGAAACTTTCGGTGCGCTGGCGTATCACTACGGCAATCGCCGCCTCATCTTTTTGAAGCACCCCGATGTCGTCACCGTTGTTCAAGCCTTGAACGATCACCCCGACGTGCAGTCCACTTTGAATGCCTGCGGAGTCACTCAAGATCGTTGGCCGTCATTTATTGCAGCATTGTCATCGCTCGAAACTTCGGAGGTTGTGCGTGAGCGCCAAATCGCTAGTTGAAGAAATGAAGCGTGGACTTGACGCGCCTATTTGTCTGACCTGGGAACTGACGTATGCCTGCAATTTGCAGTGCGTACATTGCCTGTCATCAAGCGGACAAAGAGACGAACGCGAACTCTCAACCGCTGAAGCAAAAAAGATTCTTGACGACCTGCGTGACTTGCAAGTTTTTTACATCAACATTGGCGGCGGCGAACCAATGGTACGTCGCGACTTTTTTGAACTACTTGAATATTCGGTTGCCAATGGAATCGGAGTGAAGTTCAGCACAAATGGTGCATTCATTGATGATGAAAAAGCACAACGCTTAGCAGCGATGGACTACCTCGACATTCAGATCAGTCTTGACGGTGTTGACGCTGCAACCAATGACGCAGTTCGCGGTGAAGGTTCGTACGACATGGCAATTCGCGCCATGGAAAACTTGAAGGCTGCCAACTTCGGCCAATTCAAAATCTCAGTTGTCGTCACTCGTCATAATGTTTCGCAACTTGATCAGTTCAAAGCCCTCGCCGATCACTACGGCGCGCAGTTACGTATCACTCGTTTGCGCCCAGCCGGACGTGGCGCAGATACATGGCACGAACTTCATCCGACCAATGCGCAGCAGCGCGAGATTTACAACTGGCTGTTGAAGCACGGCGAAAATGTCTTAACCGGCGACTCGTTCTTCCACCTCAATGCGCTTGGCGAATCATTGCCTGGCCTCAATATGTGCGGTGCTGGGCGCGTAGTTTGCCTCATCGACCCCATTGGCGATGTGTACGCCTGCCCATTTGTGATTCACGATGAATTTAAAGCCGGCAATGTGCGCGATGAAGGCGGGTTCTCACGAGTCTGGAAGCAAAGCGATCTTTTCCTGTCACTTCGTGAACCGCAATCGGCTGGCGCGTGTGCGTCTTGCGGTGCCTTTGACGCATGTCAAGGTGGCTGCATGGCTGCCAAATTCTTTACGGGCTTGCCACTCGACGGGCCCGATCCCGAATGTGTGGGCGGCGATGCCGACGAAGCGCTTTCAGTTATTTCACGAGGTTCTGAACCCAAGCCAAGCATGGATCATTCAAAGCCCGTCACTCTGACGCGCAAGAAGCTTCCTGTTTCGGCGGCTCATTAGAACTCCCTGAAAATACCTCGGCGAATAGTTCCCGATTTCGTCCAAAATCGGCGAGACTGTCAGCGATGTCATTAGTTCAGCCGCTGTCGCTCGGTTCGCGAACCACTCTTAATCGAGTGATGTTCGGACCTCATGTCACGAACTTAGGCAACGACGAACGTTCATTCTCGCCCGATCACGTCGCGTACTACGAACGTCGTGCCAAAGGCGGTTGTGGGACCATCGTTGTCGAAGGCGCAAGTGTTCACGACAGTGATTGGCCCTATGAACGCGCTCCACTCGCAAGTCGTTGTGCCGATGGATGGGCCGATATAGCTGAGGCGTGCCATCGCCATGGTGCGCTTGTTATTGCCTCGCTTGATCACGCCGGAGGACAAGGTTCGTCGGCCTATTCGCAACAACCCCTGTGGGCACCATCGCGCGTGCCTGAAGTCAACTCTCGTGAAGTTCCGAAATGGATGGAACACGAAGACATCGTTGCAGTCATCGAAGGTTTTAGTGCAGCCACTCGTATCGCCATTGGCGCTGGTTGCGACGGAGTCGAAATCAATGCCGGTCAACACAGTTTGGTTCGGCAGTTCTTATCTGGACTCACTAACCAACGCGGTGATGAATACGCCGATCGCTTGCTTTTCGCGCGACAAGTAGTTCATGCAGTCAAGAGTGCGGCACTGTCGGTACGTGCTGATGCAATTATTGGCCTGCGATTGTCGTGCGATGAACTTGCACCGTGGGCCGGAATTACTCCCGAGATGGCACCTGATATCGCTCGCGAATTATGCGGACTCGGAATTGATTATGTCGTTGTGGTTCGTGGGTCAATTTTCTCCGTAGAAAAGACTCGTCCAGATTTTCATGAACCAACCGGTTTCAATATTGATGTGTGTCGTTCTATCCGCTCGGCACTGCCTGCACACGTTGCAGTGTTCTTGCAAGGTTCAATTGTTGAAGTAGGTCAAGCCGAATGGGCAATGAACGACGGCGTCTGCGATGCGGTCGAAATGACTCGCGCGCAAATTGCCGACCCTGAACTCGTACAGAAAATCAAAAACGATCAACACGCACAGATTCGTCCGTGCATTCGGTGCAATCAAACCTGCCAGGTACGCGATGCTCGAAACCCAATCGTGACTTGCGTCAGCGAACCAACATCGGGACACGAATTGCAAGATCCCGATTGGTATGCATCTTCAGTTTCTCCACAAACAGTCACCGTCGTCGGTGCAGGTGTCGCCGGACTTGAAACTGCACGTGTCGCAGCATTACGAGGTCACGCTGTCTCCATCGTTGAAAAATCGTCAAGCATTGGTGGCATCGCTGCAGTTGCTGGGCCAGGTCAACCGTTAATTGCTTGGCTGCAATCAGAGGTTGAACGCCTTGGCGTCAAAGTTGAACTCAATAACGAATTCAAGATTGGATCTACTGACCCATCACACGTTGTTGTTCAAGCCACAGGAGCTCAACGAGGCGTTGCCGAATACGAAGTTGGTGTTGGGGCTGAAGTTCTTGATATCGCCGACGTTCGTTATGGAAAGTCGACGCTTCCTGAAACCGGAGTCGTCATCATTCTCGATCCGATCGGCGGACCGATCGGTGTTTCACTCGCTGAAGAGCTTGGCGAACGCGCAATCTTGGTGACACCCGACAATATTGCGGGCAACGAGTTATCTCGCACCGGCGATCTTGCGCCAGCCAACGTTCGACTTGCTCAACGTGGCGCTCTCGTTCAACGACGCAGTGTTGTTCGTGCAGTAGAAAAGCGAGGCATGAATTTTGTCGTTCGTGTCCAAGATCGCTTTTCGGGCGAACTGGCCGAACTTGAATGTGCGGCTGTGGTTGATGCTGGCTTCAGATTGCCCACAGACCCAATGAATGGTGCGATTCAAATTGGCGACTGTGTTGCGCCACGCACAATTCTTGAAGCAATCCTCGAAGCCCGTCGCGCGGCCCTCAAGATCTAGTTCATTGGGCGCGAAAACACCTCTGAAACGAGGGTCTATGCGCCCAACACCGGATGATGGCGCGCTGATTCAAAATCGCTGACATCAATCACGGCTGTGATCGGCAAACCTGGTCCAACGACGGCTGCGAGAGCATTCCCACCACTCAACTTTTCGGGAAGCCCCGATGTAAAGAGCACGAGCCTTTCGCCCGGAAACACTTCTGTGACTACTGCGGCCCGACCAATGGCTCGCCACAACAAATCGCCGCGCGATAAACCTGGTCGCACATTCGTGAGACCACCGGCAATATCAAACAAGATCGTTCGACCATCGGGACGTATCGCTTTTCCAGCAATTTCAAATCCGGTGAGAACTTTTTGCCCCCACACGATCTTATGGAAATGATTGAGTGTCAAAATCTCTTCAACGACATCACGAATAGAACGAGTCTCTTCACTAGTTCGAGGCTGTCCATCGTCAGCAACGCGTTGCATCGCGCGCCCAACATAATTCTCGTCGGTATCAAAACCCACGAACGATCGCGACAAGCGTGAAGCTGCAACAGCCGTCGAACCCGATCCCATAAACGGGTCAAGAATGAGGTCACCCTTAAACGAATACAGATCAATACAACGCTCTGCAAGTGTGACTGGAAATGGTGCTGGATGATTCACCCTCGTTGCGCTTTCGGGCTGGATCTCCCACACGTCAATCGTTGCTTCAATAAATTCATCTGATGTCGATGTTGAAACCGAAGGCATTCCACGTTTAGCGCGCTTGGCCGGCACTATTGCCCGATCAAAGCGACCCTTGCTCGCCATGATCAAACGTTCTGTTGTATCGCGCAAGACCGGATTCGTTGGCGACCTAAACGAACCCCATGCGCAACTACCCGATGAACCACGCTGTTTGAGCCACACCACTTCGCCTCGCAACAAGAACCCGAGCTCATCTTGCAAGATCGTGGTGATGTCAGAAGCCAACGAACGGAACGGTCGGCGACCCAAGTTGGCCACGTTGACCACGATGCGTCCACCTGGCTCAAGAACTCGCTGGCACTCGGCGAAAACCTCGGTCAGCATTTCTAGATATTCGACATAGTCGGCCGGAATATGACCCTCACCGAGGGCCTCTTCGTACGCTTTGCCGGCGAAATAAGGAGGTGACGTCACCACCAACCCAACCGAATTGTCGGGGATTCGCGACATATCGCGCGAATCGCCAACGAAAATCTGATTTCGCACGGGGTCGACCAGCGCCGGATCGGCCAATGTGTCATCTGCCGATATATCGGGTGTGCGAAAGCGAGCATAAAAAGCCGATGCATCATGGCCCTCGCGTTTCGAAGCACCAAAGGCTGACGTGGCGGTGCTGCGTCGAACTCGAGGCGCGCTTTCACCAAAATTTGGCTCGTCAGACATTGAAGGCAGAGTACCGACCTGACGCGCGCGCCCGCGCGATACCCACCCTCAAAAAGGGCCCTTTGGGATAGTCCCCCATTCACTCCGCTAGAGCCATAAAGTTGGTTGAAGTGATTGCCATTTTGTTGCTCATACCCGTCGCCTACATGCTCGGCACCTTCCCCAGCGCGGTCCTCATCGCGCGTAGCCGCGGCATCGACATCACCACTACCGGTTCAGGAAATCCTGGAGCTTCGAATGTAGGTCGGCTCTTGGGTCGCAAACTTGGAGTTCTTGTTTTCGTTCTTGATGGACTCAAGGGAGCAATCTCTGTGGGCGTGGGCTTTTTGATCGCGGGTTACGCCGGAGCATTGGCATTGGCTTGTGCTGCGGTCGTTGGCCATGTTTTTCCTGTGACGCGTAAGTTCAAAGGTGGCAAAGGCGTCGCTACGGCCGGCGGTGGAATGATCGCCCTCTATCCCCTACTCGGCATTGCTATGACATTGCTGTGGCTCGTTACCGCCAAGGTGACCAAGAAAGCATCACTGGGCTCGTTGGCTATCGCTATCGGTCTTCCGGTGTCGCAAATCATCATCGGCCGCCCGACTGGCGAAGTACTCACTGGCGTTGGACTATGCGCTTTTGTTGTATGGCGACATATTCCAAATCTCAAACGACTAGTTGCTGGCAACGAAACCAGTCTCAAGACGAAGTAACGCTGTCGTCAATGGCAAGATATGGCCATGGCACTTCACCCACAAACCGCAGCACTGTTAGTCGTCATGGAGCAGTTCAATGCTCCTGCACTCGAAACCCAAGAGCCGACCGTCGCTCGTGCAGGTATGGAAATGATGACTGCACCATCAACTGTTGAACTACATGAAATTCGTGAAGTCAATGCCGATGGCGTTGCGGCGCGTCTATATCGCCCCAATGACCGCAAAGACCTCGGACTCTTGGTTTTCTACCACGGTGGTGGTTGGGTCCTCGGGAGTATGAATACCCACGACGATGTCTGTCGCAAACTCGCGCTTGCGATGGGACATGCAGTGTTGTCCGTCGATTACCGATTAGCTCCCGAATTCGCTTTCCCCGAACCGCTCAACGACTGCATCGTGGCCTTGCGTTGGGCGCATGCGAATGCCGCACAACTTGGCATTGACGCAACCCGCATTGCAGTCGGCGGAGATTCTGCGGGAGGAAACTTGGCTGCAGTCGTCGCCAACTTGCAGCCAGTACCACTCAAGTTTCAGATGCTCATTTACCCAGTCACTGATGCAACACGTAGCTCGCAAAGCTACAAAGACAATGGTGAGGGTTATCGCTTAACGGCTGCTGGAATGAAATGGTTCTGTGATCATTACGTCAGTGGTTCAATCGGCACACCAACCGATCCGCGAGTTTCGCCCTTGTTTGCCGATGCAACAACGCTTGCCTCAGCCCCACCCGCGATCGTGATTACAGCCGAATACGATCCGCTCCGTGATGAAGGCGAACAATACGCACATCGACTCATTGAAGCCGGCGTCGCATGTTCATTAACCCGCTACTACGGACAAGTTCATGGATTTTTTTCAATGAGTCAATATGTCGATGACGGAGCCTCGGCAATTAATCAGGCAGCCACCGCAACTCGTCTCGCTCTTGAGCGCTGACAAGGCAAAGTTGTCAATTTGCCACTAGGTTGGCACGTGTTATGACTGCGAAAAAAGTGACCAAGTCGGCTCCACCTTCATCAACGTTGGTGTTACTTGTTCGTCATGGGCAGACGCCGACAACTGGAAAACTTTTGCCAGGTCGAGCCGCCGGTTTACATCTTGCCGAAACCGGAATCAAACAGGCCGAAGCCGCCGCCGAACGTTTTGTTGGACTGAAAAAAGTTGATGCCGTTTACGCATCACCGCTTGAACGTGCTCGTGAAACTGCTGCGCCTATCGCTCGTGCTTTGGGTCTTCGCACCAAGATCGATAAGGGTCTACTTGAATGTGAGTTTGGCGACTGGACCGGTGCCGAACTCAGCAAACTTATGAAGCTTCCCGAATGGTCCACGGTTCAACGTGCGCCGTCTACATTTCGTTTTCCGAATGGTGAGAGTTTCACCGAAATGCAAACACGAATGGTTTCAGCGATTGATCGTCTCGTTGCTCAACATCGCGGCGGAGTCATTGTGTGTGTGTCGCACGCCGATCCCATCAAGGCTGCCGTTGCCCACGCGATGGGAACGCACATCGATCTCTTCCAGCGCATCGTGATCAGCACGTGTTCAGTATCTGCGATTGCTTACACCACTGGTGGGCCCATAGTTCTTAATGTCAATTCGACTGGCGGATCGCTCGGCGATCTTCGTCCTTCGTGAGGTAGGCAATGGATTTCTTTGCCGATTTCGATTTTGTTGATGTGATCACTGCAGGTGCCATTGGTGAACCTGGGCGACGCACGTTTTACATTCAGGCTCGCGCTGGTGCACGAACGGTGACTATCAGGTCCGAAAAGCAACAAGTCGCTGCGATCGGCAAATATCTTCGTCGTGCCCTGGCCCACTTGCCAGTGCCAGAAGGTCAACCACCACGATCTGTGATGCAACTTGCCGAACCAGTTCAAGAGGCTTTTGTTCTCGGCGCGATTGCCCTCGAATTCAATCGCTCAAATGATGAGTTCGTTTTGCACCTCAAAGAATTTGCACCCCTGTCACAAGATGATGACGAAGATGATCTTGAAGAAGACGACGATGACGATGATGACTCACTCGAGAACGCGTCAGGATCACGTGCACGCGTCAGTATGACGCGTGCACAAGCAATGGCTTTTTGTGACAACGCCGATCGCATCGTGTCCGCAGGGCGACCCGATTGCGAGTATTGCGAACTTCCTATCAACCCCGATGGCCATTTCTGCCCTCGAATGAACTGACCACCTCGATCTGCCTTAAATGAATATCTGCTCATGAATATCTTGGAAATACTGCAACATGGCGAGATCGAAGTCGAAGGACGAATGCCCTACAGCAGTAATGCAACGTTCCTCGTCAACCTGACACTTGGCGATCAAGTTGGCAAGGGCATTTATAAGCCACTTCGTGGCGAGCGCCCGTTATGGGATTTCCCGTCCGGTTTGTATCAGCGCGAAGTCGCGGCTTACCTCTTGTCAGAGGCAATGGATCTGCATGTCATCCCACCGACGGTCGAGCGCGAAGGCCCTTTTGGTATTGGTTCACTGCAATGGTTCATTGATGCGCGCTTTGAAGAGCATTACTTCACTTTGTACGAGGTCCGAGAAGATCTGCACGATCAATTTCGCAATATGGCAGCCTTTGACATAGTTGCCAATAACACCGATCGCAAAAGCGGGCATTGTCTCATTGATAACGATGATCGCATTTGGGGAATTGATCAGGGGTTGTGTTTTTCGGCTGAGTTCAAATTACGTACTGTGATTTGGGAGTTTGGCGGAGAATCAATCGCGCCAGAACTGATTGCAAAGATTCAACGAGTTGTTGATCGTCCGCCTCTTGATGTTGCTGCGCTGCTTGATGCCGACGAGATTGACGCGATGATCGAACGCGCTTCTATGCTCGCTCAAGGTGGTATGTTCCCCATTGATGCATCTGGCCAACGTTACCCCTGGCCCATGGTCTAAAGATTCTGTTGAATTCTCATGAATGATGAAGACCTTGATCCTTTGATTGATCGCGCCGACCTTGATGGGTTGGTTCGACTGATTGACGCGCGTTGCGAGACACGAGATTGGGAAGGACTTTTTCGAATCCGCGAACGTGCCCGTCTCGCCACAGAAACTGGCCGTCAAGTATGGCCCGCTACAACGTTGGCCGAATACCGTTTGGCCCTGCACGCCGATACCAAGTGGGCTGCTCAAGTGTTACAAGAAGATGGTGGTCGATTCACGATTGGTCCTTTGACTGAAGTCATCGCGCAAAATCATTCGTGGGTGGACTTAAAGGAATTGTTGACTGACGGACCACGATCGGCCTTCATCGCCCACGAGCGCATCATCCGTGGTGAAGCAATTGAGCGTGCCGATGTTGGGGATGTACTTGATGTTCTCGATCTTCCCCTTGAGTTGCAAACATGGGAACCGTCATACCCGATCGCAACATATTCTGATAACGGAATTGATGCGCCGTCACCGAGCGATATCTGGCGCCACGACTGGACCGATATCGAAGCCGACGAAATCTTTGACGACATGATTGTTGACGATCCGTTTGTACGTGATGCATTGCGCTCACTCGTTGAGCCGTGGACGTCTTCATCTGGTGGACAAGCAACTTCGGTCGTGGTTGACGGGACTGTCAACGATGCAATGAGCGCTCTCGGTCATCAATCATTTCGAGTGACTCCGTTGACGACTGAGCAAGCATTGCAGTGGCTCGCTTGGAGTGGATCGTCAGGTGGGGCACACGGTCGACGTCGTGGAGCCGCTCTCGGTCGCTTCGGAGTGTGGTGGTTACTGGCCGCGATCGGCGGGTTCACCGAAGAGTGGGATGAGTTACGAGATACCGGTGCATTGAGTCACGAGGTAGGCGATACAGCCCAAGCGTTGCGCTGGTTCCAGGTGGACACGGGCAGTCGTCATCCATATGAATTGAACT
>Ga0255114_1000145_pt1 | contig 19675 bp, 22 predicted proteins | sample Law_Law_RepA_8h_FD_188477 | JGI IMG/M metagenome (GOLD analysis project Ga0255114, IMG submission 188477) | Freshwater microbial communities from St. Lawrence River, New York, United States - Law_Law_RepA_8h | ecosystem: Environmental > Aquatic > Freshwater > River | place: USA: New York...
GTTCTTTTTAATAGGTTCCAGAAACATTTTATAATATATTAAATTATTATTATTGTTTTTAAATATATGCGGTAAAAATAAGGAAGTTATCGGCAAGATTTTTATCCGATAATGAACGGTATTTTATTAATGATTTTATCGGGCTTATTCTTTATAAAGAGCTTAAAGTGCGGATAATAATATTCCACAAGAAATAATAACAACTTGTCTATTATCATATTTTGTATATTTGATTTTTTATCCCATTCGTCATACTCTACTGTTAGCTCGTCTTTTATTAATGACATTGCGTCATTAAAATTAGCGCTCGGCAAATCATGGAAAAATCCCCAACCGTCTTTCTCGTTCATAAAAGAGTTAATTATTTTAATATAGTCAAGTAGTGCTTTTTTATTGCATTTTTTGTATGATTTTGTAGCATATCCGTAATCGTATATCATTATATTATATTCACATGCTTTCAAATAATACGAAGTGTTATTGTATGTATAATGATAATATCCGGTTTCTTTGTTTTTTTGATATAAGAAGTTACCGTAATGCGTATCATTATGATAATATCCTGCTAAATTGTGAAAAGATGCAATAGATAAAAATGTTTGAATAAACATGTTATACATTAGTTCGTCATTAGAGACTACCTTTCTATCCTCCAAAAGCATCTTTAAATCACCGTGAGCCAACTCGTTAATAGAAACGAGACGTTTGTCTGGCGATACCTGGCTTCCTAAGGGTTTCTTCATCATCTCTAATATGCTCATGGGAGGACATACAAAATGCTTATACATTATTAGAAAATGTTTAGATTTTTTCTGCGTAATAACATTATCTGTTAATTTTTTCATAATCTTTATCTCTCTGTGATTATCCTTGATAATCGGGGTTATTTTAGATGCCAATAAATTGCCACCCAATACATTCTTGAGAACAGTAAGATATATAACACCGCCCACACTTTCCGTTCCTATCTTCTTAATTAAAAATAATTTATCTCCAATAGTATATTTTACAGCCTTATCTTTGCTATATTTTATACATTCGTTATTTTTGATATCTTTAATATAATTTAAGATATATTTATAATATTTTACACGATTATCAAGCGTATATTTTTCATCAATAGCGTACTTCTTAAAAAACTTTTGAATCTGTTGAATTGCCTTATCAGTTATGAATAGGTTCGAAGATTTCTTTATTTTAGGTTTTTTTGATATCTCATCTATTACAGATTTGGTTTCTATTGATAAAGAATTATAGACATCGCTATGATTGCTTGATTTAGAACTTGTTCTTGACGCAGGAGTATAATATTTGCTAGAAGTACTTGCATTTGACGATGGTGTATAGTACTTGCTAGACTTGCTAGACTTGCTAGACTTGCTAGACTTGCTAGACTTGCTTGCACGATTTGCTTTGTTAGAATAAATAAAACTTATTTTTTTAAGCGGATCACTATTATTCATTTGATACCTTACTTTATAATAATACAAAAATAATATAGGTTTATTGAAGTTTCCTAATTAAATTATAAAAGGAGTTTTATTGATTATCTTAATGGGCTTAATGGTTGTAAAGATATTATTGTGCATATTTTTAGGCCCTTTTTGCATCATATTATATATAAACTCTACTATATCTAAATCATAAGAGCTGTTTAGATTTCTTATATAAGACATAAGATGGTCTTGGACATATATCATTTCATCATTGAAACTTTGTTCAGGTAAATCAACATATTCTCCCCAACCGTGATATTTATTCATAAATGCATTGATTATTCTAAGGTAATCTACCAAGTTATATTTAGCATTTTTCTCTTTAATATCCTCGGAATATCCAAAATCGTATATCATTATATTATATTCACAGGCTTTTAAGTAATAATCTTTCTTATTTGATACATAATGATAGTATCCGACTTCTTTATTTTTGTGATATAAGAAGTTCCCATAATGAGCATCATTGTGATAATTTTTAGCCAGTTTGTGAAACGATGCTATTGATAAAAATGTTTGCGCAAAAAGGTTATACATTAGCTGACTATTTCCAGCTATTTTTCTATCTTCTACGAGAGTTTTCAAATCTCCGTGCGCCAATTCATTAATAGCTATCAGACGCTTGCTATCTGAGACAGAATCGCTCGTATCATTTTTATAACATACAAAATGCTTGTACATCATAAGGAAATGCTTGGATTTTCCCCGCGTTATAACCTTTTTAGTTAAATGATCCATAATATTAATTTCCTTAAAGTTATCATTGCTTATCGGTGTTATTTTAGCAGCCAATAAATTGCCTCCTAATACATTCTTCATTACTGTGAGATATATTGAGGCATTGACACTATCAGTGCCTATCTTTTTAATCAAAAATAATTTATCAGCTATGCTATATTTAGTATTATTGTCTTCTATATATTTCTTAACACATTCGTCTCTTTTAATATTTTTAATGTAATTCAAAAGATATTCATAATATTTTATACGATTTTCAAGAACATATTTATCTTTTACTGCGTACTTCTTGAAAAACTTTTGTATCTTTTGAATCCTTTTGTCGGACATAAAGAGATTCGGAGACTTCTTTATTTTAGGCTTTTTTGAGGCCTTGTCTATTATATTTCTGTTCTCTTTTGACAATGAGTTATAAACATCGCTATGTTTTAATGATTTAGCCGACGATTTAGCTGGCTGTTTGGCAGAGACCTTTTTTTCTTGATAATTCTTATCTACCATTTTTTTAATTATTATATAGTCAGACGAGCCTTTTCTTGGCATACACCATTTATTTTTTCCCTCATTATATTTTTTCAACGCTTCAATATATTTCATTTTCTATAATATGATAATATTTATATACATAAGTTTAGAAATATTATCTTTATTTCTTTTGTCAAAAATAAGAATGATTTCTAAAAATACTGATATAGATATTGATATTGACAAAGATAAGGATAATTGCGAGGATAATGATGAAGATTACAAAAATAATGTAGTAAATATTATAATTGATTTTATTAAGGACGAGATATTAAAATCAAATATAAGATATGAGATAGTAAAACCAATCCTATTATATATCCTGTATTATCTTATACCTTTTGTAATATTAATCCTTCTCTTGAACTTTATAACTACTATAATTGCTGTTTGTATAGTATTCAAATATTTAATATAAAAATATCCTATTATTATAAGGAAAAATTCACGATGAAGGAGGATAATAATATTAAAATGCTTATAGCATCTATATTAAAGCTCTCTTTAAAACTATCAAAATGTAAAGAATCGGTCGATGCATCTCCTAAGACCAAGGCATCTCCTAAGACCAAGACATCTCCTAAGACCAAGGCATCTCATAAGACCAAGGCATCTCCTAAGACCAAGGCATCTCCTAAGAGAGCACCTAGACAGGTTAAGAAAAAAATTGTTGGCGGAGGCCAAGAACATTTTTTTGAATGATGATTCTGGTATTATATTATTATAAAATAGATTCATATATCATTCCCTTATTTTTATTATTGTTAATAATAGATAGAGAATATAATTTAGTATAATTATTGTCATATTTAATGTTATTGATGATATACCAGCCTCTTTTATAAACATCACCTATTGTTTCATAAGGTTCTTTATTTATAATATAGATACGTCCATTATCGAAGATAGTAATATTTTCTTCACCACAAATCTTATTAGTTGCATTCATAGTTAAACATATATCTGTGCGAGATTTTATATCATTTTTTAATAATATAATAAAATAATGGATGAAGAATTAATTACAGAGTTTAAAGAGCTGTTTTCATTTGATAAAGAGAAACAAACCTCTATATTAAATAGAATTATCACAGATAATATAATTAAAGGAGATAAAATAGAAATATCCCATGATGTTTACAAGGATACTAATATAGATAAATGGTCACGCAATTTGCCATCGCTAGAAGGTAGCAAAATATTGATAGAGAGATTAGTAAGACATCCTATAAATGACAGGGAACTTTTAGAAAAAAGACAGAAGGCTCTAATAAATTACGATATAGATATTGAAATCTTGAAGGAGTATGAGGACGATATTTTATGGATTTATAAAATTGCAGAGGAAATTAATGAGAATAATTCAATTGAAATATTATTCCCCTCATCATTTATACTAAGTTATATAAATTATATTGAGACACTATTGGATATATATCATATGTACAAGATATTTTTTATACCCATTACATCAATCTTATATCCTATAAGTACCTTTATAGCGCCTTACATATATTTAAATAGATATCTCAAAATGAATATCAGCTTTCGCTCTTATCTGGATATAATCGTAGAGATTATTAAAATGTTCTGTGTTTCTACTGGTAATTTTCGCACAGATTTAATAAAGTTTATATCTATATTTTTCTACATAGGAATATATTTGTATAATATGTATCAGACATATGAAGTTGCATACTTTTTATACAGTACAAAGGATAAACTTCAAAATAAAATGGAGGGTCTTGTTAAGTTCGTTAATCATTCGCTTAATATTATGAATAATGTGCCTAAAAATATCATTGAACCCTATTTTAACATTAGGGCAACCTATGAAGGCATATTGATAAATAATAGTATGTCATGTATTTATAGAATATGGAAGGATGACATATTAAAAGATAAGCTGTCGTCTCTTTTAAAAACTATTTATGCAGTTGATGTTATCTATTCTATAAATAATTTGTTTTTAGAAAAAGATTGGTCAATAGTATCTTATAATAATACGGAGACGAAGTTTTGGGATGCTAAAAATCCTATTTTGTCTGATACACAAATATCAAATCCTGTAAGTTTAGATAGAAATATTATTGTAACTGGCCCTAATGCCGGTGGAAAGACTACATATGTAAAAACTATCTTATCAAATGTAATATTAGGACAGACCATTGGAATTACTTATAGTATTAAATCACAGATGATATTATATGATACCGTCAATTCGTTTATGCGTGTATCGGATATTCTAGGTAATCGCTCATATTTTGAAGCAGAAGCAGAGTATTGTTTGAATATGATTAATAAAGCAAAGGAAATAAATGCAAATAATAAGTCTGGGCTATTTTTGATGGACGAACCTATGCATTCTACACCACCTATCGAGGGGATGGCTACAGCATATGCAGTGATAGAGTATTTAAGCAAATTACAAGGCATCACATTGATTATTACAACACATTTTCATAGATTAATAAAATTAGAAGAAATATATCCTGAAAGATTTATAAACCTATCAGTTGATGCGATTCCTATAAATAATAAATATCATTTTCCATATAAAATAAATAGGGGGCATTCTTATCTATGTATTGCCATAGAATTATTAGATATCAAGGATTTCCCCAAAGATATTATAGATAATGCGATTAAAATGAAAAACAAAATATGTAATGATATTAATAAATAATGTACGGCTTTTTATTTGATCAAACATATATAAACTTAATTATATTAGGTTTCTTTCTGTTTTTAATAATGTTCTTATGGAGAAAAATCACTATAATAGAAGGCAATTATTTCATATTAGAAAAGAGAGTTGATATGATTAAAAAGACCGAGAGAGATTCTTTAATATCAAAGAATATGGAAAAAGCCGATGTAGTAATGAACGAAATATTTAAAGATAGCACTGGCGGCAAAAAGAACTACTGTAATAATGTTAGCTATTGTCCGCAAGATGCCAAGGTTAAATCGCAAAAAACTAATTCAAAAGATTCCGAGGATTTGCAAGACATAGATATGTCATCATATATGGTTGATTCTGCTGCTTCTGCTGCTTCCGTAGGTGGCAAAGTTAGTGGTGCTGCTAGTCCCGATATAGTTATTAGCGATGTAGATGTTGCAGATGACCCTTATGAACTTCTTAAATCTAAGAATAAAGTTGAAATAATAGAATATAAGCATGATGATGTAGTTATAAATAAAAATGTAGAATATTGCGATGACAATAATGCTTCTGATGTTCCTTCGGCAGTTACAATGGATATTGTAGTTGACAGTGATATTATGAATGTCATATATACTACTAGTACTACTGATATCACAATAGGTGACTGCGCTAATGTTGATAATATGGATAATAATGATACTATGTCGGTTAGTTCTGATATTACTTTTGGAACGGATCATGATAAATCTATAACGAAGAAGTATAAAAAAATGAGTATTGAAAAGCTCCGCGATGAATGTGTGGAAAAATCTTTAAATAGCGAAGGTACAAAAGCAATACTTATAGGCAGAATATTAGAGTATAATAAAAAGGTGTAAAATAAAAAATATTGTAATTGTATAGATAATAAAATGAATAAAATGAATGATACAAAGTTAGATGAATATCGTACTAAATGCCCTATTAAAATGTCAGATGGGCGAATATTCACTGATTATAGACCTCGCTGTGCTGTAAATGCCGAATTAATGACTGATTTATCAAATAACAATATGATTAAAAGCAGTTATGAAAGCCGTGTATTTTTACAGAGCAACGCCGAAAAAATAATAGAGATGAATAAGATGAATGCTACGAACAACTTAGCTCCTTGCGCACCTTGCAATCGCCCCATTGATGTCTCGGGCACTATGTACCCTGAGCGCTATATAGTAAAATGCACACCTTCAAGTTGCGAAAAAATAGAGGTAAATAAGCACGGTTTGGGAACTAGTACAAGAGTGCAAATGTAAATAAATAAATCTATATATATAGAATAGAGATAATGATTTTTAACGATGAATATATATATTTAAATGTAAGTATTCAAAACAATTCTAAAATGTTTCTTGAAGGTTATATTAAAAATCCTTCGCAATATAGTAAAATGTTAGTATTAGCCTCAAATCCTATTGATAGAATGATTAATTATTCGGGTTCCGGATTACCCTTCCCAAACGAACAAATAGCTTTTGAAAATACTAAAAATATGTTTTCAGTTTCAGGAACAGGTGCTATAAATACGGTTTTTAGCTATCCTAATAGTTTCTATTCTCGCAACGGAAAAAATAAAATATTACCATCTATTTACATAGAATTAGTACAAGGTAATAATGCTCCCTTTCAATTACAATATGAACTCAGCGATTTTAATACTCTCCGCTCATTAATCAACAGAGAATCGCGCCAAGGACCCGAGTTTTATGCAAAGAAAGATGTTATCCTCCCCATAGATACTGCCGAAAATGTAATGTATGCTTATTCTCGTGCAAAATTGGAAAATGACATCGGTTAATTAAAATAATCGTATTTTATTTTTATTCTATATATTACAAAAATATTAGATATGTATTAGATATGTATTATTTTATTTTATCATTTTCATAGCAAAAAATATAAAAATTGATAGGTTCAATTATTACAATATATTATACACAAAGGCGGTTAATTCCGTCTTAGTAAAGCTTCTGTGATTTATCCGCTAAGAAAAACAAAACAGTATATCTCAAGTAATCATAGATATAAGCAAGGAAAGGCGTTGATACTGTTAAAAGGAATGTCTGGCACTGTCAAAGTCTCGTACAATATCAATAATATCAAGCATAATGTCAGTTGGGGTATCAAAAACATCATTTTCAAGTGGAATGGTATTATTTTCGGCGGATTTGTTAGAGATTCCATCATTTCCCAACATTACTCACAGCTTTTCTGGGAAAAATATAACTATTCCAATAAACATTTTTGGAATGAACAGTTTGACCCAAATACAGCTCCAAGAACTCTAATTCCTAATGATATTGATGTGTGTATTTACAATGAACAACATATAAGTGATATGATGAATGAGATTACTTTGTTGTTTAATAAAGAATTTGGGGCTGCAAATATTAAACAGGCACACAGAGTCGTTTTTAAAAATATCCAAGATATTAAGGGTTATATTGACGCGCCTATTGGTAACTTACATACATTCATATATACGATAACTGTTGGAATGGTTCCGTATTTCAGCGATGGAACTACATTTAATATTATGTTTGATATTATTGCTATGGACAAAAAACATATTAAACCACCTTTTAATAAGCTTGATTTCCTATGCAATGGATTTATTATGACAGACCATAATGATATTGCATTGTCAAATTTTACGGGAACTGAAATTGACAAATTGAAATTGGTTGAGAAAAAAGAGATTGAGAGCAAAATCATCAAAGACATCATTTTATTCAAAACCGATTATTGTTTGAGGTTCAAAGATATTGCCAAGAAAAATATTTATGCTTCTATAAGAGATAACGACCAAGCTTGTAGGAGGATTGAAAAGATGTGTAATAAAAAATATCCTTGGACTATTGAAAATATGCCAATTATTATCGTGAATCCTAAAAAACAAATTGGTGATGGAGCTTGCGGGACAGGAGCAAAGATTTGTTGTATTTGTTATGATGGTATTAAAAACAAGGAGCGATCTGTTGCATTTCCATTATTTGATTCAAATAACAATATGATTCAAGGAACGCCAATGCACACATATTGCTTCTTCAAATATATGTTCTCGCAAATCCAAGATAAAAAAAAGGACTATGAAAATAACTCTTATAACAATGATAATCTAGAACTTGAAGATTGCCAAACATTTCTTCGTTGTCCTATGAGAAACAATATTAACTTTAACGCTGATAATATTGTCTCAGTCATTGATAAATATCTGGGAAAAGATAGTCCTTTCTATCAAAAACATACTGCTTAAAGCTATAACAGATATAGCTTCAAGTAAGTGTGCGTCTGTGCGTATTTGAGATAAAGTGATTTATATGATATATATTATATATTTTTCTTATTATTTGCAAATAATATATTGGCGAAGCAGCCCATTACATAGCTTACTAATGATATCATAATTATTATTATTAAATGAGATATCTTTGATGTATTGAATATGTCGCATCTTTCGGTAGTATAAAGATATACTTCAAATAACATAATTTTTAAAATCATTCCTATGATTACCTCAAAACCGAATAAAAACCCAAGAGCAAAATTAACAATAATATGAGATATTAGATATACGCGGTTTTCTATGATATTGTTATCGTGATTGGGATAAAAAAACATATCAAGTGTGTGTATTTCAAATACGCATCTGGCTACACTAAACCCCACAGTTATTGTTATTATAGTAACTAAATATATGTAAAAATAGATTGTATTCATTTTCTATATTATTGCTATTTTATTATTTATTTTATTATTTATTTTATTATTTATTTTATTTGTAATGTTTTTATAGGAATAGTAAAATATAGTGCTTCTTTTAATAATATTTTCCTTGAATTTCTCGTAATAATCCAATACTTCCTTATTTGTTGTATTTTTGATAGCATTATATATCTCCTTATTTGTTCTTAATTTTTTATTATATAATAGGAAGTTCTTATAAAATCCGTTATACGAGTCTATGTTATAAAACTTAGAATATTCATATCTTGATAATAATATATTCTTAGAATATTTAATATCATTGGCGTTAATCTTATAAGTTTTCAGGATATCTATTATTTTAGCGATAACCGTTGGCACATTTTTAATATCGCATCTTGTACCTATATAATAATGCGATTGTTTGGGATTTTTAATACTTATATTATTATACAGATGGATTCCGTATATTATCCCCATTTTTTCACGAAGTTCATTATAAAACGCGCCGTTCTCAAAGTTAAATAGTATGTTGTGCAATATCATATGTGCTATATGTTCCTTTGACCAATACTCCATTTCGGCAAATGCGTAAATATTTATTATTGTATTATCATTAACAACCTTATTTTTAATGTGAACTACCTTCGTTTTGCCAGTCTTATTTTGAAGCACTGGGTATTTTATATCTCCCTTGCTCGTTTTTTTTATAATTCCAAAATACTTCTTTATATAATATTTTGTCTCCTTGATTTTGTTGCGCGGACAGGTTATATTTAGTACGATATTTTCAGTCAATATCTTCTTCTTTATGAAGTTCTTTACAAGCCGAACATTATATTTTTTAACATATTTAATATCCTTTTTAAAATCTTGTAAATGAGCGTATTTCGGGAATAGATATTTGAATATATTATAATCAAAATCGTATCTTTCATTTGATATGATATTCTTCAGCTCTTGTATTACGGCACCCTTCTCATTTTCTGCCAACTTAGGGTCTATATAAAAATCTTTTAAGCTATTTGATAAAATATCAGCGTAAAAACCAAAATCCTTGAAGTACCCTTGTAAAAATACTATTAATTCATATTCTGATACATAAGCATTAGTATCTCCTCCGCGCTTTGTTATTTCATTTGCTATATATTTATAATCCTTGTATTTCTGCGATGTTATTCTTCCCAGAAGATGCTCGTAATAATGCGTCAGATTTCCCTCACCATCCTTTTCGTGCCGAGAACCCAGCAACATAGATACTGATAGGAAGGTAAGTTTGGTTTTCAGCGGTACTATCAAAACCTTAATACCGTTTTTCAATCTATAAGTATTTATCTTAGCGTCCATTATTAAATATATAATATAAAAAAAATGATATACACAGATACACAGAATAATTATAGAGGGTGTTGTTATGAAAAGGTTGGTTATTGTAGAGAGCTTTACGAAAACTAATACTATTAAAAAATATCTCAACGATAAGAATGTAATCGTTACCTATTCTTCAGGTCATATTTACAATTTGCCTAAAGATAAGTTGGGTTTTGACACGACTACTTGGGTTTTAGATTATATTAAGACGAATCCTAAGGTTATAAGCAATATCCGCGAGTGTGTGGTAAAATCGGATATAATTTATATTGCAACTGACCCTGATTTAGAAGGAGAAACGATTGCCTATAATATCAAAGATTCTATTGCTGATTTAATTAAAAATAAGAAGTGTTATCGCATTTCTTTTAATGAGATTACTGAAACGGCCGTAAAGATGGCTATCAGCAATCCCCGAGAGATTGATTTGAATATTGTCAATGCCCAAGAAACGCGAAGAATTGTTGATAGAATGATAGGATACAAAGTATCTCCTATATTATGGTCTAAGTTCAATAAAAATTATTTGAGCTCTGGGAGAGTACAAAATGCCGCATTAATTATGTGCATAAATCAACGCAATAAAATATTAAATAGCGAAATCTTACAGCGCTGGAATATTGAGTGTAAGTTTATATTTGACAAAAAGGACAAAAAGAGTTCTCTTATAGGCTCTCTAATAAACCACGATAACATAGATACCGCCGAGATAGCGAAGAGTATTATGGAAAAGCTAAAAACTAATGTAAAATATTCTATTAAATACGATATTAAAAATCATACAGTATCTCCACCGCCTCCTTACACTACTACATCAATGCAGCAAGATTGTTATAATAAATACAAATGGAATGCCAAAATTACGATGAAATACGCTCAGGATTTATATGAAAATGGCCTAATCTCTTATATCCGCACAGATTCCGTAATCATCTCTAATGATGCCAAGAATATTATTATAAACTACATTAAAAATACTTATGACGCTTGCGCTTGCGCTGGAGCCGGAGCCGGTGAGGGCAAGTATGCTAAATATAGGAGCTTCAAATCAAAAATCAATAATGCCCAAGAAGCTCACGAGGCCATTAGAATAACAAATCCAAACATCATATCTTGTAATGGCGCGGGCACGCTATCAGCTAATCACGATAAGCTATATGATATGATAAGGAAGAGGACGCTTGCATCTCTTATGAGTGATGCGATTTATACTGATATAGTGATGCTTATGACTTCTTCGCTTAGCGAAAATAAGGAGTATTTATTTAAGAGCACCAGGTCATTTATGACATTTGAGGGATTTAAGATTGTATATGGGGAGAAAACTGAGGATTATGAAGAGTTTAAAAAGATGCTTGATAATAACCCAGTATGTTATTCATATGAATATAAATCAAATGGATTTATTGATAATATCCCTTCGCTATATAATGAAGTTCAATTAATTAAACAATTGGAGAAGGAGGGTATTGGGAGGCCCTCTACATATGCTTCAATTATAGATAAGTTGCTTGAAAAAAAATATGTGGAAATTGGGAAGAACCCTCAGCAAGAATATAATATAACGAGCTTCTTCAAAAAGAATAAGAGTGATGATATTATAACAGAAAATAAAAAGATAAACTTAGGGGGAAATAGTAAAGATTTATTGATACCTACTGAACTGGGAATTAATGTAATAGAGTATATATTTGATGTTATGCCGTATCTATGCGATTTAAAGTTTACATCCAAAATGGAGGATGACCTTGATGATATAATTAATATGAAGAACAATAAGAAAAATATCTTAGACGATATATATTCAAAAATTTCAAAGTCTCTTCAATCCTTACCGCCTGCTCCCGACACAGCCGAAGCAGGAGGACAAAAGAATAAGACAGAGTATAAGGATGGATTTATTACGACCCGCTACGGCCCCTGTTATTACAATAAGAGCAGCAATTCTTATACGAATATTGATTCTTATTTAAAATGGAAAAAGAAGGCTTTTGACGATTTAAATGATACCGATTTAGCATTTATCTCTTCACTACCAAAAGCCGTCATTCATTCGGGAAAGCCGTTTAAATTACATATGGGACGCTATGGATTGTATTTAAAAGATGATAATAATGTTAATCATAAATTAGAAAAAAAATTGTGGTCTTCTTATGTTTGATTAGCTTACTTACTTGCTTACTAATCATACGGCGATAACCCCTTTTTACCATAAATATACCAAGATTTCGTATATTTATCTTCAAAATTAGGATGTTCTATATTATTATGATGGTCTATATCTACGCAATTATTTATATATTTATTGCATTTCTTGCATAGCCAACAGTTATCTTTTTTGTTATTATTATACATCCTTTTTGCTCTTTAATAATTTACTTAGATTTTTATTTAGGTTATGTAGCTCGTATGAAATATTTGACATTGATGTAGCTATAGTTACGCCATATTCATCAACAAAAAGGGTATTTAGCATATTATATAATTTCTCATTTGTCAAAATATCAAGGTCTCTTGTTTCATCTTCGTCGCTATCATCTTCGTCGCTATCATCTTCATCGCTATCATCTTCATCATCATCATCATCTTCATCGTCTTCATCGCTATCATCTTCTTCGTCTTCATCGTCTTCATCGTCTTCATCGTCTTCATCGTCTTCATCGTCTTCATCATCAACGACATCTTTATCTTCTCTTTTATTTCGCTTTTTCTTTTCTTGTTCTTCAGTGCCAGTGTCTGTTTCGCTTTCTTCTTTAATTTCACAGCATTCGTCAATATCTTTATTTACAGCAACATTTTTGGAATCGTGCGATTCCTTGCTCTCTTTAATAACACATTTTTTACTCTTCTTCTTCTTTTCAGCATTTGATACATTATTCATACTGTTGAGAAATGCCATTAAATCCATATTATTTAAATTTAAACCTTCCATATTGTATAAATTATAATACAATAATATTTCTTATATATATTTTTATAGATATTTATAAAGTTTGTTTTTATTAAGATATATTAGAATAAGAATATATAATGGAAGATTTAATTTATTCTGTAAGTTTATTGTTTGGCATACTTATTGTATTATTAATAATTATATATTATGATTTACTAATAAATATCAATAAGGACAAAAGAGATGATATAATTGAAAAATATGAAGACTATGAAGACTATGAAGGAAGTAGGGCGACGGATGATTTAAAGGAACAAGATATGCCCGCAAAGAATATTATTATGACAAGCGATGATATAAAGGCAGGTGATGAGAACTATAAGCATATCATATATGAAAAAAATATAGTAGATAAATACAAAATAGCGAGCTTTTTAAAATCGCCCTCGTTGAAGATGTTAATATCCTCTTTTGAGAAAGAAGATAATCGCGCTAATATAGAGCATTTTCAATGGAACAAAGATAATGATAGACGAGATTTCCTCGTATCCATAGATGATACGCCGAAAATACATAGATTTCCTTTTAATCCTAGCATATACGGATATAATTTGAGTAATATTACGGTTGAAATAGATAATCTCAGGAATAGCAAGGATAACAGCGAGAATGCTATAATAAATGAGTTAGCTGTATTCTTTAATTTAAAATTGAATGATATAAAGGGAGCTGTAGGCGAGGGCCAATTGATATGTATAAATAGCTATGATTATCAAAATATATATATAAATATAATTGAAAATAATAAGCCGAGATGTTATGAAGGCGAATCAATAAATGTTGATGATAATTATGGAACATTAAATGATATTCAAGGTGGCGATATCTATAGTTATTCGTCAAATAATAAAAAGACCTATGATATTGTCTTAGATATCAATTCAAATAAATATTATATTAGAGATATATCCGAGGATATTATGAGGGATCCCGTAATCTTTATGGGATTGACAATAAACAAAGATAGAATCGTTTTTTATATTAATAAGGAGATTGCTATATTTGAGAGATTAGATGACAAGTTAATTATTATAGATTACCCCATATATATCAATAAAAACAAGCAATGTGATATTACACTTTATAGCGCAGCGCTTATTATAAACAGTAATAATATACACAGTGATATGGAAAAATATGAACTTTATAATAAATATAATCTTTACGACAAAATCAATATATAAGCAAATATAAGCAAATATATAATTATATATAAACTAAATGTCAAAATCAGCAATATTAATATTAACCCAAAATACTGTTGAGCGCAAGATATATCTGAAAACTTCTCTGTATTTTTTATTTAGAAACTTTAATGCCTGCTTTAAATATCCTGTTATTATTCTACATCAAGGGGATTACGATATTGATGCTATTAGCGAGATAACTACATCTATAAGGAAAGAATATAGATATTTGGTGGATTTCAAAAAAATAGATAGTAGCGATTTTGATGTACCAGCTAATATAGACACCGATAAATTGAATAGATGCTTAGAGGCTACTCCGGTTCCTTATTGGAGAAATAAAAATTATAGGCTGATGTGTAATTTTTGGATAAACCACTTTATAAAATACTGCGACCAATATGACTATGTGATGCGCCTGGATGATGACAGTATAATTGAAGAGCCTATAAATATAGATATATTTAAAATGATGGAAGAGAGGGATCACAATTATATGTCTAATCTTATACACGTGGATTGTAGCATATGTAATTACGGTATGAAGGAGTTCTTTGAAAGCGCCGTGCCTAATAAGATTGACAAGTTATCTGAGTTATTTATGGAGCATTCTTTGGATGGCGGGAGCCCGCATTTTTCAAAGTTCAAGAAGCTATATCAGGCCTTAAATAACAAGGAATATGAGAGTAATTCTGTTAATATGGCGATGCCCGTAATGTACTATAATAATTTCTTTGTTATGAAAACGAAAATATGGAAGATGCCTGAGATTACAGATATTATTAATAAAATAAATGAAAACGGTAGCGTCTTTTATTGCCGTTGGGGGGATGCTCCTTTGCAAACAATTATTATGAAATTATATGACAATAATAAAATGACTAAACTTGATTTTAAATATAGCAAGAGATTACAGCGTGAATCCTTCAAAGACAATGATGGGATTTATCACAGTTATATGCCATCTTCTTACAGCGAAGATAGTTGCATAAGTAAAAAAAAGTAATTAGATGAAGAGCTTGAATTGATTATTTTTTTTCCATATTTCTCTAATAACATTATTACAATATTCGTGATTGTAAAGATGTTCGGGATGTATAGTACTACCGTAATTAATATTAGAGATTGTTATAGGATAAGTGAGTATCCAGGAATTGACGGCGATATATATTATATTATCAGCAGCCGACCATTCGCATTCTTTATGAGATAAATCGTAGGACGCCGAATCTATAACATATTTATCTAGCAATTTCTTAGCTCCTTTTCTTGAAACTAAATAATATCCAGCAGAGGGATAATCGTAATCTCTTATTTTTATTATTTCATTATATTTCAAAAAATGTTCGTTATACATCTTGATAACACTCGGATGTCCGTTAGTATGTAATTGTAATATCTCAATAGATTCACCGGATTCCTTAAAACTCTCTTCGGTAATTTTCATATGTGTTAATATTTTTTCAAAGTTAATTTTTTCAATTACCATATCATCCTCAACGATGCAAAAATATTGTTCTCCATCTTCATATCCTTTCTTAATAGCTTTTAGATGTGAAATAATACAGCTCAGTTCTTCTTGTGTAGCAGCATCGGACTTAGGATTTCTTTTAATAAGGTAATCCTTAATAGTAGCAGGTGTTTCTGCTTCTATGCGAATATTATCTATTCCCTTATTATTAAATTGCTCTTCCATATACTCTCTTCTATCATAACATTTCTCTATATTAATCCAATAATGCTTCATATTTATTGTAATATACTTAATATTCTTTATATGGGGAAACTGACACCCAATGCAGATTTATTATGGGATATTTAGAAGAACACTAGCTATTTTCATTATCACAATGATATCTAAAAAAGAAACCGGCTTTTTCTAAAAATTGAAAAATAATTTGAGTACATCTCTCTGTTTTTTCAAAAGGTGTAAAAGTTTTTTAGAAATTACAAAATAAATCAAGAGATGTACTCAAATTATATTTTGAAAAAATGTTAATATTCCAGTGTCCCAATAACTGACAAAGCTTCAGAATATTTATAATAAACATAGAGACTATCAATATATCATGGAAAAAATAAAAAATATAATATGCGTATTAAATATCATCTATATTATCATCAGTATCATCTGAGTCACTAATATGAACTTGATAAGTATTATTATCCACAGAGCTATTTATTTTATCATCTTCTTTATTGTCAAATATTATATGAGTTTCTTCATTATTATCTGATTTATCTGATTTATTAGAGTTTTTATAATATTGATTAATTAGTACATCAGATAGCTCCTTATTATTAATAAGCTGTTGTGTTTGCTCCAAATTAAACTTATGAACTATATCAACCTTATTTGTTTGAAAATCCCTTTTTGACACTATAACTATGTCTCCTACTTCAATTAGAACACGCTTATTGAACTTTCGCATATTTCCACGAATTATCCCAATTACTTCGTCGCCGCTATTTGTTATCAGAGATACACGGCAATTTCCAAGCAATTTCTTAGACAAAGCATATTCTTCAAACTCGGCATCTATAATATAATTCTTTGCAACATTTGCGCTTTTTTTCTTATTCCTTATCGTAGTTTGATACATTATTATATAATATAATCAAATATATCTTATATATCTTATATATCTTAAATATAAAAAATATATAATATATACCTTTCCTCCTTAAAAAGCCGAGTATGCTAAACAACGATTTGTTTAATTTTCTTCCATTCGTTAAGAGCAGTTCTGATAGATTCTGCAAATGACATATCCGGATTGCTCTTTTTGACATTTGTAGAGATTTGACGAATGAACTTTCTAAGCTTCTTGTCCTCTTTTAGCATTTTAAGTGCAATTTTCATACACTCTGCCCTTGTAAGACCCGGATTTTTGTTGTAAATATTTGTAGAATACATCTTCAATGTGTAGCTATCATCATATGCGAACATTGTATATGCTGAGATTTTGTTGCAGACTTACTTGCTTGCTGACTCGCAGACTTACTTGCTTGCTGACTTATGTAATATTTTTAAATACGCACATATCATTTTTTTATCATTTATGATTATTTTAGAACAAATCTATTTTGATATCTTTTTTATAAGTTATTGGACCCGCAGGAAGGCATATATAATCATCGTCTATTATAGGACCTTTTGGAGCCTTTTTAGGTTTAATAGGCATGGAGGTTTTGTATATAGTATATATATCTTGTATTTATGTATATCATTATAAAAATTGACACATATTATATGTTGATAATGTAATAATATTGCGAACAGCTTTAAGAATGAACGTAAAGAAAACTTTGTCAGAAGGTTTGTCAGATAGACACATTAAATATAGAGAGGATGGTCATCAATTAATAGATGATAGTAAGGTTACTGAAAAAATATTGCTATCATCTATCAATGATATAATTTTGCCATATAGTAAAGAGCGAATTGCAACATTATTTGGCGGAAATATAAGGATAGCTTATTCTATCTCTTTATACGAATTACAATGTATCTTCAATAAACATGGAGGCGGCCCCGAACCAAATGTAAATAATAAAAATGTTTGTATGAAGCCAGACGGAGGTATTATATTTGCTATTGTAAATAATATTGAATACCCTATACTTATTATTGAAGACAAGGTTCAGGGAACAAATGATTTAAGGAAAAAGAATGGTGAAAAAAAGCAAGCATTAGGTAATGCAATTGAACGAGGTGCTAAAAATGTTAGAGGAGCAGAGATGCTATTCTCTTCAAATCTAAATATATTTCCATATGCTTTATTCGCTTCCGGTTGTGATTTTCATTCTTCCGAAACAATCGCTAAAAGAATTGAAATGATGAACTATGGATATCCTAACCATACAATTGAATTGAATAAAAATAAGACATTTGATGTAGAAAACGAAATTGCTACAAAAATATTACCAAATATAAATATAAATAACAGAAATGGAAAAAATGTCATATCGGTATTTGTAAAAACACATAAATGGGATGAGCTTGAACATGGAACCAGTAGATGGACTAAAAATGAATATGCTATGATATGTTGTGATATTATTGATAAGAGCCTTGTTAAATTGAGTGAATATTTGGCATCTTCAATGGGCTGAACACTGAGACTGGTTAAGAGATACAAGATATAATATTTCTATTACCTTATCTTCTCGGTTTTTTAGGTTTCTAGAACCCTTATAAGTATCGTATTTAATCTCATATTTATTAACATTATAATTTTTAAATAATTCTTTCCAATCAGCTTCTGTAATTATTCCTTCGTTATTATATGATATCATAAGCATTTTCGACTTCTTTAATCCATCCTCTAATAATTTTTTCATTGAAATTACGGCCTCATTTTTATAATTATAATTCGATTTATTCCATTTTTTGGGAATACCAGATACTTTTGATATCTCATCCGGTTCTTCGTTAAGCGCTATTATATTTAGCATAAAATAATTACTACCGTACGGATGCTGATTATAAGGTGGGTCCAAATATATAATATCAATATCTTCGGGCAAATCTTCGAGAATCATCGCATTTATATCCTTATTATAACATTTTACCCTAAAATTATCATCGCTCCAAACCGGCAAATCTAATCTAATATTTTTCAAAATCCTCGAAAGAGCATTCTTGGCTTTTCCACCAAAACACCCTTTCTTGCCATTTTTATGAAATCCCTTGAAAACACCCGATGTATTATTGTTGATACTCGCTTTAATTAGCAAAGGTACTATACAATATACATAAATATCACTATTGTCCTCGCTTAACTCTATATTATCCTTAATATATTTTCTTAATGTATCAATTATAAGCGCATTCTCTCGCGTATAAAAACACCTCTCGCCCTCTTTAATATCTTTGCTATCTTTTGGTGCATACAACTTACATATAATTCCCTCTATATAAGGACCGTTGTCTGCAATATTATTCATAGTATCAATATGATACACTATCCTAGAAATCTGTTCTTCCGAAGGC
>Ga0255114_1000146_pt1 | contig 19562 bp, 17 predicted proteins | sample Law_Law_RepA_8h_FD_188477 | JGI IMG/M metagenome (GOLD analysis project Ga0255114, IMG submission 188477) | Freshwater microbial communities from St. Lawrence River, New York, United States - Law_Law_RepA_8h | ecosystem: Environmental > Aquatic > Freshwater > River | place: USA: New York...
GCCGTACACGTAGAAGCACACCTTGCCACTATTTGACAAAGGAGCAACCACGGCGTTCGGAACAGTTTGGCCGTTGACGAAGTTGAGGTTCGACGAGTCCGGACGAGTACCACATGGGTACACAGTCACGTAACCGCCAACATCAGTTGCTTCACCATCAACAACTGTCACGTTCAGCGCAACTGCAGCAACACCGGTGCTCGGCACGCCACTAACGCCCGCAACTGTCAACTCGTATGGTGTTCCGGTTCCGTCGGTCTTACCGACCTTGTTACCAGAGCCACGAGTATCGAGCAAACGAACCGGAACTGAAAGTGCAGTCAAGCCACCAATTTCTGCAGTGAATGGCACCGAGAAAACGTCCAGGTCGGCATTACCACCAGTTGCACCACGAATGTTGCTCGCCCCTGAAGTGATCATGACAACACCCTGACCAGTAGTCGGGTCGTAGTCAAGTGCGGCCAATGAACTGTTCGCATCGGCTGAGTTACCAGCAGCATTTGACGAAATCAACTGAGTTGTTCCGTTAGCGACGTCGTACAAGAACACGTCTAGCTTGTTGTTGTTGTCAGCCGCCGAGATGAACTCGTCATTTGATTCGTAGGCAATAAAGCTGCAGTCATCGGTGATCCGAGGAGCTGTTGCTGAGGTAGCTGCTTGACCAGTGGTGATCTTGCTCACCAAGCTAATGACCGGGCTTGCACCGCGGTTATCCCACAAGAAGATTCCTTCTGCGGGACCGGCATTGTTCGCCAACAAGTCAACGCCTTGATTCGACTTGAACGCAATGCACTTACCGTCGGCCGAGATTGCAGGTGCGTACTCGGTGTCAACGGTTCCCGATGACGCATTGCCATTTGGCTTCACGCTGGCGTACGCCGCTGCCGTGACTCCAGTTGAACCAACTGTGCTCACAACTAGTCCACCCTGCGTTCCGCCCGATGCGACAACGTCAAGAGCCTCAGTCACAAAGGTCACCTTGGTGCCATCGGCGTTGAGTGCCGGCAGGTAGCCACCACCTTCGCCGCCGCCATCAGCAAACGCACTCACCCATACTGCTGGGGTGGCAACGCTACCGAGCGTGTTCATGTACACGTCGGGACCGAAGTTCAAGTCGTCGGCATTAAAATACTCGTCAGTGACGAATGCAATTTTCGTGCAATCGCTACTAAAACGTGGCGAGTACGCACCGTTACTGGTGATGACGTTCTCTTCGAGTTCGGTGTCGTACGAGACACTCACTGAAGTGACGGTGACAGCGTTTGCTACTGAGAACTCGTCGAAAATTCCGTCAGCATCAGCGTCACGATCGATCACGTATACATCGGGGGCACCATTGGCATCGGCAATGTCAAACTCGTTTTCGGTTACGTATGCCACCTTGCGACCCGTTGAACAAATCTCGGGATCGTAGCTGTTCAAACCTGAACCGCCTTCTGCGCCGTTAGCCGAAACACTGAGTCGCGTGACCGTCGTACCGTTAGTGACGAATACGTCAACGGCACCGTTGGTATCACCCGTGACAATGTCGCTCGACAGTGATTCAAACACAGTCCAACGAGTACCTGACGCTGTCAACGTTGTTGAAACACCGCCAGCGTCACCGACACCTGCTTCGCCAATACCGCCATTGGGGTCTCCACCAGTTGTGTCGAGCACTAAGCGGGTTGCATTACTGAGCGTGGCCGCCGAAGCGGGCGCGGAACCAACCGCACCCGCCCCGAACGAGGCCACGATTCCTACCAAAGCTAGATAACTCAAACTCTTTTTCATCAGTCCTCCTTAAGGTTGATGTTTGAACTGATGACTGGTCAGAGTGCCTTGTTGAGACGGCAGTAGGACGTGCCGAGGGCACCGTTCGTCGGGTCGGTCGCAGCCATGGGCAGTGGCTTCAAACCGTAGGTTGCAATGATCTTGCGAGCCGTGAGGTCTCCACAGATGAAGCCAGGTACACCACCTACTGCAACACCGACGTCCGTCGAGTCACCGTCAAAGTTGCAGTCCGTCGCAGCGGTCACTTCTGAAACCACTTGGTTCGGAGCAGTTCCGGTTGCGTTAGTGCTACAAGCTGCAGGTTGGGCTGTGACACCGACGAAACGACGCGAGTCGTCAACACGAGGGTACGGGGTCCCTGAAAGAAAGTGCAGTCCGACATAGTTGTACACCAAACGAGTTCCCTCGAAACGTGACGCCGTCTCATTGATGCTGCTGAATGATGGACGCTTCAAGTCACCAGTGTTCTTGAACTTGCCGAATACTGCACCGTTGCGCTTGTCGGTCTCGAGTGCCTTGGCCTGAATGACCCAGCGGCTGTAGCCGTAGAAGCAAATGGCATCAGCCTTTGCTGCGTCCGAAACGTTACGACAGTCGTGCTCTTGAACCTGCGTGAATGGGGTGAAAGTCGTTGCAGCGTTACCGTCGGTGTTGTTTGCGACAGTGTCGCAACCAGCCAAGAAATCACTGTCGTTGTTTGTCGGATGGCCAATCAGAGTTGTTGCCACGTCGGTTCCAGTTCCAGATCCCAACTGCACGCGGTACGCCTTGATTGGATCGGTGTCAGTGAGATTGCCTGTGACATCGCCCCACAGTGAAAACTCTGGGTAACCGGGGATTCGATCGCCAACCTGGTCGGCAGTTCCGCTGTTATTCGGATCAATCTTTGTTCCCGCGAAGCAGGTGTAGATCTTCTTCAGTTGCGCCTTGCTCAAACCGGTCTGCGCTACTCCGTGGTCGTTGCCACCGAAGTAGGTCCAGTCAATTGCGTCAAGCGCGAAAGCCCAGCCTTCAAGCTTGGCGCTGGTTGATCGCGACGATGAACGTGCAATGTCGATGCATGCCGAAGCGTTGGTACCGCCAGGCGAGGAAGTGCCGTTGAAGAAAACACCGTTTTGGGCGGTTCCTTCGACGGCACCACGACCGTTACTCGAACCGTTCGGCGGTACGACACCGAGGTACCAAGTTTCACCAACGTCAGTCGTGTCGGTGTCGGCATTCAGGTCGGCCGTTGCAATAGTTGCGCCTTCCCATGTGGCGGGGGTGCCAACGGCTCCGTCACCGGTGTCAGCGTCGGTGTTCAGGTCACGCGAACCGTAACCGCCGAACACCATGTTCACCTTGCAGTCGTTATCGGCCGGCAAAACCATGCCGCCGGGCCAGGTCGAGCGAGCAGCTGCGAGCCACGCCTTATTCGCTGCGGTCGCCGTTGACTCGCCAAGTTCAACGTTCGGGTTGGCAGCTACTAGCGGAGGAATATTGACGGCACGGTCTTTATTCGGGTTATACCTAGAACTTGTGTTATGAGCGGATGACAAAGCGTCCATCACGAACGTCGTTGTATCCGAACCGGCGATGCCGAGTATGTCTCCCGACGAGCTATCGGCACCGGCCGACACTTGCGAGGGCAGGGCGCACACGCCAATCACAGAGGCAATTGCCACTGCTGAGCTGAGCAACTTCTTCACGTATTTCTCCTATCGTTGAGGTAGTCAAAAAATTTGACGCCTCATCTTGGAGCAACAACGTGAACAGCCGATTTTGGCAACCTTGACTCAAAGTGAACTGTGGCTGTGCAATTGGAAACAAAACCCTTCGGGTTCACCAAGCACTTGGGCTCATCAACGAAATGGCAGTCCAAACTTCTAGAGCAACCCACATTGCGATTGGTGCAACGACCAACCACCCGACTCGTCGACCCACCTGATTGACGATGACCGGGAATCCTGCCGCCAGCAACGCCGCGATCAACATCCATAACGCCAAATCTGACCACGATGATGAATCGCCGGCCAAACCTAATTCGTCAAGTGACGTCTGGTGATCGGTTGCTTCACCAGCAGGAAAGACTGGCGAGGTCAGAGTGGCCCGCACCACGAGTCGATCAGAAGAATTAACCACTGTTGCCAAGATCAACATGTGTCCCTCGCCCTGGAATGCCGCAGCGTCACGCGCCGAACGCACTGTGATGTCAATCACTTCATAGGTGTGCACGCCTTGTCCGGTCGTGACAACCACTTCATCGCCAACGATCAGTTGGTCAAGATTTTTGAACTCAGCTCCGTATGTTTGGCTGCGACCCAGAATTGCCGAAACGCCGGGCTGACCCGGTAATGCCGAACCAATCAAATGACCAGAAGCCTGCGCTAATTGCTCGGCCTTCGATCCCTCAATCACAACGGCACGAACATCACGATTCGGCACATCGATCAATCCGATCGGCACACCTAATGCAATTGGATTCGAAACCGGCGCCACACCATTCACAAGATCAGACGCCAAGCGTTGCTCTAATGCTGTTGCAGCACGATCGTGGACCAATGGCCCCAAGATTTGATTGAACATCAACGAACCGAACGCCAACATGAAAATCACGATGGCGAAACGACGAACTACCGGAATTGATAACGCGAGATTCTTTTTTGATTGAAACTTGGCGTCGTCAGTAGCACCAACTGCTGTCTGATCTACTTGGTCAACTGGCAAAACGATTGTTGTCTCAGACTTAACCTCACTCATGACACAACCTTCCTACGTCGCGCGCCCAGTTTTCGCCACGGCGCAGTCCCAAGAATGACCGCACCAGACAATCCACCTAATCCAAGCATCAGCCCTGATGAACTTCGCTGACCAGAAAAATCATCTGACAGTTTTGCCTTAGGCACAGTGATCGGTGCGGGTTGGGTTGTTGTGGTTGAACTCGTTGTCGTACTGGTCGTTGTGGCCGGCGTAACAGTTGTTGGCGGCACCGTCGCTCGCGGTCGGGTCGTCGGAACAGTGACGGCTTGGCGCACAATTGTTGTCGTCGTTGCTACGACCGGAACCCCTATTGCATCCACAATTTTTCGGGTTTCAGCCCGCATCAAATCGGGAAGTGTGATGTATCCCGATGGCAACAGACTTTGGCCATCACCAACTGCGTAATTCAACACCCTACGCACATCGGCAATCTTTTCTTCTGTATCAAAAGTTTTTGGAACCATGGCGTAATCAACTTTGATCATCGGATAGGCCAGTGGATCTTCAGGAGTCGGGTCGGCCACCAAGGTTCCGGCCGCACTTAGATCGGCATCGGCGATACCACGTAAAATTGAATCGTCCGTCACTTGAACGACCGATCCATTCGGCATCAACAAGCCAGCGACTTGCAACCCAAATCTTTTGGCAGTTGGAAGGTCGACGATGCCGATAACTCCGCGGGCACTCGTGACCTCGGCCTGTGTGCCGGTCGGCGATACCCCGTAGAACATACGTGTTGCTATGTTCTTTTGCCCCTGTCGGGGCAAATAGCGCGAGTCATTATCAACGAGCTCAAACGCATCACGCGGATACGAGTAACCAACATATGAAGAATTCAGCGCGACTCTCCAAGTATCGGTGTTGGCAAGAAACTTCTTCGCTTCAGGGTCAGCGCTCATCCACGAGGTTAAAATCGTCGTTGCCGCATTTCGTTCGGCTCGAACCAGAATCGGGTTTATACCGTTGGTTGGAAAACGAACCGTCGGGTTGATGTTGAGCAATTCTCGATCTCGAACAATTGTCTCGACAGAACTGTTCGTGACGAGACGTGCAACCAGACGCGGCGAAACCACCAAATTCTCAACACGCAAACCAGTAAAGGGGTCGGTCAAGTTGTAGGCAACGACCACTGCACTCGCCGCTATTGGAGCGTACGAGTAATCGCGATGTTCAGGGTGGTGCGATAACTCTTCTTCTGTCGCCGGTAAAGCAGTAACGCCGAAGTCAATCAGGCCAGCCAAGAAGTTTTCGCGGCCAGTGGTGCTAGATGTCTCCGTGTAGTCAAGAACTACTGAAGATTCACCTTGGCAAATTCGCGCGGCCCACGAATAAAAAAGACCAGCCGAAGTTGCCGACCCGTCAACTCGAACATCAAAGTCGGTGATCGTTGGGCAGTCGGCTTGAGAAGGCGCGAATGTGATGGGGATAACCACGCGTGCATCTGGCAAACTGCCAGCCTGAATCGGCAGTGCATCGTTTTCGTACACCAAAATTGAACAGGGGTTTGTCGCCGAGCAGGCCAATTGCGGAAGGTTGCTCGCGGGGCGAACCTCAAACTGTGCTGAGCCAGTTCCGTCTGCGGCGGTCGAGTCCAAAAGTCGGTTTCCGTTTGCTAAATCTGGGAATGGTTCAGCCGTGAAGCAGTCTGCAAGCGAAACCGGGTTCGCTTTGCACTGCAAAATAATGACGGTGTAGATGTTTTGTTGAGTCGTTGGTCTAAACCCTGACCAGGAGATATTGATCACTTCGTTCGACAAATCAACACCCGGAGAAACGGTGCCCGTGCGACCGCCGGTACCGGTTGCTGTAGCCGGACTTCGCGGTGCTGGTTCAGCTAACGCTGAATCGGCTGCACCAAACGAAGCGAGCGATGCCAAAGAAAAAGCCGCCAACATCAACGCACACAGGCGACGAAGACGATCTCCAATTTGGGGAAGTGATTTTGAAACTTCAGTCACGTCGAATTTCCCATTCACTCAAGATTGACGCCAAAAATCTCGCCAGATTGGAGATTTACTTGACAGGAACTCAAGTTAGAGCGGTCACTCCCGCTCTGGAATGGGGATCAATAAAACTTGCTCTGCTGTTCAACTGTTATTCACCTTTACTTCAGACCAATGACACAAGCCGCCTGAATGCTGTCGAGGTGCCTAAGTCATCACAGGTTGACGAGATCAAAGTCTCACTTTTGGACCAAAACGATTCTGAAGTTCGCATCAACCCCGTTATTCGCAGAAATCGCGTTGACCAGGTGTATCGATCAGTTGCAGCCACTTCTGGCTCGTTCGTTTTCCTTGTTATGGCGCTCATCGGCGGCTTTTTGTTGTACCGCGGAATTGACGCTTTGCGAATCTCTGGCTGGGGCTTCATTACTGAAAGCCAGTGGGCCCCCGACATGGGCGGGGCGTTTGGTATCGCTTCGCTTCTGCCGTACACCTTTTCAATCGCGTTTGTTGCCCTATTCATTGCCGTTCCGGTATCAATCGCCACTGCGTTGTTCATCACCGAGTACGCCCCGCGGAGAATTCGCCGCTTCCTGACCGCGACCATTGACCTTCTTGCCGCAGTACCTAGCTTGATTTACGGCCTGTGGGGGTTGTTCTACCTGCAGCCACGAATCATCACTTTGTCAAAGTGGCTCGCCGACAACCTGGGTTTTGTGCCATTTTTCAAGGTGAACGACGATTTCGGAACGTCTCTTGGTGTCTTCCCGTCGTCGACGTTCGTGGCCGGCGTCATCGTGTCGCTCATGGTCATCCCGATCTGTACTTCGGTGATGCGCGAGGTGTTTGGCCAAGCGCCTCCAGGCGAACGTGAAGGTGCCATGGCACTTGGTGGCACCCGATGGGGTGTTGTCCGCGATGTTGTGTTGCCATTTGGTCAAGGCGGAATCATTGGTGGTTCAATGCTTGGACTGGGCCGAGCTTTAGGCGAGACCATCGCCGTCACCCTGATTATCTCGCCATCTTTTGACGCCAAGTGGTCCATCGTTGAACAGGGATCAAACAGCATCGCTGCCCTCATCGCTCTCAAATTCAGCGAATCAACTGAAACCGGAATTAGCGCCTTGATGGCAGCAGGTCTTGCCCTGTTCATCATCACCTTGTTGGTCAACACAGCAGCTTCGAGCGTCGTTAATCGCTCACGATCTGGTTCAGCGACGGAGATTTGATTCTGATGAGCTTTGCACTTCGACGCAACAAGACAACAAGCGATACTCCTGATATCGAGTCAAAGATTCGTATCCGCACAATTGAGACCATCGATGTCACGGTCATGATCGGCTCAGCAATTTCTGCTTTCGCACTTAGCCAGTTGCTGTACGAAACAATCCTTCCACTCTCTGGCGCCCTGGGTTTTCTTTTGACCTGCTACATGTTTTTTATCTTTATTTCTTGGATCGCCGTTCGCGAAATTCGAGGAACAGTGCGAGCCAAAGACCACTTAGCCCGCGTTGCTGTTTGGACCGGTGCCTCGATGGCCATCATCCCGTTGGTGCTGGTCGTTTTGTACGTCATCGGCAAGGGCTACCACTCACTCCGACCGCAATTCTTTAGTCAAGATCAGCGGTATGTTGGCGCTCTCAGCGACTCAACCGAAGGTGGCGGCGCTCACGCAATTATCGGAACCTTGCAACAAGTCGGAATCGCCAGTCTCATCGCGGTTCCACTCGGAATTACCACTGCCGTCTACATGAACGAAGTGAAAGGCCGACTCGCCAAGCCCCTCCGCACGGTCGTTGATGCCATGAGTGCCGTGCCTTCGATTGTTGCCGGTTTGTTTATCTACGCAGCGTGGATCTTGGCTCTCGGCAATCAGCAAACTGGTTTAGCTGGTTCACTCGCTCTCTCAGTGCTTTTCCTTCCGACAGTGACTCGTACTGCTGAAGTTGTTCTGCGCTTAGTCCCCGGTGGTCTTCGTGAAGCGTCGTTAGCTCTAGGTGGTACCGAATGGCGAACAACTTCACGTGTCGTACTGCCAACATCACGTTCCGGTTTGGTCACCGCAGTCATTTTGGGTGTTGCTCGAGTTATTGGTGAAACAGCGCCATTGATCTTGACCGTCGGTGGAGCCTTCATCATGAACTGGAATCCATTAGCCGGAAAGCAAGATTCGCTCCCGTTCTTCGTATTCCGTTTAATTCGTTTCCCCCAAGAAGCACAAATCGCCCGTGCTTGGACTGGGGCCCTCGTTCTGTTGATTCTGGTTCTTGTGTTATTCGTCATCGCCCGCGCTATTGGCGGACGAGGACCAGACAACATCAGTCGTCTCAAGAAGCGTCGACTTAAGAGAAAGGGATTGGCATGACGTCAATCGATACCAACTCGTCAACCACAACAACTGGATCGTCAGACATCTCGTTACTTGATCCCGGTCACAAAGCCGCAGGCTTAACGGCAACCAATGTTGCTTGTTGGTTCGGAACCAAGAAGGTACTTGAAGGCGTGAACCTTGACATGGCACCGGGCCAAGTCACCGCACTCATCGGTCCTTCTGGTTGTGGCAAGAGTACTTTCTTGCGCACGCTCAACCGCATGCACGAACTTGTTCCTAGCGCAACACTTGCTGGCGAAATTCTCATCGATGGCGTCGACATCTACCGTGGAGCAATTCCGGTAACCGACGTACGTCGTCGTATCGGAATGGTGTTTCAAAAGCCAAACCCATTCCCCGCAATGACTGTTGCTGAAAATGTTCTTGCCGGCTTAAAGCTTTCAGGACTGAAGACCACTCGCTCCGAACGCGATGAACTCATTGAGTCATGCCTCTCCAAAGCTGGACTATGGAACGAAGTGAAGAATCGTCTCGGCGACCCAGGTCGTGCGTTGTCTGGTGGACAGCAACAGCGTCTTTGTATCGCACGTTCTCTTGCCGTGAGCCCGCAAGTGTTGTTGATGGACGAACCATGTTCGGCCCTTGACCCCACATCAACTCGCCGTATCGAACAGACCATTAGCGAAATCAGTGAAACTGTCACCGTGGTCATCGTGACCCACAACATGCAACAGGCACAACGCGTTTCACATCGTTGCGCTTTCTTCTTGGCTGCCGAGAATGAACCAGGACGCATCATCGAAGAAGGTCCCACTAAGGACATCTTCACCAATCCTCGCGACTCACGTACTAACGATTATGTAAACGGAAGGTTTGGCTGATGCGTCGCATCAAGAAACTCGTCGTAGCTTCGGCTGCACTGATTACCTCACTTGGAGTCGTCTCGCCTTCAGTGGTGCATGCTGAAGCCCCCGTCGACGGCGCTGGTTCGACATGGAGCCAGATCGCAGTTGACCAATGGCGCGCCGATGTGGCTCGCCAGGGTCTCGTTGTCAACTACCAAGGCGTCGGATCAACTGCTGGTCGAGTTGCGTACTACCAGGCACAAGTTGACTTCGCCGTATCTGAAATTCCATTTCAGAGCGCACAGTACGACCGTCAAGGAAACTTGTTAGCTGACGAAACTCAGTTGGCCGCTTCTCGACCGTACGCATATCTTCCGGTTGTTGCCGGCGGTACTGCGTTCATGTACAACCTCAAGGCCAACGGTCAAAGAATCACCGACTTGCGCCTATCTCCCGAGAGCGCAGCGAAGATCTTTACTGGTCAAATCACTATGTGGAACGACCCATTGATCGCTGCCGACAATCCGCAACGAGTCATGCCAGCTACCCGCATCAAGCCAGTTGTCCGCTCCGACGGTTCGGGTACAACTGCACAAATCACTGCTTACATGGCCGAGGAAACTCCCAGCGATTGGAATCAGTTGTGCCAGAAGGCCAACTTGGGTTCGTCGTGCCCCGTCACTTCTCTCTACCCAGATTTTCCGAATTCGGGATTTGCTGCGCAACAGTTCTCTGATGGAGTTGCCAACTTTGTCGCTGCTCAATACAACGATGGTGCAATCACCTATGTTGAATACGGTTACGCCAAAGAACGTGGCTTTCCTGTTGCGTCAGTCAAGAATGCATCTGGCAATTACGCACAACCGACAGCAGTGAATGTCTCGGTTGCATTGCAAGGTGCACGAATCAACCCTGACGGGACCCAGATTCTGCAAGGTGTTTATCGAAACGCAGATGCTCGGGCGTACCCCATTTCGAGTTATTCGTACATGATCGTTCCGACCACTGAGGCCGCGCCATTTAATGCTGCTAAGGGCAAGAGTTTGTCCGACTACATCTTCTACTTCCTGTGCGCTGGTCAGCAAAAGTCCGAGCAATTGGGTTACGCGCCGCTACCGAAAAACTTGGTTGAAGCTGCATTCGCTGCAGTCGCCCAAATTCCTGGGGCCTCTCCAGCACCTGCAATCAGTTCATGCAGTAACCCCACAATCACTGGCGACTTCTTGGTAACGAAAACAACAGCAACAACGGTTGCACCAGGCGCAACAACGGTTGCACCAGGCGCAAGTAAGCCCGGAGCAACTACCGCACCAGGCGTAACGACAACTCTTGTGCCTGGCAGCGAAGTACCGGGCTCAGAAGTGACAGTTGACGGCGAGATTGTTGATGCGGCTCCAGTAGAGGGCGTGACCGCCATTGCGACTCCCGGAGTAGCTATGGCAACAAGTGTCGAAATCGATACTCAAGGCAATGGCACATCAGTGCTGATTTACCTATTGATTGCGCTTTTGATTCTGGGCATCGTCTTCGCCCCGCCCATCGTGGCAGGTCGGTTACGACCATCTGTGAAGCAGTAGTCTTCACAACAAAGGAGTGCACAATGAAATCAAGAAAAGCAATCGCTCTTGTTTTGTTATCAATGGCCACGTTGTTGTCCTGCTCAAGTGACGAATCAACATCGACAACGACAACACAAGTCGAGGTCGGCACTCCTACCCCACCAATACCATCTGAAGTCAACGCCATCCCCTTCACCGTTGGTGCTGTGGCCGCAGCGGGTAACGCTGAAATCAGAATGAGTCTTCCTACAGAAACTCCTGAGGCATCTGAAGGTTTTTTCTTTCTTGAAGTTCAAGTCACCAGTGGTGCACTTGAACCATTCACTCTTCGTCCCGACATGTTCCGTGTCTACACCGTCGACGGAAGGTCATATACGCCAGTTGCTGCGGGAACAATTGAGCAATTCGGTAACGCCACACTTCAGACAAGAGAGTCGTACCAAGGAATTCTTGCGGTCAGCATTCCAACCGATTCAGAGCCAGCGTTGTTCTTGGCCAATCTTGCCGACTTGGGCGAACGATTTTTCCCGGTCGCCTTTTCGGTTGACCCAAACTTCACGCCAGCAGCCCCCGAAGGCTGATTACGTCGGTAGTTGACCAACTTTTTCGTTGGGTCCAACTTCTTCCCAGTCATGACCACGGCGAATCAAAGCCGACGACGACGGCAAGAACACCAATGGAACATTGGCGAGCTTCGTAGCACGTGCATGGCGATCAACCGTGACGGTTTCAGATTGAGCCACGATTGCCATACCGGTCAATAGCCCAAGCCCAAGAGCAAGCGCACCACCACGAGGGTCGATCATCGGATCACAAAAGGCCGATGCTGATGCGCCGACGCCAACGACCAAGCCGCCTTCTTTCAACACGTGTTGCACTGCTTCCCACACTGGAGTGTCTTTCAAAACACTGCGCATGTGAATCGGGTTGTCTCCAACAAACCACACCGCATCGGCCTTGCGAACGATTTTGATGGCGTCTTTATCCTCTGCTTCGTTACGGCGCATCACCATCAAAGCTTCAACCTCAACACCCAATCGTGAGGCCCACGCATTGGCGGCACTCACAAGTACCTCTGGACGTTCGAATGCATCTGCGGTTGGCAGAACGACAACCTTCTTCGCTTTCACTTCTTTCAACAAACGTGCGTCAAGTTCGTCATGAAGGCTAAATGCGCCTCCGCCTTGCAGTGCAATAATTCCGGTCATGTCACGAGCGTACGCCGTGGCAACGGTTGACTCGGTCGCTTTAGAGCGTTTCGAGCAAATGATCTTCGAGAGCGTCCCAATGATGGGCTTCAACTCCGATGGTCAAGCAGTAGTCGCGAATCGTTCCGTGGGTTTCACGAATGTCAGCCAAAAGTCCCTTGATCGAATCGGGGTGGGCCGACATCAACACTGGTGGCATGGTGGCAAAACGCTCAGCAAATTCGGGCGACACAACCTTGGCCCATTCGCGAGTCTTTTCACCAGCAAGTTCGCTCATCGCATAGTCGGCATACACAATCTCATCGGGCACTCCGAGGCCCGACAGCAGTAACGCCGCTAACAAGCCAGTGCGATCTTTTCCGGCGGCACAATGAAAAACCACTGGGCCATTGTCTTGGTCGCTCAAGATGCGCAAGGCCTCACCCAACAAGTGGCCGCCCTGTTGCAACATCAGGTGATACTTCTCACGTAGAAATTCGGCCTGCTCACCTTTCCAGTCGTGAGCTTCGTTCATATCCCAGGTGCGATCAATAATCGACAAGTGGTGAAACTCAACGTCGTATTGGTCAACCGGAAACGTGCCACGCTCGGACAACTCTTCGGTGGTCCGCAGATCAATCACTGTGCGTAATGCGAACGGTCGCAACGCTTCAACATCTTCGGGGGTCAATCGATACAGGCCGTCAGCGCGAAACACCTTGCGCCAAACAGTGCGACGTCCGTCGACTGTCGGGTAACCCCCGACATCACGAAAGTTGTGAACTGCGAACAATTCAATGAGACGATCGGGGTGGTCAAGAAGTTCAGCAATTGCTGCGGGCGTTGGAGTCACGGCTAGAGAGTACTTGCCCCAGGTAAACGCTTGGCTTTGCGATAGTTACCAATTGGTAACTATGCTCACTTCGTTGTCTTGGCCATTTGGCCCATCTCAGGAGTAATCACATGGCTATTCAGACTGTTGGAGTTGTCGGTTCAGGAATCATGGGTTCGGGTCTTGCCGAAGTCATTGCACGTGGCGGAATGAACGTCATCGTGCGCTCACGTAGTCAGGCCACCGCTGATGCCATGGTTGCATCAGTTGCCAAGGGACTCACCAAGCAAGTTGAGAAGGGCCGTCTCACCGAAGACGACAAGGCCGCGATTCTCGGACGCATCACCGCAGTGTCTGAACTCAGCGCTCTCGCCGATTGCGATCTCGTTATCGAAAGCGTTGTTGAAGACCTCGACACGAAGAAGTCTTTGTTCACCGAACTCGATCGCATTGTGAAGCCAACTGCAATCATTGCAACCAACACATCAACTCTTCCCGTGATTGAACTCGCAATGTGCACCTCACGTCCCGCGTTGGTATGTGGCATTCACTTCTTTAACCCCGCCACCGCGATGCCGCTCGTTGAAATCGTGCGCCCATTGTCGGCAAGCGATGAAACAATTGAAACCGCTACTGCTTTTGCCACTACGTGTGGCAAGCAGCCAGTACAGGTAAAAGATCGCGCTGGCTTCATTGTGAACGCGCTGCTCTTCCCATATCTCAACAACGCCATTCGCATGCTTGAACAGGGCACCGCAAATATGGAAGACATCGACACCGCCATGAAGGGTGGCTGCAACTTCCCCATGGGACCGTTTGCATTGCTCGACCTCGTCGGTCTCGATACTTCGTTATCAATCCTTGATGCGCTGTACAACGAGTTCCGCGACCCCAACTATGCCGCCATGCCCACACTGCGCCGCATGGTCGCTGCTGGCCAATTAGGTCGCAAGTCGAAGGCTGGCTTCTACAGTTACTGATGTGCGAGCCGCTGATGTGATGCCCTGGGTGTTAACGCCCGACAACATCAGCGCGTTGACTCGCCCACAAATTGCGTTTCCAGAATCGCAATACGATTTCAGTACGATCCCTATGGGCGACGACGACCTCGTTGCCATCGGTGCCGATCTTGAACCAGCAACATTGATCAATGCTTATTCGCATGGGTTATTTCCCATGCCGATGAATGGCAAAGAGATCGGTTGGTGGTCGCCAGCGACGCGCGGAATCATTCCGATTGATGGGCTTCAGATTTCGCGGTCGTTACAAAAACATCTCAAGCGATTCTCTATTCGTGTTGATTCATGCTTCGCTCAGGTCATGAAAGCGTGTGGTGATCCTCGTCGTCCACACGGATGGATCAACGTTGACTTCATTCGGGCATATTCGTATCTACATGCCATGGGTTGGGCCCACAGTGTTGAGGTGTTTTCGGGCGACGACCTCGTCGGTGGCGTCTATGGCGTGCGGGTCGGAAAGCTCTTTGCTGGCGAAAGCATGTTCCACACCCAAACCGATGCATCCAAGGCCGCTCTGGTTGCCCTGGTTGCCCTTCTTGACGCCACTGGCATCGCACTCTTTGATGTGCAGTGGACCACGCCACACCTTGAATCGATGGGTGCAATCGATATTCCCCGATCGGACTATTTAGCTTTGCTCGCGCGGGCGCAAAATCGCGACTAGCCCGACAGACTACGAACTATGGCTGAATCAGCAGACAAGGCAATCCGTCGCGACGAACCGTGGTTGATGCGCACCTACTCGGGGCATTCGACCGCAAAAGCTTCGAACGAGCTCTACCGCACCAACTTAGCCAAGGGCCAAACCGGATTGTCCATCGCTTTCGACCTTCCCACCCAAACTGGATACGACCCCGACTCACTGATGGCTGTCGGAGAAGTCGGCAAGGTTGGCGTACCAGTTGCTCATCTCGGTCATATGCGCACATTGCTTGACGGAATTCCGCCAGGGCAAATGAATACGTCGATGACCATCAACGCGCCGGCTGCATGGATGCTTGCGTTGTATGTCGCTAATGCTGAAGAACAAGGTGTTGCTGCCGGCGCATTGCGTGGCACCACGCAGAACGACATCCTGAAGGAATATCTCTCACGCGGTACATACATCTTCCCGCCTGTTCCATCGCGCCGACTCATTGTTGACATGGTTGCCTGGTGTGCAAACAACGCACCGAAGTGGAACCCCATGAACGTGTGCTCGTACCACTTGCAAGAAGTTGGCGCGACGCCCGTTCAAGAAATTGCCTTCTCATTGGCTAATGCCGTTGGCATTCTTGATGCCGTGCGCGATTCGGGTCAAGTGCCACCCGAACAATTCAGCCAAGTGTTCGGAAGTATTTCGTTCTTCGTCAATGCTGGTATTCGCTTCATCGAAGAAATTTGCAAGATGCGTGCATTCACCGAATTGTGGGATCGCATTGGCCTCGAGCGTTACGGAGTCACCGACGAAAAGGCTCGACGTTTCCGTTATGGCGTTCAAGTGAACTCACTTGGTCTCACCGAAGCGCAACCCGAAAACAACGTTCAACGCATTGTGCTTGAAATGCTTGCTGTTTCGTTGTCAAAGAACGCACGTGCACGGTCAATTCAGTTGCCAGCATGGAATGAAGCTCTCGGTTTGCCCCGTCCGTGGGACCAACAGTGGAGCCTGCGTATGCAACAAGTCTTGGCTTTCGAAACCGACTTGCTCGAATACGCCGACATCTTTGACGGGTCCACCGTTATTGAAAAGAAAACAGCCGACCTCCGTGACGCGGCATGGGCCGAGTACGAAGAGATCTTGGCTATGGGCGGAGCATTTGAATCGGTCGACACCTTGAAGGGTCGACTTGTGAAGTCGATGGCCGAACGCACCCGCCGCATTGAAAGTGGCGAGCAAATCGTTGTTGGTGTCAACAGCTACACCGAGTTTGAAGAGTCGCCATTGGGTGGCGAAGGCAACATCGTCAAAGTTGATCACGATGTTGAACGCCAGATGATTGAAGATGTCACTGCATGGCGCGCAAAGCGTGATGAAGCTGCAGTGCAGGCAGCGCTTGCCGAACTTCGCAAGGCGGCTCAAGGTAACGACAACATCATGGAGCCTTCAATTGCGTTGGCAAAGGCCGGCGGAACGACCGGCGAATGGTCTGGTGCTTTACGCGAAGTGTTCGGCGAATTCCGTGCGCCGACTGGTGTCGCTGCAGCAGTTGGCAAGCGACCTGGTGAACTCGCCGAAGTTGCCGCTTACGTACGCACGATTCCTGGTGGTCCACCGAAATTTCTCGTGGCCAAGCCTGGTCTTGACGGTCACTCAAGTGGTGCTGAACAAATCGCCGTTGCTGCTCGCGATGCCGGGATGGAAGTTGTGTACTCGGGTATTCGACTGACACCCGAACAAATTGCTGCCAGTGCTCGCGACGAAGATCCCGATGTGATTGGACTATCAATCTTGTCGGGTTCACATATGGCTCTCGTGCCGGCCGTGATTGCTCAACTCAAAAAAGAAGGCGTTGACATTCCGGTTGTCGTCGGTGGAATCATCCCTGAAGAAGATCGTCCAGTCTTGCTAGCAGCTGGCGTTACTGCGGTCTACACACCGAAAGACTTTCGGTTGAGTGACATCATGCGTGACATCGCCGAAATTGCTGCAGCTAACCGCAAGTAATGAAGTAACCCCAACGGCCTTTTCAGACAGCGACTGGTGTTTGCGAGTCAATCCAACGTTCAAGCGTCGGGCCGCTCTCGAAACTTGTGATCAATGCGTAGCGCGGATGATCGTGATTGTGCACAACGACATGCCAGAGGCGCTGTGTGTCAACAACGAAACGCGAGCCTTGTGGCAACGGCACTCGTCGTTCGGTTGAACGATCAGGTAAACCATCGGCGTCATTGTCCATCAACAACATGTAACTGTCGGGTTGGTCGGTCAATTCGATCCATGATCGGACCACCCAACCTTCGTTGTCGGGATTGAAACGATTGTTGTCATCGCGGTGGAACGAACGAATCGCAACATCGCGCTCTTGCGGTTCGAGTTTGATGATGCGTACTCGACCAAAGTTGGCTCCGACTCCGTCAACATACTTTTTGATCGTGGGGGCCATCGCCGCATTAGATGTCCAGAGAGCGTCCTTGTCGGTCTTGCCCTTATCCCAAAATCCACGACAATCAAGTTCACCATCGGCTGACGCAAGCGGAGCAAAGTTTGTGTCGCCGCCACTCTTCCAGTCCATGTATTCAAGTGACTCCCATTCGTTGCTGGGAATTTCAACATCCATAGGGCGCAGAATGACAAAGCCATCTTTTTCCAAAGCCGACATGCGGTAGTGCGGAGTCGCGAGAGGGATCGACACCGACCAGTGTTCTTTATTCGGCCAGAAAGGAGTGGTGCTGTCCGTGGTCATGGTTTCAGTCTACGAATCGCCACGAATGTATGCAGGGCACTTTGTCATGACCCCGCAGGGTCAGGGTGCCATTGTTGTTGAAGCGCCAGCGGCCGGAGCAGTTGTCGTGACAACTGCGGTTGTCGACGGGGCCGTTCCGTTACCAGGAATCGCCAACTTTTGTCCGGCTTGAATCGCATCGGCATTCGGTAGCCCATTTGCCGCAACAATGTCGGCGACAGCTACGCCGAATGACGCAGCGATTGCCGACAACGTATCGCCCTGTTGAACGGTGTAAAACTCTGAACTCGTCACAAGTGTTGTCGTTGATGATTCAAGCGGAATCGCCACAGTTGTCTCGCTCACCAATAACGGAAGAGTCTCAATAGATGTTGACTTGTCGCCACCACACGCACTGAAGACAGTCACAATGCTGATAATGCCAATGACCGATGCGATTGAACGAGTTTTCACAAAGCAAAGCGTAATGGGATTCTGGTGAGAAATATTCCCTATTTTCGGGGTTTTTTCTCACCAGAATTAAAACGAATCAAGTGTGACGATGGCTCACGTAATGGGCGAGCAATTCAAGTTCGACTTTGGCCGAGTCAAGAATCGGTAATGCCTTCAATGCATTGATCGCCTGATCGGTCAGCGAGCTAATCAGTGTTTCCATTTCACCGAGCGCGCCACAATCACGAATTGCGTCTTGCGCCCGTCGAACATCGTCGTCGGATAAGGCATCACGGCCGACTTTTTCAAGCACCTTCAGCTGACTTTCGTTTGCCCGTTCAACTGCGATGGCCATCAGCGGAGTCGGCTTGCCTTCACGTAAGTCATCACCGACCGGCTTGCCCGTTAACACCGTGTCGCCGAAAGCACCCATGACATCGTCACGCATCTGAAAGGCGTCTCCGAGTGGCAAACCATAGGCACTCAACAACGGGAGCAGTTCTTGCTGACGATCGGGAGCGGCCAACATCGCACCTAAATGCAACGGCCGCTCGATGGTGTACTTGCCGCTCTTGTACCGACAAATTCGTTCGGTCTTATAACGACGACGCTCGTTAAGAGACGTGCCGATGAGATCGAGTAGTTGACCGATATTCAGTTCGATACGAAGTTCATGCCAAATCTCGCGCGCTGCCAATGGTGCATCGCCCATGAGTTGATCGCTGTACACAAAGGCCAAGTCGCCAACCAAAATGGCAATGCCTTCTCCATAACGACGAGCCTCGCCGCTTCCGCCCGTGGTGCGATGTTGATCGGCAAAAACTTCATGCGTTACTGCCGCTCCGCGACGTGTGAGCGAACCGTCCATGATGTCATCGTGAAAAAGTGCGAAAGCATGAAGTAGTTCGAGCGCCGCACCAGTGTCGAGGCTCACTTGTGAATTGGGGTCTCCGCCAGCGCCGACGAAACCCCAGTGGCTGAAAGCCGGACGAAGTCGCTTTCCACCGGATGCCACCAGACGACTTATCTCGGCGACGGGGCTAGTTAAATCAGAATCAAAGCCCGACCAGCGAGCCTCTTCAACTGCCAGGAATGCCGAAAGATGTGACTCGGTACGCCGCGCGATGTCGACAAGAGATTGCGGAGGGCTTGAACTCACGGTGTCAGGTTAGAGGCGACTAGCCCTCAAGTCCGTTCACAACATTGTCAATCTGCAGTTTGGCATTACCGATTCGGTCACGACACAAACGAATGAGTTCAGATGCGCGTTCGACGCGACTTGCCAAAACATCGACATCAACATCGGTGCGTTCAAGTTCGGCCAAAATTGTTTCAAGTTCTTTGAGGGCTTCGGCGTAACCGATTTCTTCTTCATTTTTCGTAGCCATGATGTCTCCTTTAGTTCACTGTGCTTGTGACGTCACCGTCATGAAGCGCTGTTGTCAAAATATCGCCAGTTGTAACGTCGCTCACATTGCGCACAATTGATCCATCGGCGCGACGCGTGATTGACCA
>Ga0255114_1000148_pt1 | contig 19446 bp, 19 predicted proteins | sample Law_Law_RepA_8h_FD_188477 | JGI IMG/M metagenome (GOLD analysis project Ga0255114, IMG submission 188477) | Freshwater microbial communities from St. Lawrence River, New York, United States - Law_Law_RepA_8h | ecosystem: Environmental > Aquatic > Freshwater > River | place: USA: New York...
TTGGCGCAACAATGGTGCTAGTTTTTGGATATCCCGAAAGTCCTTTTTCTCAACCAAAAAACATATTTTTCGGCCATTTTAGCACATCATTGGTTGGTATTTTAATTTTACAATTTTTACCGATCGATCAATATTTACAAATTGCAATTGCGGTAGGTCTTGCAATATTCGTAATGATATTACTTGGTGTGACTCACCCTCCAGCAGGAGGGAATCCAATTCTTATAATTCTTGGCACTTCTTCATACCCTTTTCTTTTAAATCCAATTATTTTTGGATCCTGCATAATTATAATATATGCAGTTATTCTAAATCGAGTAATTTTAAAAAAAAACTATCCTAATAGTTGGAAAAGTTCGATTTAACTCATAAAATATTGAGAAATTTAAAATTCGATTATTTGCTGTGCACTTTTATTATTTTGTGCTTTAATTCTCTAAAATTAAAATACAAAGGGAGTAAATAATGAAAATTTTGTGTGTGCTATATGACAACCCAAAAAAAGGGATGCCAAAGAAATATCCTCTTAGTAAATTACCAGTAATTAAAAAATATCCTGACGGACAAACTTTACCTACTCCTAAAGGAAGAGATTTTAAACCCGGAACATTACTTGGTTGCGTGTCAGGAGAATTAGGTCTTAGAAAATTTTTGCAAAAAAATGGTCATAAGTTAGTTGTTACGTCAGATAAAGATGGAAAAGGATGTCGTGCTGATAAAGAATTAAAAGATGCTGACATTGTTATATCACAACCGTTCTGGCCTTATTACTTAACAAGAGAAAAGATGGAGTCTGCTCCAAATTTAAAATATGCAATTACTGCAGGGATTGGTTCTGATCACGTAGATCTACAAGCTGCCATGGATCATAATATTGATGTTTATGAAGTTACTTATTGTAATTCAAGATCAGTTGCAGAGCACATTGTAATGATGATTATTTCTCTAGTTAGAGATTATCATAACCAACATGCTATCGTTAATAGAGGTGGCTGGAATATTGCAGACGCAGTTCATAGATCTTATGATGTTGAAGGAATGCATATTGGAACAGTTGCTGCTGGGCGAATTGGTTTAGATGCACTTAGAAAAATGAAACCTTTCGGAGTTCATTTACACTATTTTGACAAACATCGATTACCTAAATCTGTTGAAAAAGAATTAAATCTAAAATTTCACAGTTCTGTTGAATCTTTAGTTAAAGTTTGCGACGTAGTAACAATCAACTGCCCTTTACATCCTGAAACAGAAAATCTTTTTGATAAAAAAATGATTAACAAAATGAAAAAAGGTGCATACATCGTTAATACTGCGCGTGGCAAAATATGTAACAAACAAGCTATTGCGGCGGCATTAAAATCTGGGCAATTAAGTGGATATGCGGGAGACGTTTGGTTCCCACAACCAGCACCAAATGACCACATTTGGAGAAAGATGCCTCATCACGGTATGACGCCTCACACTTCTGGAACATCTTTGTCTGCTCAAACGCGTTATGCAGATGGAGTGAGAGAAATTCTAGAAAGTATCTTCTCAAGAAAACAAGTTAGAAAAGAATATACCATTGTTAGAAATGGTGAACTTGCAGGCACTGGTAAACACTCTTACACTAAGGGTAATGCTACGGGCGGATCTAAAGAAGCTGCTAGATATAAAAAAAGATAATTTCGATTTGAATTATAGGGGTTTTGGAACTAATTAGCTCCCAAACCCTTATAAATTTTATAACTCAAAAAAATTTTAATAAAAATAAGGCTTAATTTTTATAGGCCTACACTCACAATTTTGTTAGTTTAGCTCTTAGAAATATTTATCACGGTCTTGTAGTGAAATGGATATCATCCTAGTCTTCGAAACTAGAGTTCTAGGTTCAAGTCCTAGCAAGACCACCAAAATTATTAATCATGTCAATTAACGAATATAAATTTGAAATAACAGAAGAAAAAAATAATACGCGCTTAGATTCTGCTCTTGCTGTTTTAATTCCAGAAATTAGTAGAACAAGAATTAAAAATATTATTAATGAAGGTTTTGTTAAAATTAATAAAATTCAAATAACTCAACCTTCAATAAAAATAAGATCTTCTGACATTGTAGAAGTTTTAATACCTGAGCCAAAGGAAGTTAATATTGCCGCAAAAGATATTAAACTGGATATTCGTTATGAAGACGCTGATTTATTAATTATTAATAAATCTCCTGAAATGGTTGTTCATCCTGGTGCTGGAAACTTTGACAACACTTTAGTAAATGCTCTTATGTTTCATTGTAAAAACAAACTTTCAACCATTGGTGGAGAATTAAGACCGGGCATAGTTCATAGAATCGATAAAGGAACCAGCGGTCTGTTAGTGGTTGCAAAAAACGATAATGCTCATATTTTTTTATCAAAACAGTTTGCAGAGCATACTATCAAAAGAGTTTATGAGGTCCTTGTTTATGGAAGAATGAAACCAAGCTCTGGACAAATTTCTTCTATGATTGGCAGAAGTAAATTTAATAGAAAAAAAATGAGCATCAATACCTCTAGAGGAAAAGATGCTGTTACAAATTACAAAACTATAGAATTTTTTACAGGTAAAAAAATTGCTGATATGAGCTTTCTTGAATGCAGACTGGAGACAGGAAGAACTCATCAAATCCGAGTTCATCTTTCATCTCACGGCAATCCTATTATTGGTGATCAAATTTATGGAAAACAAAATAAATTTATTAGAGATATTGATCCTGAATTTAGAGAACTATTAGAAGGATTTAAAAGACAAGCTTTGCATGCAAAATCAATTGGATTTATTCATCCAACTACAAAGAAAGAAATAGAATTTGAATGCGAAAAACCAAAAGATTTTGAAAATCTACTAAAAACAATAAAAAAACTTAAGTTTTAATATCTTGTTATAATAGTTATAATACCCACATAAATACTATGGAAAAAATTGAAAAAAATTCTAATCTTCCGACACTTACACCTGAGGGAAGTTTAAATTCTTATTTATTAAAAATTAGAAAATTTCCAATGTTAGAGCCTGAGCAAGAATATACACTTGCAAAAAATTGGCGTGAAAAAGGAGATAGAGAGTCTGCTCACACTTTAGTTACAAGTCATTTAAGATTAGTTGCAAAAATTGCGATGGGATACAGAGGCTACGGCTTACCTGTTGGAGAATTAATATCTGAGGGAAACATTGGTTTAATGCAAGCTGTTAAAAAATTTGATCCTGAGAGAGGATTTAGACTTGCAACATATGCGATGTGGTGGATTAAAGCTTCTATTCAAGAATACATTTTAAGATCATGGAGTTTAGTTAAAATTGGAACGACTGCTGCACAAAAAAAATTATTTTTTAATCTTAGAAAATTAAAAAACCAAATTTTTGCTATTGAAAGTGGTGATATGACTGATGCTCATGTTAAAGAAATAGCAAGTCGACTAGATGTGAATGAAGATGAAGTTATTTCAATGAACAGACGAATGGCTGGACAAGAAAAATCATTGAATGCTAAAATTTCCGATGAAGAACAAAGCGGTCAGTGGCAGGATTGGATTGTCGATGAAAATGCTGATCAAGAACTATTAATTTCTCAACGCCAAGAATTAGATCAAAAACATGCTTTATTGCAAACGGCTTTAAAAATTTTAGATGAGAGAGAAAAAGAAATTTTATATGACAGAAAACTTATTGATGAGCCAAAAACTTTAGAAGAGCTTAGTCAAAAATATAAAATTAGTAGAGAAAGAGTAAGGCAAATTGAAAATAGAGCTTTTGAAAAAGTTCAAAAAGCAATGTTAGAGAATATTAAAACAAAACCTTTCATTACGCATTAAAAGGGTCTTCGACAAAAATCGTATCTTCTCTTTCAGGACTTGTTGAAATACTTGCAATCTTAACACCTATAAAATCTTCAATAGCCGCAATATAGATTTTAGCTTTCTCAGGTAATTCTTTGTAATTTCTTATTCCTTTAGTTTCAGACTTCCATCCTTCATAAGTTTTGTAAATAGGCTCTACTGCAAATTGATCTTCTGATGCACTTGGAAAAAAATCAAATTCTTTACCTCTTAATTTGTAACCAACGCAAAATTTAATTTCATCCAATGTATCAAGAACATCTAACTTAGTTAGTGCTATGCCAGTAATTCCTGAAATAGTAGCTGATTGCTTTACAAGAACTCCATCAAACCAACCGCATCTTCTTTTTCTGTTAGTGACAGTTCCAAACTCATGACCTCTTTGACCAATTAATTCACCAGTTGCATCTTTAAGCTCAGTTGGAAAAGGACCTTCCCCTACTCTCGTTGTATAAGCCTTGGTAATTCCAAGAACATAATCAATTGTTTTTGGACCACATCCTGTACCAACGGATGCTGTTCCAGCTACTGTATTTGATGAAGTGACATAAGGATAAGTTCCATGATCCACATCAAGTAATATTCCTTGTGCACCTTCAAATAATATTTTTTTATTTAACTTTTGATATTCAGCTATTTTTTTCCAAACTGGCTGAGAAAATTTTAATATCTGCGGTGCAATCTTTAATAATTCATTAATTAATTCATCTGATTTATATATCTTCTTTTTTAATCCTTTTCTTATTGCATTATGATGTTCTAAAATAACTTCTAATCTTTGCTCTAAATTTGTTTTTGAGCGCAAATCCATAACTCGAATAGAACGTCTGCCAATCTTATCTTCATAAGCAGGTCCTATTCCTCTTCTTGTAGTTCCAATTTTAGATTTTGCTGCATCTTCTCTGATCTCATCCATTTCTTTATGAAAAGGGAGAATTAAAGTTGCAGTATCAGAAATAATTAAATTACCTTCATTAACATCCACACCTTTTTTTTTAATCTCTTCAATTTCTTCTAACAATGCCCAAGGATCGATAACAACACCATTTCCAATAATTGAAATCTTATCTCCTCTAACTATTCCTGATGGAAGTAATTTTAATTTAAAAACTTTTCCGTTAATAACTAATGTGTGACCTGCATTATGCCCACCTTGGAATCTAATAACGACATCGGCTTGCTCTGAAAGCCAATCCACAATCTTCCCTTTGCCCTCATCACCCCACTGAGAGCCTACAACTACAACGTTTGTCATAAGTAAATTTTTTTAGATCTCTATAAAGATTTAAATTATTTAATTTAATAAAGCCATATGATTAATTGGCCCGTGCCCTCTTCCAAATTTTGGATTTAGTAAAATTGCTTTATGAACATATTGAATAGATCGTCTGCACGATTCGTTCATATTGTAATTTTTGGAAATAAAAGAAGCGATTGCACTAGATAAAGTACAGCCTGTGCCATGTGTATTTTTAGTTTTAATTTTCTTATTTTTAAAAATTTTAATATTTTTTTTTGAAATCAATACATCTTCAATAAAAGATTTATTAGTATGACCTCCTTTTATAAGAACAAACTTAGGTCCAAATTTTAGAATTTCTTTTCCAGCTTTAATTACATCTTCTAAGGTTTGAATCCTTTTTTTAATCAAAGTTTCAGCTTCCGGAATATTTGGTGTTACTAATAATGCATAAGGAAGCAATTTTTTTCTTAAATAATTAATAGAACTATTGCTGATTAATCTGTGACCTCCTTTAGCAACCATCACAGGATCGATTATAATATTTTTTAATTTGTATTTCTTAATAGCCTTTATAACTTCTTTGATAACGCCCACATTTTGCAGCATCCCAATTTTTACAGAATTTGGTTTAATATCCTGAACCGAAAATGAAATTTGATTAAAAATTTCTTTTGGCGAAACAGGAACAATTGATTTTACTCCTGTGGTATTTTGAGCGGTAATCGCAGTTATTGCTGTCATTGCATAAACACCAAGTGATGTTGCTGTTTTAATGTCTGCTTGAATACCAGCTCCACCGCTAGAATCTGAACCTGCAATAATTAATAATTTAGACTTTAGTTTCAATGTTAGGCGTAATTAAGTATTAGTTTTTTAACTTCGCCCAAAGTGTCTTTGATTAATTTCTTATCTGAGCTTTCAACCATTATTCTAACAAAATTTTCGGTTCCTGATTTTCTAACTAGCAATCTACCTTCTTGTTTTAAACTTTTATCAATCTGATCAATTCTTGCTTTCAGAGATTTATTTTCAACAATATTTTTATTCTTAACTTTAATATTTTCTAAAACTTGAGGAATTTTTTTAAATACTGAAAATACTTTACTTGCTTTACCATTATTTTTTAAAGAATTTAAAACTTCTAAAGCAACTAATAGTCCATCTCCTGTAGTTGCAAGGTTTCCAAGGATAATGTGTCCTGACTGTTCTCCTCCTAAATTATATTTTAAACTATTCATTTTTTCTTTAACATATCTATCTCCTACATCTGCTCTATGAAATTTAATATTATTAGTTTTAAAATAATTCTCTAATCCTAAATTAGTCATTAATGTACCGACCACTCCTCCTTTTAAAATCTTTTTCTTTTTCCAATTTTTTGCAATCATCGCAATAATTTGATCGCCATCAATAATTTCTCCTTTTTCATCACACATAATAACTCTGTCAGCGTCACCATCGAATGCTATACCAATATCTGCCTTATGAGTTTTTACTGATTGCTGAATAAGCTCTGGATGAGTTGATCCGCAATTTTTATTAATATTAAATCCATCTGGGTTGATTCCAATAGCCACAACTTCAGCTCCCAATTCTCTAAGTAAAGCTGGCGCCGATTTATAAGAAGCTCCATTTGCACAATCTAGGAATATTTTCATTCCTGATAAATTAAATGATTTTGGAAAAATATTTTTTAATATTTCTATATAATTTTCAGTTGCATCTTCTAACCTTTTGGCTCTGCCTAATAAGTTCGGTTTTACTAAATATTTTTCAACTTTATCGTCTATTAATTTTTCAATTTGTTTTTCAACTTTATCAGAAAGTTTCATACCATCAGGTCCAAAAAGTTTTAACCCGTTATCGGTATGCGGATTGTGTGACGCTGTTAACATAATTCCAAGATCCGCTTTCATAGATTTTGTTAACATAGCAAGACCGTTTGTTGGTAATGGTCCTAATAACAAAACATCCATGCCCGCAGAAATAAGTCCTGAGACTAAAGCGGGTTCCAGCATGTAGCCTGATAATCGAGTGTCTTTTGCAATGATTGCTTTGTGACGTTGTTTATTTTGATTAGAAAAATATGTTCCTGCAGCAAGACCAAATCTAAAAAACATTTCTCCAGTAATACTACCTTTATTAACTTCTCCTCTAATACCGTCAGTTCCAAAATACTTTTTCATTATTTATTTAAAAAATGAGAATAAACTTTAAGAGCTTCGCTCGTTTCTTGTATATCATGAACCCTGAATAGCTGAATACCCTGCAAATATGAATACAAAACAGAGGCTATTGTACCTCCCAATCTTTGTGGATTATCTTTTTCGCCCATAATTTTACCTATAAAACTTTTTCGCGAAGGACCGACCATTATCGGATAACCAAGACTGTGAAACAATGAAATCTTAGAAATAATTTCTAAATTATGTTCTAAAGTTTTTCCAAAACCAATTCCCGGATCAATAATAATTTGCTCATCCTTAATTCCATTATCTTTTAAAAATTTAATTTTATTTTCAAAATAATCAAAAATATCTAGTAATACATTTTCGTAAGTTGGATTATTTTGCATATCTTCAGGTGTGCCTTGTGAATGATTTAAAATAATTGGTTTTCCTGAATCTTTTACAACTTGATATGATTGCTGATCAAAATCTAGTGCTGACACATCATTTAACATATCCACTCCTAAACTTATGCCGTGTTGCATTACTTTAGACTTTCTTGTGTCTAGTGAAATTAGTTGGTTTGAATATTTCTTTTTTATCAATTGAATTGTCTCAGATACTCTTGCAATTTCATCTTGCTCATTAACTGATTTTGCACCCGGTCTTGTCGATTCTCCACCAACATCAATGATATGAGCTCCAAAATCAATCATGCTCTTAACATGATCAATTGCTCTAAAAGTAGTGTTGTATTTTCCGCCATCAGAAAAACTGTCTGGCGTAACATTTAATACTCCCATCAAAATGGGGTTTTTAAAATTTAAATTAAATATATTTTTTCTTTTTAAAGTAATTTTGTTTAAATCGTTTTCGATTTCATTTCTAAAATCTAATCTTTCTAATTCTAGAACGCTATACTCTTCAACTGTATGTCCATCAGATTGTCTTTTTAAAATCTCTACTGATAAAAAACCAACATCATCTAATCCGCAAAGGCTTTTAGCGGTCCCTTCTTGAATAAAATAATTAGCTTTTTGACCAAAGACAATATTGGTTGGCCTTATATAAATACTCTTCATGAAAGAAAAGTTAGATTAACTTTGCGTATTAGGCTTTAAACCAATTGCTCCTAAAGCGCTACCTAGATTTTTCTTTGTAGTGCTAGCTTCTTCTTTTCCCGATAGACGTTTTGGATAAACATTTTCGAATACTATTTTTTTAATTTCTTCACCTGATAGTGTTTCGTAAGTCAATAAAGCTTTTGAAACTTTATGAAGTTCGTCAACTTTCTCTGCTAATATTTTTTTAGCCCTTGCGTAACCAGCCTCAACTATTTTTTTTACTTCAAAATCAATTTTCTTAGCAGTTTCTTCTGAAACATTCTGTGTTCTAGAAACGGATCTTCCTAAAAATACTTCTTCTTCATTTTCTTGGTATGCAATAGGTCCTAATTGATCACTCATTCCATATCTAGTAACCATATTTTTTGCCATTTTCGTTACCATTTCAATGTCAGAGGATGCTCCAGAGGTTACGTTGTCATAACCGAATATCATTTCCTCAGCAATTCTACCTCCCATAGCAACAGAGATATTACCAAACATTTTTTCTCTAGTTATAGATAATTGGTCTCTTTCTGGCAGTCTCATAACCATTCCTAAAGCCCTACCTCTTGGAATGATTGTTGCTTTATGAATTGGATCTGATGTTGGCTCATACAAAGCAACAACTGCATGTCCACCTTCATGGTAAGCAGTTAATGTTTTTTCTTCTTCAGTCATAACCATGGATTTTCTTTCTGCTCCCATCATGACTTTGTCTTTCGCCTCTTCAAGATCAGACATGGTAACAATTCTTTTATTTTTTCTTGCAGCAAGTAATGCAGATTCATTTACAATATTTGCAAGATCAGCTCCTGAAAAGCCCGGTGTACCTCTTGCGATAACTTTAGGATTTACATCTGGTCCTGTTGTAATTTTCTTAAGATGCACCTTTAGGATAGCTTCTCTACCAATAATATCTGGATTAGATACGACAACTTGCCTATCAAAACGACCTGGTCTTAATAAAGCGGGATCTAAAACGTCTGGTCTGTTAGTTGCTGCAATTAAAATTACGCCCTCATTAGTTTCAAATCCATCCATCTCGACAAGTAACTGATTTAATGTTTGCTCTCTTTCATCGTTCCCCCCGCCTAAACCAGCTCCTCTACTTCTGCCGACAGCATCAATCTCATCTATAAATATAATACAAGGAGCGCTCTTCTTTCCTTGCTCAAACATATCTCTAACTCTAGATGCTCCAACTCCAACGAACATCTCAACAAAATCTGATCCTGAAATTGTAAAGAAAGGAACATTTGCCTCTCCTGCAATTGCTCTTGCTAATAAAGTTTTACCTGTTCCTGGAGGTCCAACAAGCAAAGCGCCTTTTGGAATTCTTCCTCCTAATTTTTGAAATTTTCTAGGATCTTTTAGAAAATGAACAATTTCTTCTAATTCTTCTTTTGCTTCTTCAACTCCAGCAACATCTTGGAATGTGACTCTGCCATGAGCTTCTGTAAGTAATTTTGCTTTTGATCTTCCAAATCCCATAGCTCCACCTTTGCCACCTTGCATCTGACGCATGAAAAATATCCATACTCCAATAAGCAGTAACATAGGAAACCATGATAATATTATTCCCCACAACGAAGGTCCCTTTTCTTCTCTAGGGCCTGCGGTAATTGCAACTCCCTTTGCTGATAATTTTTCAACTAAATTTGGATAATTTGGAGAGTAAGTTTTGAAACCCTTGCCGTCTCTAAAGTTTCCAGAAATTTCACTACCTCTAATATCAACTGAAACAATGTTTCCTTTATCCACTTCTGTTAAAAAAGTAGAAAATGGCATTTCAGTTTTTCCAGCGATTGATCCTGGATTTTGGAAAAGATTATATAAGCCTAAAACGAGTAGAACGATTACGCCCCACATCATTAAATTGCGCAAATTCATAGTTTAAAAGTAATCATTATTATAGATTAAACAAGTGCTATTCTCAAATAAATCTAAGATATCGCACCATAAAACTATCGTTTTTAATGTTGTATTTCTTATTCTTAAAATTAATAAAAGGAACAAATAACAAGTCTCCTTTATTGGTCCAAAAAGATGGTAATGTTTTTTTTGCATGCATTGGGATTTTATTTCCAGATTCAATAACTTTATTTTTTTTTAAATATTCAATTCCATTGTTACCCAATTTTTTAACAATAAATTGTTGTTGATTATTAAAATTGTTATAAACTAAAAAACGATTATCCCAATTTATTCTTTGTTTTTTTTTATTTAAATTTTCGACTGCAACATTTCTGCCTTCTCTATAAAATGAAATTATATTTTTATTTTTCTCAATTAAACATCCGCCTAAAGTTGAAGATTTAAAAGATTTTGCTGATAAATTTTTCATTAAACTTTTTAAACTATCTGATCGTGGCGGATAATATTCCCCTGAGACAAAATGAATTGCTTTGATAATAACTCTAAAGATTACTTCTTGTGCTTCATTATTAAAAATAGAAGACTTTAACGTCACATAGCCTTCTTTATAAAAGTTTAAATATTTTTTTTCAGACTTAAAAATATAAAAATCTAATGAATCTTTAGCGATATTAAGATTGTCTATAGTTTTGATAATACGTTTAGGATCAAACCCTTCCTTCTGTAACTTTGTCTGCATTTTTCTAATTCTAACTCTTAAAAATTTATCATTCTTATTTGAGGGATCTTCAGTCCATGATGAATAGGATTTTTTTGTGACACTTAACAATTCTTCTTTATTTAAATTTAATAGAGGTCTTAAAAGATAAAAATTTTTATTGTATTCAAAAATATTTTGTAATGAAGTTAACCCTTTAATACCGCTGCCTCTAATTAATCTTATATAAAAATTTTCAATTAGGTCGTCTTGATGATGTGCAAGAATGAGAAATTTGATTTTTCTTTTTGCACAATATTTTTCGAATAAATCATATCGTAGATCTCTTGCTTTTTTTTGAATGTTAGAAGAAAATTTCTCACCCTTATAAGTTAAAATCTTAGCCTTGATTTTTTTTTGTGTTAAACTTTTGTAAGTCTGCTTTGCTTCTTCAGCAGATTCCTTTCTAAGTTTATGATCAATAATTAACGATACAAAATCATTATCATTTTCTAATGAGTATAACTTTGCAAGTACACTAAGAGCTAGACTATCGCTACCTCCTGATACTGCAATTGCAAATCTTTCTTTGCCAATTAAAGATGAAATTTTTTCTCTGAAACGAAAATAAATATGATTTATTTTTTTATCTTCTAATAATTTAAGACTAACTACAGTTAAATCTTTTCTTTTCATAAGATGATTTTTGTAAGATTGAAGCATCAGTCTTAGGATAAGCTTTTTTTAAATTAATGATCATCTTACAACCTTGTTCAATTTCGCCAAGCTCCGCAAGTGTTACTCCTAATTTTAACAAATTTTCAGAAGCTTTTGGACTGTTAGGATATTTTTGGTAACCGTCTAGGAATGCTGCAGCTGCATCTTCATAAAGTTGTCTAATATAAAAAGTTTCTCCATACCAAAACTGTGCACTCCCTGCGAGTTCATGCTTTGAATGAGTATCTACAAATTCTTTAAAAGCAATTTCTGCTTTTTCAAAATCTCCGCTTTTCATAATATTCGTCGCATATTTATACTGTTCTGCGATTGAAACTTTTGGCAAAACTTTTGTCTTAGGTTTATTAACTTTTTCTTTTAATTTAATATTTTCAGACTGGACTGGTTGTTCCTGAATAAGATTTTCTTCTTCTTTATTAACTTCTTCAGAATTTAAAATATTAGTTTCATTTTTTTTTACTATCGGGGCTTTTTCTAAAATCACTTCTTTAGGAGCGCTAACCTTTTCACTAATAGCTTTATTACTTTCTAATTGCTGAAATCTAAACTGACTATCGTTTGAAACTTTATTTAGTCGATCGGATAACTGTTGAAGTTTGTAGTTATTTTCTTCAAATTTTGATGTCATTTGCTGGATTTGTTTTTCTAACTCTGAAATTTTAGCTAACTGTCTAGTTAAAGCCTCATTCACAACAACATTGTCCGATGGTAGAGCTACATTCTTGCTATAAACAGCTTTTTCTAAAGTTTGAATATCTTTTTGAATTTTTTCTAATCTATCTAACAATTCATTCATTTTATCTTGTTGCGCAAAAGAAATATTTGCGAAAAATACGATAACTAAGATCTGTAGTAAGAATCTATTATTTAAAAACATATTCACTTATTTTATTTAATTTAAATGGCAAAAAAAAGACCCTAATGAATTTCTCATTAGGGTCTTTTATGAAGTTTTTAATATTAATTAGTTTTAACTGTTACTGTTCTTCGGTTTTGTGACCAAGCTAAAACATTTGATGCTGGATTAGCAGGTTTTTCTTTACCGTAACTAAGAACTTTAATTCTATTAGCAGCAACACCATTGCTGATTAAATAGTTTTTAGCAGCTGTTGCTCTTCTTTCGCCAAGGGCCAAGTTATATTCTCTTGTTCCTCTTTCATCTGCATGACCTTCAAGGACTACATTTAAAGTCGGATTTGCTTTTAAATAAGTAGCTTGTTTGCCAAGAGTTGTTGTTGCAGCTGAAGTTAATTCTGATTTGTTAGTTGAGAAAAACACTCTATCTGGAACTCCATCCGCTAAGAATTTAACTGTTTCTGTTCCAGTATAAGCATCGTCGCCTTTTGTTGTTGTTGTTGTTGCTTGTTGCGTTGCACAAGCACCTAAAAATAAAGTCATTGCTAGAGCTAGAGCAACTTTATTTAGATTTTTAAATAACATTATTATTCCTTTGTTTATAATTTTACTGAATAATCTTGATATTTTAATGTAATGAATAATGCAACTAATAAGTTAATTGCTTATTTTCCTGATAATAATCCTGACCAAGATGGGTCTGAAGCATCAGTTGGCGTTTGAATTAAACGTTCATTATAACCTGTCAAATCAATAGACCATAATTTTGCACCACCTCCTCTTCCGCTGCTATCAGAGGCTGTCTCTCTATAAAATACAAGAACTCTTCCATTGGGCGCCCAAGATGGTGCTTCTTGATAATAGTTTTCAGTCAATAATCGTTCACCAGAACCATCGGATCTCATAACTCCAATATAAAATTTATTCCTATATAATTTAGTAAAAGCTATTAAATCACCTCTTGGTGACCAAACTGGTGTTCCATAAAGTCCTTCACCAAAGGATATTCTTTTTACATTCGTGCCATCGCTTTTCATTGTGTAGATTTGTTGGAAGCCACTACGGTCAGAATTAAATGTAATGTAAGAACCGTCTGGAGAGTAAGAAGGCGAAGTATCTATTGAAGGATGATCTGTTAATTTCTCAACAACTCTTGTTTTAATATCCATTGTATAAATATCAGAGTTACCTTCCTGCGCAAAACTCATAATTATTTTTTTTCCATCAGGAGAAAAACGTGGGGCAAAAGTCATTCCTGGAAAATCTCCAACTAAATCTTGAATTCCTGTTTCAATGTTTAATAAATAAACTCTAGGTAAATTTTTAAAATAGGACATATAAGTTACCTGCTGACTTGTTGGACTAAATCTAGGAGTTAAAACTAATTCATTGCCCAGTGTTAAATATTTTACTCCATAACCATCCTGATCCATTACCGCTAATCTTTTTTTTTTATCTACTTTTGGTCCAGTCTCAGACACATAAATTATTCTAGAATCAAAATAACCTTTCTCTCCTGTTAATCTTTCGTAAATTTTATCTGAGATCATATGAGATACTCTTCTCCAATTATCAGGCGTAGTATAAAAAGCTAAAGCTGATAATTCTGTTGCTGATACAACGTCCCACAATTTAAATTCAACTCTAAGTCTACCTTCTTTTTCTAACGAAATTTTTCCAGTAACAAGTACTTGGGTTTTTATAAAAGCCCAATCTTCAAATCTTGGTTTGTTGTGAGCTGGTTCTGGTCTTTGAATAAACGATTTTTTTTCTAATGCAAAAAATAAACCTGATCTTGAAAGATTATTTTGTATTAATTCAGGAATTTTACTCTCAAGTTTTAAATTTTTTATGTTATCAGCTAATTTTGAATCTAAATAAAAATCAGAGATTGCTGTTGGTAAAGGATCTAAATTTCCCCTTGTTATATCTACTGAAACAAGTGCAAATGACTTTGTTGATAAAATAAAAAATAATACAAGAATTGTAAAAATTTTATATTTCATATTAACCTTTTAACATTTCTTTAGCGTCAAAGTTTAATTGCATTTCTTTCCACTTTTCATAACCAGTTGATGGTACTTTAAGAGGATTGCAAAGCTTAACAGCCCTCAATGCACTCTCTGCTAATATCTTATAATAAGTTTGTCCAGTCGTATTCATTCTTGCTTGATCTAAAATCTCACTACTTACTAATGAGCCGTCTGGATTAAGTTTTATTTTTATTCTGACTGTTAAATTTTCATTATAAGGAAGTCCGATAGGTATGTTCCAGCATTTAAATATTTGGGCTTTAATCGCATCTTCCTGAGTTATTGTAAGTTTGGATGTAACAACATTTTTTTGTTGGCTTTGAGTAGCTTCTAAACTTGGCTTATTATTAGCTTCTGCATTGTCTTTTTTGGATTTATCTATAAGTGCAGAAATCTTATTGGGGTCAAAAATCTCTTTTTTTTCAAATTCTGAAGTTTGTTTTGTTAAGTCTTCAACTTTAACTGGGTTTTGTCTTTTTTCTAATAATTCTTTAATTTGTTTTATGTTTTCTGGCAAAGGTACGGCATCTGGTTTTTCTTTTGGTACAATTTTAGGTGGAGCTTGTTCGGTTACAACTCTGTCTTTTATTTTTTTATCAGTTTTTGCACCATCAGAAACTTTGGGAGCGTAGGGTATATTTGTTCTTTCCCCAATTTGAACAAGATCTACAGACATAACTAAAGGTGCCTGCACTCTTCCCATTAGAAAAGGTAAAGTTATACTGCTAATAATAAGAATAACGAAGTGAGTTATAAAAGAAATCTTAAGACTCTTTTGCATGACATTATTTTTTGCTTTTAGAAAGTGGTGGTCCTGAAATTAAAGCAACTTTCGTAAAACCAGCTCTAGAAAGCAATCCCATCACTTCCATAACTCTTCCATAATCTATTGACTTGTCCCCTCTTACATAAATTCTAGTATCAGTTCTATTTTTTGACATTGCTAGAATTTTAGAAACTAATTGACTGGTTTCAACTTGGGTTTCTTGAATAAAAGTTTCTCCTTTTGCATTAATGCTAAGGGTCAATGGCTCTTTATCATCGGGCAATGAGTTTGCAGAACTATCAGGCAAATTAACAGCGACACCAGCGGTTAACATTGGCGCTGTGACCATAAAAATAATTAATAAAACTAACATTACATCTACAAACGGCGTAACGTTTATCTCACTCATAGGTTCTCGTTTTCGAGATCTATTGTTCTGAATTTTAAAAGCCATTTATGTAATAGAAATAAATGATTGGCTAAAATTTTCTAAACGTGTTGAATATTTTCTAGAATCGCTAGTAAACTTATTGTAAGCAACGACCGCCGGTATTGCTGCTAGTAACCCTAACGCAGTTGCAAATAACGCCTCCGCTATACCAGGAGCAACAATTGCAAGACTTGTATTTTTTGAAATAGCAATTGATTGAAACGAATTCATAATTCCCCATACAGTTCCAAATAAACCAATAAAAGGAGCTGTTGATCCAACAGTTGCTAAAAAGGTTAGTTTTTTTTCTACAACTTCCATCTCTTTATCTATTGAGCCGCTCAAAGCTTGCAAAACTCTTTCTTGGTTTGATGCAGATCTAGATTTATTTTTTATCATAAAATCCATGCCTGCTTTAAATACATTGGCCATAGGGTCTTCATTATAGCCTTCTAATTTCTTGTATAAACTATCAGCTGACTTTGAGGACCAAAATTGTTCTTCAAATATTGAAGATGAGCCATTAATTTTTTTAAATAATTTATATTTCTCAATTATGATTGCCCAAGAATAAATTGATGCTGCAATTAAAATAATAATTACAAATTTAACTACAAAATCTGCTTTTAAAAATAATGTGAAAAAAGAAAAATTACTTGCTGCAAAATTCATATATTTTTTTTGTTTAGTTTAATTGTTTTGTATTTTTAAAACTTGTCATTTATTTGTCTTCGCAACAAAGATCTAGTTCTTTGTTATATGCAGGAGCTTAATTTTACGTTTAAATCCTCAGGAATTATTTTTGGTTTTCCTGTATTATCAGTAGTCACTAGTTCAACTGTCGCCTCAGCCAAAACTTCTTTATCTCTTAGAACGTTTTGCGCCATCTCAATTCTTAAATTTGATACTTTTCTTACAAAGCTCTCAACGATAATTTTATCTTCAAAAAATAAAGGTTTTTTATAAGTGATGCTAAATTTATGGACAACAATTTTGATATCAAACTTATTATTTAATTCTTTATGATTATAACCAAGAGAATAGATAAGTTCAGTTCTTGCTCTTTCAAAATACTTTAAATAATTAGCGTAATAAACTATCCCTCCAGCATCGGTATCTTCGTAATAGACTTTAGTTTGGTAGGTAAATTTTTTTAACACACTAGCCATGAAAACTGTCGTTTTTATAATTATCTATAAAATATTTTCCAATTAAAATAGCATCCGCTTTATTAGAATCTTTTTTCCTGGCCAACTTTGGAGATATGGTTGGATAAATTTCTATTACTTTTGTTCTGCTTGCATCTTTAACCGATCCGATTAGATTAAAATGTTTCTTCCACTTTGCGGGTCTTACAAAATATATTGGAAAACTTAATGCCGCACATATTCCCTTAATAATTCCAAAGGATTGCCCGAAATTAAACATACTAGTCACTCCTTGCCCTGGCATAGCATTTACCTGTTCGACTATTACTGAAACTTTATCACTTTCATGTAAAAAACTTTTAAAGATATGAGTGACCTGAGCTGAATTAATTTGTCTTTTATTTTTCTTACCATCAACCATTGTTGGAACGTCATATATTTCTAAAATATCTTTATTTTTAAAAACACAGATTGCCCCGCTTACTCCTGGATCAATAGAAAAAACTAACAATTTTTTAATTCGCTCCTTCTAATAATTTTTCATCAACTTCAAAATTAGTAAAAACATTTTGAACATCGTCATCATCTTCTATTTGATCTAAAAAATTTACAACTTTAGCAAATGTTTCTTTATCTAAATTAACTTTGCTAAGAGGATTCCAGATTAAACCAGCAAAATTTAAATCTTTAATTTTTTTCTCTATTTGCTCTCTAACAGAATTAAATTCTTCTTTTTTACAATTAATTTCATGATGAAGATCGGTGGTAACACAATCTTCCGCTCCTGCATTAATAGCGAGTTCTAAAGCATCATTTGCACTCATTAACTCTTTCTTTATCTTGATTTGCCCTATCTGTTCAAATTGATAACTAACAGATCCTGTCTCCCCTAAGATTCCTCCAAATTTTTGAAATATTGTTCTAATATTTGATACAGAACGATTTTTATTGTCAGTTAATACTTCTATGATTACTCCAGTTCTGCCTGGGCCAAAGCCCTCATATCTTGAAAACTCATAACTATTATCAATATTACCTTGTGATTTTTTAATAGCTCTTTCAATATTATCTTTAGGCATATTTGCTGCTCTTGCTAATTGAACAGCAGCTCGTAATCTTGGGTTCATCTCTGGATCCGGTGTTCCAAGTTTTGCTGAAACAGTTATTTCTCTTGAAATTTTAGTAAACAACTTAGAACGTATTTTGTCTGCACGTCCTTTTCTGTGCATCATGTTTTTAAAATGCGAATGACCTGCCATGCTATTAAAATGATCTTTGATTAAAATGAGCGCCAATTGTGATGGGTTTTATATCTTTAGCAAGACCCGTTTTTTCATCAGCAATAACCTTAATTCCGGATAAAGTCCCTTTGCCTAATGCCGGAGACAAACGTTCTAAATTTGGCTGTTTTAAAAATTTATTTAATGCCGCATCTTTGTTCATTCCTATAACTGAATCGTAATCTCCACACATGCCGGCGTCAGTTTGATATGCGGTTCCGTGGTTTAAAATTCTAAAATCATAAGTAGGAACATGACTGTGGGTTCCAACAACTAACGTTACCTGGCCATCAAGATAATGACCCATAGCCATTTTTTCGCTAGTTATTTCAGCATGAATATCGACAATAATAAAGTCTACATCTTTACCTAATTTTAATGATTGTAATTTAAGAGAAATACAGTTGAAAACATCATCTGCTTTTTTCATATAAATATTTCCCATAATATTAATTACAGCAACTTTTTTATTATTTTTTAAAGGATAAATTTCACAACCTGATCCTGGAGTTCCTTCCATAAAATTTAATGGTCTTAATAATCTTTTTTCTTGGGATATAAAATCTGCTGTCTCTTTTTGATCCCAAATATGATTTCCAGAAGTAATTACATCAACACCGACTGAAAACAATTCATCACAAATTTTTTTGGTAATTCCATAACCCCCAGCTGCGTTTTCTCCATTTACGATAACAAAATCTATTTCCTCATTAGCTTTTACTTTTGGTAATTCAGATAAAACTATATCCCTACCGGATCTGCCCACGATGTCCCCTAAAAATAAAAAATTCATTGAATATTTAAAAATCCTTTTTCTGTGAAAACGGCATCCAAACAAAAGTCTGTTTTTAATGTTTTTAGTTTGTCTTTTTTTTGAAATGAAAAACCAATTCCAATTGTTCTAAATTTTTTTTTAGTTTTATTTAACATGTTAAAATATTTATCATAATATCCAGATCCATAACCGAGCCTATTACCATATTTATCAAAAGCTAACAGCGGAACTAAAAAAATGTCAGGTATTATAGTTTTAGAATCTAAAAACGTTTGTGGTATTCCATATTTGTTTAATTGCAAAACATCACTCGAATTCCATTCTTTAAACTCCATCAATTCATTATCTTCATAAATAAATGGTAGTGACAATGAGATTTTTTTTTTAAATAATAATGTATTTAAAATTTTTAAATCTAATTCAAAATTTATAGAATAATAAGAACCTACAGTACTATTTTTATATCTCGCAATCTCTGAAAG
>Ga0255114_1000168_pt1 | contig 18602 bp, 14 predicted proteins | sample Law_Law_RepA_8h_FD_188477 | JGI IMG/M metagenome (GOLD analysis project Ga0255114, IMG submission 188477) | Freshwater microbial communities from St. Lawrence River, New York, United States - Law_Law_RepA_8h | ecosystem: Environmental > Aquatic > Freshwater > River | place: USA: New York...
AGTATGGAGTATTGAGTATAGAACGGCGCAGCGCTTCGGGTGGCGGAGCAGACAGGGGTGCGTGAATTCCATGCCTCCGGTCTCGGCATGTTCCCAGCCGCCAACCGCTAACCGCAAACACCTGTTGCAGCTATGTCGCGTCGCCGACGCGTCCCGACCAAGGGGTTGCGGCCGGCGAACTCGCGGTTACGGTGGACGCATGAAGCGGTGGCCCCTGATCGTGCTCATGTTGTTGACCCTCGTCGGTCGGGCGGCGGAAGAACCGCGGCGCGGCATGGTCGCCGCGGTGCACCATCTGGCGAGCGAAGCCGGCGTCGAGATCATGCGTCGCGGCGGCAACGCGGTCGACGCAGCCGTCGTCACCGGCCTCGTACTCGGCGTGGTCGACAGCCATAACTCCGGGCTCGGCGGCGGGTGCTTCCTGCTGCTCCGCCTCCCGTCCGGCGAGGTCGTCGCGCTGGACGGCCGCGAGACCGCGCCGGCCGCGGCGACGGCCGACATGTTCTTACGTCAGGGCAAGGCGGTGCCGGAACTCAGCCGGACGGGCGCGCTCGCCGTGGCGATACCCGGTCAGGCCGCGGTCTTCCATGAGGCCGTGATCCGTTACGGCAAGCTGCCGTGGAAGGTCCATTGCGAGATGGCCGCCCAGATCGCCGAAGCCGGCTTCCCCGTGCCGCGGGTTTACGCCGCGCGTATCGCCGCGGTCGCCAAGGACCTCGCCGCGTTCCCGGCTTCCCGAGCCATCTTCCTGCGCGCCGACGGCACGCCGCTCCAGGAAGGCGAGATCCATCAGCAGCCGGAGCTGGCGAAGACCTTGCGGGCGCTCGGCGCCGGCGGACCGGATTGGTTCTACCGCGGGCCTTTCGCCCAGGCCACGGCGAAGTGGATGCGCGAGAACGGCGGCCTGATCACCGAGGCGGATTTTGCCGCTTATACGTTCAAGCGACGCACGCCGCTCGAGACCACTTATCACGGCCGCCGGATCGTCGGCATGCCGCCGCCCAGTTCGGGTGGCGTGCATGTCGCGCAGATCCTGAACATCCTCGAGGCCAAGGGGTCGGTGCGGTCTGAGGATTTCCCGCACGTCGTCGCCGAGGCCATGAAGCTCGCCTTCGCGGACCGGGCTTTCTGGTTGGGCGACCCCGCTTTCACCAAGGTGCCACGCGGGTTGGCCGATAAGGATTACGGCCAGAGCCTCGCCGCGAGGATCGATGTCGCCAAGGCTACGCTGGTCAAGGACCACGGGACGCCGCCCCGGGCGGACGAGCACGTGTTCGAGAAGCACACCACGCATTTCTCGGCGGCGGACGCCGCGGGCAACTGGGTCTCCTGTACGTCGACCATCAATACCTCGTACGGCTCCAAGGTCGTCGTCCCCGGCATGGGCGTCGTGCTGAACAACGAGATGGACGATTTTGCCGCCGAGGCCGGAGCCCCGAACGCGTTCGGATTGGTCGGCGCGGAGGCGAATCTCCCGGCGCCCGGCAAGCGCCCGCTCTCCAGCATGTCGCCCACGCTGGTCTTCGAAGGTGAGCGCCCCGTGCTCGCGATCGGCGCGGCCGGCGGACCGACGATCATTTCGCAGACCCTCTTGGCGCTGCTGCATATTTTAGACGAAGGCGACACTCCGGCGCAGGCGTTGGCACGTCCCCGTTTCCATCAGCAGTGGAGTCCGGATGAGCTGCGGGTCGAGAAATCGATGCCCTCCGCCCTGAAGGACGACCTGCGCCGCCGCGGGCATGTCCTGAAGGAAGTGGACATCATCGGCTCGACCCAAGCGGTCGGCCAACCGGTGAAGGACGGACCTTTTGTCGGCGCCCATGATCCGCGCTCCCGCGAGGGCCGGGCCGCGGGGTTTTGACGAAGGCGGAGGCCGCGAGGGAGCGTAAACTAGAGGCACAGAGGCCCGGAGGCTCAGTTGACCAGAACGATACAGCACTCAAAGGGAGCAGCATAGGGGAACCGGATGATTTGCTCGGGGCATAGGACCGAAGCATACATTCCGGTTTCCGGTCTCCCCTTGAGTTCCTGTCGCTGATCCATCCAGTCCTCGATTCAGTCCTCTACGCTGTCCTCTATTCAGCCCTCTATACGGCTTCGGATTGCGGGATGGGGCGGAATGGGTATAAGGGAGGAATGAAATACCCCTTGTTCGCCTGGTTCGTCATGGCTGCGTGCGCCGTCACGGCGAAGCCCCTGCAGGTCTACATCCTCGTCGGCCAGTCGAACATGGAAGGCCATGCGAAGGTCGAGACGATCGATTATATCGGCGAGGATCCCGCGACGGCGCCGTTGCTGAAGCGCATGCTTGGGCCCGACGGCAAGCCGGCGGCCGCGAAGAACGTGTGGATCTCCTACTACACAGGTATCGGCGAGAAGAACGGCGAGGGCTTCGGTCCGCTGACGACCGGTTACGGCTCGCGGCAGGATCCGACGAAGGACGGCGGCAAGATCGGGCCGGAGTATACGTTCGGACTCGCGATGGAGCGCGCCGGCAACGGCCCCGTCCTGATCATCAAGGCCGCTTGGGGCGGCAAGTCGTTGAACTACGATTTCCGTTCGCCGGGCGCGGGGCCGTATCCGCGGACTCCGACCGACCTCGAGAAGGACCGGCATCCGCTCGCCGCCTCCGGACATTATTATCGGCTGATGATGGCGCACGCCAAGCAGGTGCTCGCGAACCCGGGCCGCGTCTGTCCGGCCTACGATCCCAAGGAAGGCTACGAGCTGGCCGGCTTCGTCTGGTTCCAGGGCTTCAACGACATGGTCGACGGCAATTTCTATCCCAAGCAGCCCAAGGGCGCGGCCGGCAACCGCTTCGCGCTCTACTCGGAATATATGAGCGCGCTGATTCGCGATGTCCGCAAGGACCTCGGTGCGCCCAAGCTGCCGTTCGTGATCGGCGTACTCGGCGTCGGCGGCAAGGATCCCGGCAGCGAGGACAACCTCGCCTTCCGCGAAGCCATGGCCGCGCCGGCGGCGCGGGCGGAGTTCCAAGGGAACGTGACCGCCGTGCGGACCGCACCGTTCTGGGACGAGAAGCTGGGCGCGATCCAGGACAAGAAGGACAAGGTCCGCCAGATGGCCTTTGAGCTCAAGAACAAGGGCAAGCGCTCGGCCAACGCCGACGGCAAGATGACCGAGGCGCAGCAGAAGGCCTATCTCAAGGATTACGAAGCCAAGCTGATCACGCCCGAGGAAGCCGGCATGCTCAAGCGCGGCGCGTCCAACGGCGGCTATCATTACCTTGGTTGCGCCAAGACCTTCGCGCTCATGGGCGAAGCGTTCGCCGAAGCCAGCCTCCGGATGCGCGCCGCGCAGAAGTGAGGCGGCGCGGCGGAGCCGCGTGGGGGACACGTTGACACGGTGACACGTGGACAAGGGAGACATCCATCCGAGAGGAAACCGGAGACCGGATGATTGGCGGGGGTGTCTCTAAGGTAGGGATAGCGCCATGGTCTGTCCTCTGTCTTCGGTAGGGTTGAGCGCCCTCGCTCAACCGCGGCTGACCAAGGGTGGTCAGCCCTACCCTAGACAGCTATGTCGTGATGCGGTCCCGGCCCTGCCCGTGACAGGTTGAAGCGGTTGGCGGAAATGCGAAGGGGGCCGGAGGGCCCGACGGTGTCTCACCCCGGCCGTGCGGCCACCATTCGGCGGCCTAGCCCGAGCCCCAGCCCTAGCTATGGCCCTAATCAATCCAGCCCTCGACTCAGTCCTCTCTTTTATCATTCTCCTCGCATGCTGATTCCGGTCGAAGAACTGAAGCTGCTGTATGAGCGGGCCATCGCGAATGTCACGGACTCGCCGCCGCGGCCGCTCTTGTCGGCCGAACGTTATCAGGGCGGCTTCGGCTTCATCCGGAACGACGCCGAGTATCGGCTGGCTTTCGACGCCCTTGAGGCGCCCGAGTGCATGACGTTGCAGACGAACCTGGAGTTCATCAGCGGCCGCGCCGGCCTCGAGGCCATGCGTCGGCTCGTCGCCCAGCTCAACGCGGAGAAGAAGGGCGTGAAATTCGTCCTGGTCGAAGCGCCGGCTCCGTTCATCGTCTGCTCGGTCGAGGCGATCCTCGCGGGTTATCGTCGCATCCCCAACACGGAGGTGGCGGAAACCATCCTGCAGAGCGCGGTGCGGCGGCTGGAAGATGTGACGGAAGAGATCCGTTTGGAATTAGGACGTAGAAGGTAGGGGCGCGACGGTGTCGCGACCGACGGAAACGGGCCATGGGGCGGACGCGTCGCCGACGCGTCCCTACCCAGAGGCAGTCAGGGCAGCCCGCGGGGCTTTATTTGACGGTATCCGCGGCCGCCTTTTTCCCCTTCCGCGCGCCTTTCGCGATATCCTTCTTCTCTTCGGGGCTCAGCTTATTGGTCGGCGCATCCGGTTCATTATGCTTCGGCATCGCAAGGCGCAGGCGCTCGATAACTTCCTTATGCTCCGGCTGAGCGGCTAGGTTCCGGTGCTCGAGCGGGTCGGTCGAATGGTCGTACAGTTCCTCGGCGCCGCCTTTCGAACCGTAATAGGTGAAGCGGTAGCGGCCGTCCGTGACGGAATGGTTCCCGTTGTTGTAGGTGGTCAGGGTGGGGTGGTTCCACGCCAGGGTCGGATCCTTCAGCACCGGAGCGAAACTACGCCCCTCGTTCTCGGGATTGGCGGGCAGTCCGCAGAGCTCGACCAGCGTCGGGTACATGTCGAGCAGGTTGACCACCGCGTCGCTCTTCAGCCCGGGCTTCGTCACGCCTGGTACGCTCACGATGAAGGGAACCCGGTCGGACTCTTCCCAGAGGTCGGTCTTGCCGTACTTGAGTTTCTCGCCGAGGTGCCAGCCGTGGTCGCCCCAGATCATGATGATGGTATTGTCGGCGTATTTGCTCTTGGCCAGGGCGTCGAAGACGACCCCGAGGCAATGGTCGGCGTAACTGATGTTCGCGAGGTAGGCGCGTTGGGCCTGCTTGTGCAGGTTCGCCTTGTCGGCGGCCTGGAAGCGCGGATCGGGCGCGAACAGTTCCTTCCCCGCCTTGTTGGTGATGTCCTTCAGGTCATCGCGGAAGATCTCGACGGTCTTGAATTTATCCAGGGGATAGAGGTCGAAAAACTGCTGCGGGACTTCCCAGGGCAAGTGAGGCTTGGAGATCCCGAGGGCCAGGAAAAAGGGCTTACCGTCGAAGTCGCGCTTGAGTTGATCGGCGGCCCATTTGCTGGAGACATAGTCTTTGGTCTGTTCGGCGGGAGCGGTGACGGCCCCCCAGCGGAATTCCTCCCCTTTTTCCTTCGGGGCTTTTTCGGCGCCTGCATCCTTCGGAGTGGCGGGAGATTCTGACCAGAGCATGCCGCCGTTGTTGCCGCCGGCATCCACGAACTCTTTGAACGCCCACTGACCTTCGTCCATGCCTTTCGCGGTCGGGTGCTTATGGAAGATCTTCCCCGTGGAGAGGGTGTGATAGCCGTGCTTCGCGAAGTATTCCGGCAGGGTCACGACATCCTTCGCCTTCGGGGCGTTCTTCAGGTTCTGCCGATTGCCGTAGACGCCGGTCGAAGCCGCCTGCTTGCCGGTCAGGATGGCCGAACGGCTCGGACAGCAGACCGTGGAGGGACAATAGGCCTTCTGCAGGACCAACCCTTTTTCCTTAGCCAGTTTGTCCATGTGCGGGGTGATGGCCTGGGGGTTGCCGCCGAAGCAGCCCACCCAGTCGTTCAGGTCGTCGACCGCGATGAACAGCACGTTGTAGCCCTTGCTCTGATACTCGGCCACCTTCTGCCGGACTTCGTCGGCGGCGAGCAAGGCGCCGGGCGCGGCGGCCAGCAGAACTCCCAAGAGGCATAGGAACCGAAGGAATTTCATGGGGCTGATTTCGCGGCGCTTCATAAAGATCAATCAAAGTAACCTGGCGGAGGGGAAGGGATTCGAACCCCCGGAACCTTGCGGTTCATCTGATTTCGAATCAGACGCAATCGACCACTCTGCCACCCCTCCTAACCAGGACTGTTGAGGAAGTCCCAGGATGGCGGGCGGGCAAGACGTAAATGAGCGGTAAAGGGGCGTTCGCGTGGGCTTTACGCCTTTCGGGACGCTTGCCAGCGGAGGATTGCCCCCTATCCCTGACCTTAACCCCGCATCACCCCATGCTCACTCGTCTGCTCTGCCTGCTCACCCTGTGCCTCGTTTCCGCCGTCGCTTCGGCCGAGACGTTCTGGATCTGGGGTTCGAAGAACAACGTCGCGAAACAAGAAGTCTGGTTCCGCGCCTCCTTCGAATTGAAGGAAGTCCCGGCCGTCGCCAAGCTCCAGGCTGTCGCCGACAACCACTGCGTGGTCTGGCTCAACGGCAAGCAGCTCGGCGGCTCCGACGACTGGGCCGACGCTTTCACCGCCGAAGTCGCCGGCGATCTCAAGGTCGGCGTGAACACCATCGCAATCGTCGGCCGCAACGACGGTGGCATCGCCGCGATGTCCTGCCGCCTCAACGCGGGCAAGGCCGTGCTCGTCGAATCCGGCGCTAACTGGAAGACCTCCCTCGCCGATCCCGGCAAGGGCTGGGACGCCGTCAAGTTCGATGACGCCAAGTGGGCTCCGGCCTCGATCGTGAAGAAGATGGGCGAGGCCCCCTGGGGTAATCCTTTCGGCGGCGACAAGAAAGCCGCCAATGGCAAGCGCACCCCGAGCACGTCCGTCGCCGCGGCCGACGAACTCATCCTGCAGCCCGGCTTCAAGGCCGAGCTCCTTTACACCGTCCCGAAGCCGGAGCAGGGCTCCTGGGTCTCGCTCGCGGTCTCGCCGGAAGGCGACCTCGTCGCCGGCGACCAAGGAGGCGTGCTCTGGCGCGTCTCCCTGAAGGACCCCAACAAGCCGGTCGTCACCAAGATCGACACGAAGTTCTTCGGCTGCCACGGACTCCTCTTCGCTCACGGCGCCCTGTACGCTTGCACGAGCGAGAAGGGCAAGGGTGACATCTGGCGCCTGCGCGACACCAAGGGCGACGGCTCCTACGCCGAGCAGACCATGATCCGCGCGCTCAAAGGCTCCGGCGAACACGGCCCGCACCAACTCGTCCTCGATCGCGACGGCTCGATCCTCGTGGTCGGCGGTAACCACACCAAGCTACCCGACGACGAGAAGGCTGGCGCGCCGGTGAAGCGTTACGACGAGGATGACCTGCTTAAGAAATACGAAGACGCCAACGGCCATGCCTCCGGCATCAAGGCCGTCGGCGGCTGGATCGCCCGCATGGACAAGGACGGTAAGGACTGGGTCCGCGTGACCACCTGCTTCCGCAATCCGTACGATTGCTCCGTCGCTCCGGACGGTGACATCTTCACCTATGACTCCGACATGGAGTGGGACATGGGCGCCCCGTGGTATCGCCCCACCCGTATCTATCTCTGCACCCCGGGCGGCGAGCTCGGCTGGCGCTCCGGTGCCGGCAACAACGCTTTCCCCACGCTCGACATGCAGCCTGCGCTCGTCGACATCGGCCCGGGCAGCCCGACCGGTACCACCATGGGCACCGGCGCCAAGTTCCCGGCGTCCTACCAGCGCGCTTTCTTCGCGTGCGATTGGACCTTCGCCACGCTCTATGCGGTCCACCTCACGCCGGAAGGCGGCGGCTGGAAGGCGCGCAAGGAAGTCTTCGCCGCCGGCAAGCCGTTCTCCGTCACCGACGCCGTGATCCGTCCGCAGGACGGCCACATGTACGTCACCATCGGCGGCCGCGGCGGTCAGTCCGCGCTCTATCGTATCACTTATAAGGGTGCGGAGTCCACCGCGCCCGTCGCCTGGTTCGACGCCACGCCGGAACAGAAACTCCGCCGCGAACTCGAAGCCCTCCGTGACGTCGCTCCGTCGGCCGCCGCGCTTGATAAGGCCTGGCCGCTCATGGGTCATGCTGACCGCTGGGTCCGCTACGCCGCCCGCATCGCCGTCGAGCACCAGCCCGTCGACGCCTGGCGCTCCCGCGTGAAGGCCGACGCCAACCTCGACCTCGCGCTCAACGCCGCCTTGGCCCTCGCCCGCAGCGGCGGAGCGCCTGACCTCGGCGCCATCGTCACCGCCGCCGACTCGGCCGCCAACTCCAAGGACCTGCGCCTACGTCAGGATCGCCTGCGCGTCCTCCACGTCGCCTTCGCCCGCCACGGCAAGCCCGACGCCGCCATCGTGGCCCGTCTCGGTAAGGAAAGCGCCGGCCGCATTCCTTCCGGTGACAACGCCCTGGACCGACTGCTCGCCCAACTCGCCATCTACCTCGGCGAACCCAGCGCGCCCGCCCGCGTGCTGCAGGCCATGAAGATCGCGCAGCCTGCACCCGCCGTCGTCGCCGATCCGGAGATCCTCGCCCGTCACCCGGGTTACGCCAAGGCCGCCGCGAACGCGATGGCCGTCACGCCCTCGTCGACGCGTATCGGCCTCGCCGTGTATCTGAGCCGCGCCACCGTCGGCTGGACGCCGGAGTTGCGGAAGCAGTTCTTCGGTTACCTCGACGTGCTCGCGCAGGCCGAAGGGGGCAACTCGCTGAAGGGCTTCGTGCGTAATATCCGCAAGGAATCTCTCGCCGCTGCGCCGGAAGCCGAGCGCCCCGAGCTCGAGCTGATTGCGCCGGTCGCCGCCCGTAAGCCCGCCGCGCCGATCCCGGCCGCCGCCGGTCCGGGTCGTCTCTGGACGCACGCCGAGGCCCTCAAGGTCTGGGAAGACGCCAAGGCCAAGAAGACCTTCGACTTCGCGAACGGCCAGAAGATGTTCGCCGCCGCGCTCTGCTCGCAGTGTCACCGTATGGGCAACGACGGTGGTGCGCAGGGTCCGGATCTCTCCGGTCTCGGCGCCCGCACCGCTCCGGCGGACGTGCTCATGAGTATCGTTCAGCCGAACGCCGTGCTCTCCGACCAATACGCCAACTCCGTCATCGGGCGCGTCGACGGCGGCAAGACCATCGGGCGCATCCTCAACGAGGAAGGCGACAAACTTGAGCTCTCGGTGAACCCGTTCGATCCCGCGGTGACGATTTCGGTCAACCGTTCCGACATCCTGAGCATCGACCGTTCGCCGGACAGCCCGATGCCCGTCGGCCTGATCAATTCGTTGAACGCTCAGGAAGTCGCCGACCTGCTCGCCTATCTCGTCTCGGGTGCGAATCCGAAGGATTCCCTCTACAATAAGTAAGGGGCAAGGGGAGTGAATGATGAGGGCGGCTTCGGCCGCCCTTTATGTTTTTGGGGATTTAGGTAGGGACAGCACCACGTGCTGTCCTAGTTGTTTCCGCGGAGGGCGCGGCGTAGCCACGCCCCTACCTTCGGCCACCATGCGGCGGCCGCTAGGGCAGCACGTGGTGCTGCCCCTACCTCGAGACAGAAATGTTCCCTAGGGATATTCCCTGATAGATAATACCTAGGAGATTATAGTTACCTAGGATAGGTCAGCGGCCCTGGGTATGGGCATGCGATTCACCTTCCTCGCCTGGTTCTTCTTTGCCACCTGCCTCGGGCTATCTGCCGGCGGTCCGTCCGATCTGGCCGCTCTCCTGCGTTCGGCCGAGGCGGGGGATGCGGACGCGCAATTCGTTTTGGCGTACTCCTACTATCAAGGTGGCAGCCCGGAGGCGGCCTTGGGTTGGCTCAAGAAGTCCGCGGAGCGCAAGCATCCTAAGGCCTGGCGTCTGCTCGGCGATTTCCACGCCAAGGGCCTCGTCGCCAAGGGTAAGGCCGATCCGCGCGAAGCAGCCGCATGCTATCTCAAGGCCGCCGCGCTCGGTGACGCTGCCGCAATGAGCCGGCTGGCAGATTGTTACTTCGAGGGACGTGGCCTCGCCCGAAGCGCGTTCGCCGGCGTGAGGTGGCTGCGGGCGTCGGCCGAAGCCGGCGACCGCGGAGCGGCCAGGCTGCTCGCCATGCGACTGGCCGAAGGCGACGATACGCCGCGTGATCCGACCGAAGCATATTTCTGGCTGATCGTGGGCGCCGAGGGTCAAGGGCAGGGAGTATGGACGATCAAGCTGGCGGACTACCGGGCGAAGGTTCCGGCTTCACAGCGTAAGGCCACCGAGGAGGCCGCGCAGAAGGTCATCCAAAAGACGCCGGCTCACCGCTGAGCCCGCTGGCGCGTCAGTAGTTGAGCGAAGCCAGGACGCCGAGGCCGTGGTAGTGGCGCCAGCCTTGGCCGCCGCGGGTCGTGCGCCAGAGGTAGAACAGGCGCAGGTCAAGATGGTCGGACGGACGCAATAGCACGCCGAAGGGCGTCAGGCGGTTCTCGGTCACCCGCTCCTGGTTGAAATCAAAGAACACCTCGTTGTTGGCGTAGAGGCCGCGGAAGAGCCCTTCGCGATGGAGCGTCCAGTCCAGCTGAGGGCGGATACGGATGCGGGTCGTGTATTCGTCGCCACCGTCGCGCCAGCGCCATTCGACGCGATCACGGAACGACAGCGTGAGCGAGTCCGTCAGGCGGAAGGTCGGGTTGACCTCGAATTCGAAGCGCAGCCAGCTCGGCTGGGCGGTCTCGTCGGCGTTGAAGGCCTCGAGCACCGAGAGGTTGGCCTGCAGTTGCCAGGTCGCATTCAGGTCATAGCGCACGCGCGGGCTCACGATCCACGTATGGATGTCGCCGCCGCCGTCGTCGGCGCGGAGGTCGAGGTAGTTGCCGACGCTCCACTTCTCGTTCAACCGCAGCCAGATATTGTTCTGATACCAACCTTGCGTCCCTTCGGCACAGAGGAGGGCGGGGAAGAGGCTGAGGAGGGCGACCAGACGCATGGAATCAGCCGAAGAGGGGGCGAACGGCAGGCTTGGTGACCTTGCCCATGGCGTTGCGAGGCAGTGCCGGCACGACGGCGAGACGTTGCGGGACCTTGTAGACCGAGAGGCGCGATTTGCACCACTCACGTAGGGCGGGTAGTGTCAGCGTGGCGCCGGGCTTGGTGACGATCGCGGCGCTCACCGCCTCGCCCCAGGTGTCGTCGGGCATCCCGATGACCGCGCACTCGGCGACGGCGGGATGTTCGAGCAGCGCGGCTTCGATCTCGAGGGCGGATAGTTTGTAACCACCGCTCTTGATGATATCCACCGAGAGCCGGCCCATGATCCGGTAGTAGCCAGTCTCGAGCACGGCCATGTCGCCGGTCCGATACCAGCCGCCGGACTCGAAGGATTCGGCCGTGGCGGCGGGCTTGCCCCAGTATTCCGTGAACACGTTCGGTCCGCGGACCTGGATCTCGCCCGGGGTGTCCTCCGCGGTGATGATGTCGCCGTTCTCGGCCTTGAGGCGGACCTCGACGCCGGGGAGCGCCTGGCCGACCGCGCCCGGGCGACGTTCACCGCGCAGGGGATTGGAGATGGCCATGCCGATCTCGGTCATGCCATAGCGCTCGAGGAGTTTCTGGCCCGTGAGGGCGGTCCACTGCTCATGCACGCTGGCGGGCAAGGCCGCGGAACCGGAGACCATCAGGCGCATACGCTGGAAGCCGCCGACGATCGCGGCGCGTTCGGCGGGCGTGGCCGCCTCGAGGGCCTGGATGAGCTTCACGTAGATCGTGGGCACGGCCATGAAGAGCGTGTAAGCGTCCGCCTGCACGCGCGCGAGGATCGCGGGCTGGTCGAACTTCGCGAACGGCTCGATCGTCGCGCCGGCCCAGAGGGCGCAGCTGGTGACGTTGATGATGCCGTGGATATGGTGCATCGGCAGGAACAGCGGGATGCGGTCGGTGGCCTGCCAGGCCCAGGCCAGGATGAGGCTTTCGACCTGCGCGGCGATGTGGGCGTGGGTCGTCACGACGCCCTTGGGTTTGCTCGTCGTGCCGCTGGTGTAGAGGATCATCGCGCGGCGGGCGGGCGTGAGCTCAGGCAGCTTGCCCGCCGGTCCGGCCGCGGCGTCGCTATCGACCAGACGCAGCCCGAGGCGGGCGCAGAGCGGGGCGATCTTCTTGGCGCTGGCGGCATCGGCCAGGACGACGGTGGCGCCGCTGTCGGTCAGCGCGTATTCCCATTCCGGCTCGGTGGCCGTCAGGCAGATCGGGACCTTGACCGCGCCGGCCCGCCAGAGGCCCCACTGCGCGGCCACGTAGCCGGGGCCGGCCGGGGCGAGGAGGGCGACGCGCGCCTCCTTCAGGTCGTCGGCGCCGGCGAGGAGCGTCGTGGCGAGCGCGGCGGAGCGATCCAGCAGCTCCTGATAGGTCGTGTCGCCGGTCGGCGAACGGAAGGCGACGGACGCGGCGTGCCCGCGGGCGCGGGCGATGAGCGGAAGTTCGGGCATGGTCAGAAGAGGGCGCGGTTGATCATGAAGACCAGCGAAGGGCCGAGCAGGCAGCCCAGGCCGGTGAAGAAGGTGGCCGTCATCGCGCCGTAAGGGACGAGCTTCGGGTCGGTGGCCGCCAGCGCGGCCATCACGCCGCTGTTGGTACCCATCAGGCCGCCGAACACCATCGCCGAGCGCGGGTTGTCGAGGCCGATGGGCTTGGCGAGAAATGGCGTCAAGACCATGACCAGGATGGCCTTCACGAGGCCGGCGGCGATGCTCAGCGCGATGACTTCGCTGCTGGCGCCGATGGCCGCGCCGGTGACCGGGCCGACGATGTAGGTCGCCGCGCCGGCGCCGATGGTGGTGATGCTGACCGCATCGCGATAACCGAACGCGTAGGCGATCAGGCCGCCGACGAAGAAGGAGATGAACAGTCCGGTCAGGAGCGAGACCGCCCCGATGACGCCGCTCTTGGCGAACTCCTCCAGCTTCACGCCGAAGGCCGTGGCCACGATGGCGAGGTCGCGCAGCATCGCCCCGCCCATCAGGCCCACGCCCGCGAGCACGGGCAGGTCGGCGACGCCCTTCTTGCCGCCGACCGCGGCGGCCAGGATGAGTCCGACGAGGATGGCGATCGCGCTACCATGCAGGCGGCCGCGGGTGAGCTTGTCCGAGGCCCAGTAGGCGAAGGCCATCGTGAGGCCGACAAGCGCGAAGGCCGTCAGCAGGCCGTAGTCGGCCAGCACTTTCTCCACGATCGGGCTCATCGGGAGACCTCCTGGCTACGACCGGCGCGCGCGAGGATTTTCACGAGGGCAAAGCAGATAGCCACCGTCACCGCGCCGGCCAGGAAGGCCATCACGCCGCCGCCGAGGGCGCCACGGACGTTCTGGCTCGCGGCCATGGCGACGACGATCGGGACGTAGATCTGGCCCCAGAAGATGATGCCGCTTTCCGAGGGCGGCGACATGAGCCCGCGTCGCCGCAGCCAGTCGGAGGAAAAAATCAAGAGCAGCATCGCCACGCCCACGCCGCCGATGTCGGCGTCGACCCCCACGAGGGTGCCGAGGAGTTTTCCGATCGATACGCCGATGAGAAGGCAGGCGGCCAGGAGGGCGGTTCCGTAGATGGGCATGGGTCGGGGTCAGCTCTTCTTAGACGACCGCTCGGCGGGACGCACGGTCGAATAAAGCCCCGGTGGCAGGAGGGATGAGGGATTGGCGGAAAGGGTAGGGATAGGCCATGCGAGAGTATCGAGTATGGAGTATGGGGTGGCGCAGCGCTTCGGGTGGCATGTGGCAGCCCCGGGTGGCATGTGGCGGGATTAATCCATGCAGACCTCCACTCGGTCCTCTGTTCGGCTACAGCTAGGTCGTGACGCGGTCCCGACCCTGCCTAGAGACAGCTAGGGCAGCACGCGGTGCTGCCCCTACTTCAAGACGGTACGAATCGCTTCGAGGCGGCTGGTGTCGGGCTTGCCGGTCGGAGTCCAGGTGGGGCAGAGCCAGCCGCCTTCATCGTGTTCGTTCCAGGCGTAGATGACAATCGTCTGGGCCGGGCAGTCGGACGGGTGGGCTCGCACGAAGGCGAGCGCTCTGCCCAGGTGCTCGGCAATCTCCGCTGGAGTGGCCGTCGCCGGGAAGGTCTTCTGGTCGGCGTAGTCAGGATTCTTCTCCCAGGAGACCGGATGATCCTGACGCGGTCGCTTATCCCAGCCGGTCGTGACGAGCGGGATATAGGGCGTCTTCGTGGCGAGTGCGTTAGCCCAAGCGTGTCGCTCGAATCCATCGACGTATTTCGCGAAGATCGGCTCGGTGCCCGGGTGGGCGTAGGCCGAGACCGCCGCGAAGCCTTCGGCCGCGCGAGCCTGATAGTCGCGAGCCGGACTCCAGCCCATGTAGACGAAATAAGGATCGAGTCCGGCCGCCTGCGCCGAAGCACGAAGTTCAGCGAAGCGTTGCTTGATCGTCGGATGCTCGGTCTTCAGGTCGAAGGCGAAGACCAGCGGTCGTGTGCCGACTTTCTGATAGCCTGGCTCCTGCAGCAGCTTGATGACGCGGTCGCGTTCAGCCGGCCAGCGGGTGGCTGGGACGGAAAGCGTCTGATGTAGGATTAAGCAGAAACCGAGGTCGGCGCGCTTCGGGCTGCGCAGGTAGCGTGAGAGCGCCGAGCTCATCGCATCGGCTTCGGGATAGGTCAGGAAAGCCCAGTAGTTCAGCCCCGCGTCTTTTGCATATGCGATTTCCTGCTCCATGACTCCCTTCGCCGAAGCGTCGATGCGTGCCCGGCCGGACTCGTTGACCTGCGCAAACCACGGTAGACGGTGACGATGCTTCTCCGGACTCAGCGTCTGCTCGACTTGTTCCGTCACCCCGCCGCCGCTCCACGCGTCCCAGCGGATCGCGCCGACCGATGGGCGGTCAGCCGCGAGCAGCGATAGGGGGAGGCAGACAAGGGCGAGGAGGCGGGGCACGAGCGTAAGATGTGGGCCAGAGTATGCAGTATCGAGTATGGAGTATGGGGGCGCAGCACTTCGGGAGGCGGGGGTTATAGGTAGGGATGTGATGATATCGCATCCGTTCGACGACGGCGTGGGGAGCCATCGGGTCTTAGCCCGGCACGACGACCTCATTTGTCCGTCCGCGAACGGACGTGATGGTGATCACGTCCCTACCTAGAGACAGCTAGGGCAGCACGCGGTGCTGCCCCTACCCGATACAGGGGCACAAAAAAGGACGGCTCGGAGAGCCGTCCCTATCTAGGTGCCGTCTGGCCATCTGGCCAACGGATCAACCGATCAACTGTTCACGCAGGCAGCGTGAACGCGGGGAGCTTACGGATTTCGCCGCCGGCCATCGCGGACTCGTGGGCGAGGATGCCCGTGCAGGTCCAGTTGGCGGACTGGCGCGCGTTCGGGAACGGCTCGCGCTTGGCGAGGAGCGCCTGGATGAACTCGTTGGCGAGGTGCGGGTGGGAGCCGCCGTGGCCGCCGCCCTGCGTGAAGGAGAGATGGTCTTCGCCTTCGCCGTAGACGCCCTTGGTCGTGAAGCGCTGGATCTCCTTCGGGAGGCGGTGGGCGTAGTCGGGCACCTTGACCTTCTGCGGGATCTCCGGCTCCGGCTTTTTCGCCGTGTGGAGGACCGGCTCTTCGCCTTCGATGAGCGGCCACTCGAAGGATTGCTTCGAGCCATAGACATCAATCGATTCGCGATACTGGCGGGCCGTGTCGAAGAGCGAGCGGATGATGCGCGCCGAGACGTCGGACTTATGGAACTTGATGTGGGCCGTCTCGACCGCGAAGGGCGAGTTATAGATCGGGATCATGTCCTCGGCGATGCGGCCGGAGCCGAAGCACGAGACGTATTCCGCGTCGGCGCGGGTGAGGGCGAGCATCGGGCCGACGCAGTGCGTGGCGTAGTACATGGGCGGCAGGCCGGGCCAGTAACCGGGCCAGCCTTCCATGTCCTGTTGGTGCGAAGCCTGGAGGAACTGCAGGCGGCCGAGGTCGCCGTTGTCGTAGAGCTCCTTCACGTAGAGGAACTCGCGGGCGTAGACCACCGTCTCCATCATCATGTAGCTCAGGCCCGTCGCCTTCACCAGCTTCACGATCTCTTCGCACTCCGCGATCGAGGTCGCCATCGGGACCGTGCAGGCCACGTGCTTGCCGGCCTTGAGCGCGGCGATGGACTGGCGGCCGTGGTCGGGGATCGGCGTGTTGATGTGGACCGCGTCGATCTCGGGATCCTTGAGCATCTCCTCGAACGAAGTGTAGCGCTTCGCGATACCGTAGCGGTCGCCGATCTCCTTCAGCTTGTCAGGGTTGCGCTGGCAGATGGCGGTGATCTCCGCGTTGGGGTGCGCGAGGTAGATCGGGATGAATTCGGCGCCGAAGCCGAGGCCGGCCAGCGCGATGCGAATCTTCGGGGTGCTCATGGGAGTGGCTTCATTCAGCCCAAACGCACGACGGACGGAAGCCGATTTGCTAGGACGCAACCGACGGGCCCCGTTCGCAAACCTACCAAACAAGAAGGCCGCCCGGGTGGGCGGCCTTCGGAGGGGAAGGGCGGGGCGCTTAGACCTGCTCTTCGATCTTCAGGGCGCGGTAGCCGCCGAGGCTCTTGAAGTAGAAGAGCAGCAGCAGGTAGATCGCGGCCATGGTCAGCGGAATGAAGGAATCGGCCTTCAGCGTGGCACGGTCACCGGCCTGGTTGGCGGCGACGATGGCCTTCTGGTCGGCGGAACCCTTCTCGCCGGCCTTCTTGGCGGCTTCGAGCTTGTCACCCGCGACGGCGGTCACCGGAGCGAGGAAGAGGAACTTCGACTCCGAGGAAGCCTTGGCGGAAGCGTAGGCGGCCGGGGCGCTCTGCTGCAGGGCTTCGCCCGTGAAACGGTCCTTGGCGTAGCCGAGACCAGGGCCGCCGATCAGGCCGGCGGACAGCATGCCGATGCCGCCCATGATGGACATGGCCACGGCGCCGGAGCGCGGGAAGCGGTCGCCGACGACGGCGAGCATCGTGGGCCAGAAGAACGTCTTGCCGAGGGCGTAGATGCCGAGGGCGATGAGCGCGATGGGGAAGCTGTCCATGCCGGAGGCGAGCTGGAGGCCGCCGAAGGCGAGGAGGGCCGACGTCACCAGGATACCGATCGGGGAGAGGCCGAGCTTGGTCTCGATGAAGTGAGCGCAGAAGCGCAGGCCGAACATGATGGCCGAGGTCCAGATGAAGAGCATCTTGCCCTGCTCGGCGGTGAAGAGGTTGCCCGTGATGGCTTCGATCCAGCCGTCGGTGCCGAGTTCGACCGCGCCGACGAGGGCGTGGGTGATGAAGAGCACGAACAGGAGGAAGGAGCCGAGCGAGAAGCGCGTGATCACGCCGACGGCGATGAGGAGGGCGCCGGCGAGGTAGAGGCCCAGGTTGTCGATGTGGAACACCGGACCGAGGACGTTACCAAGGAAGATCGAGAGCAGGTAGCCGGCGACGAGCGAGCCCAGGATACCGACGTCCTTGAACATGTCGGAGAAGGAAGCGCCCTTCTCGGCGGCTTCCGACTTCGGGAAGGACTGGCCCATGAACATCACCGCGTAGGCGATGGTCGGGACGAGGTAGAAGGAGAGCTGAGCCTTCCAGCCGAGGCCCATCACGGAGCCGAGGAGGTAGGAGGCGAGGGCGCCGACCACCATGCCGAGCGGCCAGGAGGCGTGCAGGATGTTCAGGTAGTGCGTGCGCTGCTTGGGGAAGATCGTGGCGACGAGCGGGTTGGCCACGGCTTCGAGGGTGCCGTTCGCGAAGGCGAAGATGAACATGCCCCAGTAGAGGAAGTCATACGCGTTCTTGGCGTCGGAGGCGCCGAAGGTGACGAACGCCGAGAGGATGTGGCCGAGGAGGGCGACGGCGACGAGCTTGCCGTAGCCGATCTTGTCGACGATCACGCCGCCGATGATGATACCGAAGCAGAAGCCCGTGAAGCCGGCTCCGCCGATGGCGCCGAGCTGGGAGGCGGTGAAGCCGTATTCGGACGCCCAAGCGCCGAAGATGCCGCCGCGGAGGGCGAAGCCGACGCCGGCCGCGAGGATAGCCATGAAGCCAGCCCAGAGGAGGCGCTTCGCATTAGGAACCGTAGTTTCTGTGCTCATAGTATGTTGAGGGAGGGGGTACGGGTGTGAATAAAACCCATCAGACCCCCGCTGTCGAGAAGGCATCTAGGGGTAAGACCCTCCTTTAGGGGTTGGGGGTCAGGCCTTTAAGTTACGCCGAAACTCCGTGGGGCTGACCTTCATCGCTCGGCGGAACTGGCGGGAGAAATCACTGGCGTCGTAGAAGCCTGTCTGGTGGGCGATCTCGGACGGGCGGAGGGCGGTGGTCCGGAGGAGGTCGGAGGCGGCCGCTACCCGCATGCGCACGAGGTAACCGCGCGGGCTGACCTGGTAGGCCTTGTGGAACTTGCGCTCGAACTGGCGGACCGACATCCCGGTCAGCTTGGCCAGCTTGGCGATGTTCAGGGAGGTGGTGAGGTTGTCCTTGATGAACTCCGCCGCGGCTTCGACCTGCAGGAACGGCTCGAGGAGGGCCTTGGTGCCTTCGTAACTACGCACGGTCCCGCAGACCCCGCAGGCGCGCCCGGCTTCGTCGAAGACGGGGACCTTGGTGGTCTCATACCAGACATGTTCGCCGTTGGCGTTGGGGAAGAGCTCGATGATGCGCGGCAGAGGCTGGCCGGTCTGGCAGATTTGCAGGTCCTTCTTCTTGAAGGCCGCCGCGAGTTCGGCCGGGAAGATGTCCGCGTCGCTCTTGCCGAGCAGGCTCGCTTCGTCGGGAAAGCCGCAGCGCTGCGCAAAGGCAAGGTTGGCCATCGTGAAGCGGCCGGCCAGATCCTTGGCGAAGAACATCACC
>Ga0255114_1000182_pt1 | contig 17979 bp, 20 predicted proteins | sample Law_Law_RepA_8h_FD_188477 | JGI IMG/M metagenome (GOLD analysis project Ga0255114, IMG submission 188477) | Freshwater microbial communities from St. Lawrence River, New York, United States - Law_Law_RepA_8h | ecosystem: Environmental > Aquatic > Freshwater > River | place: USA: New York...
GTATTTTATTAGGTTATTCTTCAAGTTTTCTTTTATTTTTTATACCTTGTTTCATTTTTATTTTATACTTTGAAATAACTGACTTAGAACTAAATAAAAGTGAGACCAGAGATGCTAAGTTAAATAGTATTTTTAGAAGTTTATTCTAATATTTAATATATACTTTATGAAAAAGTTCACTCATATGGTAAATGAAGAAATAAGTAGTAAATTTAAGTTAGGCTTAGATATGCATGGTGTTATAGATGCTATGCCTGAATTCTTTTCCTTTTTGACAGATTCGTTCATAAAAAATGGAGCAGAAGTTCATATAATAACTGGTGGTCGTTGGGATTCTGAATTTGAAAAACAATTAAATGACTTTGGTATCAAATGGACACATAAGTTCTCTGTTTATGATTACTTAAAAGAATCAGATGCTGAAGTTATCGGTAAGGTTCAATTTCCAGATGGAACTATACAAAAGAAATTTAAAAATGAATATTGGGACTCGGTAAAAGCTCAGTATTGTAAGGAAAATGGAATTGATTTACATATAGATGATACCCTAATCTACAATGATTTCTTTTCGACTCCATTTGCTAGACTTTGGAGTCACAATGGGAAACCTAAATATACAAACAAAGATATAAGACACATTGATTAACTTTTATATTTTTTAAGATATAAAAGAGAAAAGTATGTTTCAATCTGAAAAAAATCAAGAATTAGATTTAAATAATCCTATATTTGTCTTTTATGTTAATTGTGAGTTGAAACCCCCAATTAGTGCTCAGGAATATATTGATAGTATTCAAAAGAATTTTGACGTTTATAAAAATGCAACTATGTGGTTTGTTAAATCTAACAAAGATGAAATAGTTTGTATTTATGATGGTTGGGGTAGAGTAAGAGATTCTGAAATAAAAGACTTAATAGAAGAAATAAATACTAAAATAGAAATAATGTCTAATTCTCATTCGTTTGATGATTTTAAGATTAATGTAAGAGATTGGAGAATAAGTAAATTAGTAGATGAAAAAGAATAAATGGGATATAATAGGTAAAGAAATTGATAAAGATATCAACTCAGAATATGATAGTTGGTTTTATTGGTGGTATGATGGCGGGGATTATTTTGACCACGATTATGATCAATATTATACTTATGATTATTCTGAGCCTGTTTATAGAGAATATTTTTTAAAAAGAGGTAAATGGAGTAAAGACAGATATTTAGTTGGAAACTATATTGATATGATGTCAATTTATTCGCCTCAAATTTTGAGACAAAAGAAAATAGACTATTTATTAGGAATTGATAAATGGGAAGTGACGAGTAAACCAACAATTTTGGATTACATAAATGATAAAAAAGGAAATGAAAGAAATTGAAATTTATGAAGGTTTTTGGACAGTAAATGATATAAAATCTAATGCAGAAAAAATATTTATTTTTGGTGATAATGATTTAAGAATTGGAACAGGTGGCCAAGCTGTAATTAGAAATTGTAACAACACATTTGGTATAAGAACAAAAAAGAAACCATCTAATTCAGATGATTCTTTTTACTCGGATGATGATTATGACTTTAATACTCAAAAGATATTACAAGATATTTTACAAATAAAATATTTACAAGTTTCTGGAAAACAGCTTGTATTTTCTAACGGTGGATACGGCACCGGTTTATCTTCATTAAAATCAAAGGCTCCTAAAACTTTTGACTTTTTAGTTAATTGTTTAAGAAACTTTTTTCAATTTAATAATGAGACTGGTAGAACTTGGAAATATATTCCTTCTTTTGATGAGTTAAATTTTGCAAAATATCTAAATATATCAAATGAATCAGTTATTTTACCAATAAATAATAGTTATTTTAGAAATAATTGTCTTGAAAAGGGAATTTTTAACTATTTTGATTTAATTAAATCGGAAAATAAAGTGGCTTTTACATCAGAAACTAAATATGAACCGGGTCAAATACTTAATTTAAACGTTTTTAGTAATGAATATTTAGTAGTAAAAGTTTCACAGTCTTATAATTGTGATTTTATATCTAAAGATTATTGGTCTATGTTTGAAGGTTTTAATAACGACTTTGTTGAAGATAAAGAAATTTATGACTTATTTCAAACACAATTTGAATTTATTTGCACTCTTAATCCAGATGGAACTATGAAATTTAAAGAAAACATTTTTAATTAATGGAAAATATTGAACAAATAATGAAAGAAGAAGGTGACTTCTTTGAATGGACTTATACCGCAAAAAACGGTTTAGAAGTAGATTGTTTTATAAGAAGAAATAATTCTTTAGCCTTTTGTGGTTATGTTGTTATAACTTCAGATAATAAATTATTTGGATTAGACTATGATAATATCTACTCAAAAGTCAATATCTCTGTTCATGGTGGTTTAACTTATTCAGATGAAGGTGAAGGAGGATGGATTATTGGTTTTGATTGCGCTCATTTGGGTGACTTTTGTCCAGCTTTTTCTTATGATGGAATTTATAGAACAAAAGAATTTGTTATTTCAGAGTGTGAGAGTTTAGCAGAATCTGTTTCTAAATTTAGTGGTATAATACAAAGATTAAAAAATATTGATTCAGTTATTGGTGATAATTAAAAAAATTTGTATATTTGTTAAAATATAAAAGATATGGACGCCACTACAACAATTAATGATTATTTAGAAAACCCCGCTTACGACTTTGAATCACTTTCTGATTTAATTTCAATGGCTCAAGATTACCAATACCAACAATTGATGTCCGAACTTCAAGAAGAAGGTTTATAATACTATACGGTTGGGTGACCGAGATCTTAGGTGTCACTACGCAATAGTGAATACGGTAGTTAGTTACTATCCCCAACCTCTAATTTATTTTTTATGTCAATTTATATAAGTAGACAAGACTACCAAAGAGACTTATTACCAGAATTTAGAGATTTCAAATTGAAGTTAATTCAATCTGATGTGGATTTTTCAGTCAGTAAAGACCTGGTGAAAAAATATCATACAGACTTAACTTTTATTAGAAATAATTTTAAAAACGATATAATCTCTGGATCAATTGCTCTCAGTTTATTAGGTCTTATTAATAGAGTGGCTTCTGATATTGATATTCTTATTAAAGATAAGAACCGATATTCTGGATATATCAATAGCACATATGTTGGTGATGAATCCAGTAATATGGATAATCGACTTGGTTATATCAATTTTGAATATAAAAAGAACTTCTTTTCAAAAACCAGAGTTTATGAGGTTGATTTCTTTTTAAATTTGGATGCTAAATATATTGAATTTGATTTTGAAGGAACTACTCTTAAACTCCAACATCCTTTAGAAATTATTTCAGCTAAAATGGGAATGACTCGTTCTCATAAACACTATAGAGATTTGGAAATTATCTTTAGAAAATTTGATATTTAATCATTTTTTATTATCTTTGTGTTATGCCAAAGTATATCAATTATCGCTATTTGTATCCACCACGTCCAAAGAATGCTATTTCTCCGGATGATTTAAATTTCTGGGATAGTAATTCTCTTTTAGCTCAGCCAAAACTGAATGGTTCAAACTGTCTTATCTTTACTAACGGAGTTAAAGTCGTTGTAATGAATCGACATAATCAACGACTTACTAATTTTAGATTAACAGATGAAGAAGTTAAATCTCTTTATCGTGGTAATGGTGGTTGGATGATATTGAACGGTGAATATCTCAATAAAAGCAAGATGGATGAAACTGGTCAACCATTCAACCACAAGTTTGTTATTTTTGATATTCTTTGTTTTGATGGTGATTATCTTGTTGGTAAAACTTTTGAAGAAAGAGTTCAACTTTTGGATACTCTTTATGACCAAATAAATTGTGAAAAAGAATATCTATTTGGTATTTCAGAAAACGTTTATCGTGTTAAATCTTATTTGAGTGGATTTAATGACCTTTTTAATAAACTCACTCCAATTGATATGATTGAAGGTTTGGTGATGAAAAGAAAAAATGCTAGACTTGAAATTGGTTCTTCAGAAATGAACAATGTTAAGAGTCAAATTAAATGCAGAAAATCAACTAAAAACTATAAATACTAAACATAAATCGTTTGTTAGAATATAATTGTAATGAATCCAAAAATTACAGTTAGTTATTGTGATGGTTGTCATATTGAAATTATATGTCCAAACTATCGAAATTATAATATTGTTATAACAGATGGTCAAAATGAAATCCTAAATGTTTTGACCAATGAGAGTCTAACTAGCTACGATCCACACTCTATAAATTTTAAGTTTATAAAATATAATGTAAAAGTTTATTTTGAAAATGAACTCATTTTTTCTGATGAAATGAATTTAGATGGAAAAAAGGTTAAATTAAACTTTGATAGTCATGCTTTAGGTGATTGTATCGCTTGGATGGCACAAGTAGATAGGTTTCAGAAATTACATAATTGTGAATTGTATGTGAGTTGTACATTTAAAGATCTTTTTGAGAAATCATATCCTAATATGAAATTCACAGACGCTAATCCTAATCCAGATAGAGGTGATAATACAATAATACCTGGTTTGAAAAATAGTTCTTGTAAAAAATTCTATTGTTTTTACTCACCTTGTAAATGTTACTATGCTAGTTTTGATTTAGGTTTCTATTCTCGTATTCCAAGTCTTAGAACAGTGACTCTCTCTAAGGTGGCTTCTGATATGTTGGGTATGGATTATCAAGAAGAAACACCAAAGATATGGATTGAAAATACCGAAAGGATTCACCAAAAACCTTATGTTTGTATAGGAGTTCAAAGCACTGCTCAATATAAGTATTGGAATAATGAAAAAGGATGGCAAGAAGTTGTTGATTATCTAACTTCGATTGGATATGACGTGCTTTGTATAGATAAAAATGACCATTTTGGAAAAGATGGAATCGTTAATTCAGCACCATCAGGAGTTATTAATAAAACTGGTGATTTTCCTTTACAAGAAAGAATTACTGACTTACTACATTGTGATTTTTTTATTGGTCTTAGTTCTGGTTTATCTTGGTTAGCATGGGCAGTCGGAAAACCTGTAGTTATGATTTCTGGATTCACCAATCCCTATAGTGAGTTTTCTAATCCTTATAGAGTTTTCAATGATAATGTTTGTAACTCTTGTTGGCATGATATTACTATTACTGATCACTTACATAAAGGATGGTCTTATTGTCCAAGAAATAAAAACTACGAGTGTTCTACAGAAATCACTTCAGATATGGTTATTGAAAAGATAAATCTTTGTATTGAAAACAATAGTTTTCTAAAATGAGAAATTAATATATAATTTATGGAAAAATTCTCAAAACTTAAACCTAAAAACGAATTTACAGAAGCTGATGATGAAATACTTTATCAGGATGATACAATAAAAGTAGTTAAATATGAAGACTGGTCTTTAATTAAAGAAAAAGACTGTGTAGTTTGTATTCCTTATCTTATTGAATCAAATCAAATGGTTTTAAGATATGAATATATTCCAACTTTTAAGTATGTAGATGGTCAAGAATTCCACGCAACTGTTTTAAGTGGTGGAATTGAAACCGGGGAAACTCCTAAAATGGCTCTTTTGAGAGAGTTAGAAGAAGAAGCTGGTATTGTTTTAAGAGAAGATTTTACAATTGAAGAAGAATTTAATCCTCTTTATATTAGTAAAGGACATACTAATAAATATCATCCTTTTATCTTACCTTTAAATGAAAGAGATTATCACGAAGTTATTCCAAAAGGTGATGGTTCTGAAGAAGAAAGAATTAGTAAGTCGGTAAAAGTAGATATCAAATTCATTAATTCTGTAAACTCATCAGATTTGATTACTGATTACATGTTGATGAAATTAAAAGAGTATCTTAATCTAAGACAGTAATTATTTAGATAAAAATCTTGTTAAATAAGCTTTTATATCTTTGTTCATTTCAACTTTATCAACACTTCCGTAATCAGATATTCTTGGATTTAGATTTCTATCAATATTTGATTCTCTAACAAAGTCTCTAAACAATTCGTCTAAATCTTTATTGAATAAGTATTCAGAATCTATATCCGAAATCCAATCATTATTATAAGGAAATTGATAATAAGTGACATTAGTTTTGTATTCTCTTTTTACTTGATTTCCTTCAGTATCTTTTGTTGTATAATATTTAGTTATTTCTTTTTCTACTTTTTCAAATTGTCCTAATTCATCACTAACAATACTATCAAAACTACTAACTAATTCATCATGGTTATCATCACAATGTGCTGACATTTCCCAGTTAGCAACAGTATATTTTATTTCTCCAAAAACTTCTGAACCGCTTACTAATTGTTTGATAGTATCATAAAATCTTTCCTTTAGTAAGTAATTAATCAACTCTTCTTCAGACATGCCTTTTACTTTATCATATACTTCATCATCACATTCATCTCCGATATGATTTATAGTTTGTTCAAAACCACCTAATTCTTTGATAATAGATTTAACGACTAAAACCTCATTTTCTTTATCCAAATCATATTGAAAAAGTGAATTAATTTCTGGATAATAACTAGATAATTCATAATAATCCCACATATGTTCTTGTCCCTTAACTAATGAGTCTTTATAATCAGATCTTGGTGAAAGTATAAAATCGGCTAAATCTTCTAAATCCATTTCAGCCCATAATTGTTCTTCTTTTTTAACTTCAACGCTCCAACCATAATAGTCTTCTAAATCAGTTGGCTTGATTTTAATTGTGTTTCTTTGTTTAGCAAAAATTGAAATATAATTATTAGCTTCTTCTCCAGACATATTATCTTCTGGATCAACGTTTATAAAAATTCCACCTTTTATTAATGTAGTATTTATATCTACATCAGTATCAGTATCATATAATTTTATATCAGCGTCTGCTTCATCTTCTATGATTGAACAAGCAAACTTTAAGGAGTCTGTTACATCTTCATTGTTTACATCTTTTGATTTCTGAATTTCAATCCAGTAGGCTGGTCTTATTTCTTCACCAGATACTATATTTTCCGTATAAACATCTTTTTCTACTGATGGTTTATTGTAGTAGTTTATAGTGTGTTTTTTTACAAATCCAAAATTTACTACTATTAAATATCCAGCGTCATCTAATTCTATTAGATACTCACGAATTTGGTCTTCGTTTAATTCCCATATTTTTCCAGAGTCTAAATCTTCTTTTAAAGATTCTTTGATGAATTGAATATATCTTTTAAGTTTCATTATTTAATATATATTAAAATTTTATATTTATTATGAGATACTTAAAACTATACGAAAAATTTAGAATGATATCCGAGAATATCGAAGGTATCGATAGGGTCAAAACCGAGAATAGACTATTTAAGTCTTTTGGCAGTAAAGAAAAAATACAACAATGTATAGAAGAAGTTTTTACAAATCAAAATTTAAAATATTTAGGTGCTGGTGGTGTAGGATTGACATTTCAATTATTAAAATCATCTGAATTACCTGAAGATTTCTACAAAAATTCATTTGAAGGTAAAAAATGCGATACTGAAATGAAATGTATGAAAATGACATTGCAAGAAGATGAAATAAATAGTGCTAGAAAATTATTAAATAAAGACTTAAAAGGAATTTGTGGATATTATTGGATAAAAACTCATGTCTTTGAAGGTAAAAAGGTTTATTTTATTTGTATGGATTTCTTAAAACTACTTGATGTCAAAGAAAAAATGATATCTCATTTGATTTTCAACTTGTATTATCCAACTAATGGTGCTCAAAGTTATTGGATTGACAATACCGATGATAAATTAAATAAAGTATTTAGTTGGATAAAAGAAGCATCTAAATTGTCCGATAATTTAGAATATACTGATGACGAATTTATCAAAAATTATAAAAATGGAATTAAAATGTCAAATGTTCAAGGCCTGACTATTGATTCATTGGTGAAAATGTTTTGTAGTAAAGATGGTAATGAGGATTTTAAAGGTCAAGAATCAACTATCAAAAAATATTGGTCTGAAATAGATGAAAACTTCTTTATTTCATTTGCTAAAAAATTATTAGAAATATATAAAATTGGAACAAGTGCTGGTCTAACTAGTGCTTGGCATGATAATAAAGGTCCCGACTTACAAGAAAATAATTTAGGATATAAAGGATCTGAATTGGTTGGATTTGATTTTACATAAAAAAATTATATAATGAAATACTTAAAGTTATACGAACAATTTAGACTAAATGAATCATCTGATTGGAAGGAAACATTAGAAATTAATGGTAAGGAATATAAAATTAACTGGGGAATGCCAAAGTTAGAGTTGGCTGAGATATTCCAAACACTAAATCATCATAAGTCTAATTTACCTAAAGAATGGTCGGATTCTTTTGGAGTTATTTTCAATAGTGAGAGACCGGAAGAGTTTAGCCATCAGACTGATCCATCAGCTGAATTTATAAACAAGCCATTAGAATCATCTATGAAGGGTAAAGCTACACCAACAAATCCTGAAATAAAATATTCATGTTATGAATTGCTTCAATTAGATAGTATTGGTGGTAAGAATGGTGATGATTTAGTGCCTTATCACAACTTTATAAAAGAAATAAATAAAGCTTTTTGGAATGGTAAGAAAGTTCAATTGGATGAATCTCAATTACAACAACTCGCAAAAAATAAAGCCGATGAACCAGGTGATGATGCTACTGGATTTCACAAAGTTATGTTGGATTCCGAATTCTTGGATAAATTTAAAATATATTATGATATTTATGTTAAGACTGATTTGAATCCAGATGGTATTGTTCCACCAAAGTCAATAGGAGAGAAGGGGTGGATTCCTAAATTAAGAGATGAATTATTACCAAACATGAAAGAGCCAAAAGATCCGAAATGCAAAAATCTTTGGTTGAAATTAAGAGAACATGATTTGAATCCTGATAAATCAACAAATGCGGACTGGAAAGACCAAGATAGCGCTCAGATAATTTGGAATAAATTAGTTAATTATAAAGGATATTTTGGAGATAGCTTTGACTTTTTCACAGATAATATAGAAAAAGGTGGGTTAATGCCACTTTCCGCAGTGGTTGATATGAGTGGTCAATTGTTTCTGACTGGTGGAAATAGAAGAATGACTTTTTATTGTGGTAAAAAGATATTACCTACTATTTGGGTTTGGTAAAAAAATATTAAATTATGAAATACTTAAAGTTATACGAAGATTTTATGGAAGAATCACTCCCAGGATTTGATATACCAAAAGCTGATAATTATAGTGGTAAAAACAGAATTATTTTAATTGGACCACCAACGGTTGGTAAATCAACGGTGGCTGAAGAACTTTCACATAAACTAAGAATTGAATATGTTAAACTTGATAAACTACAAGAACAGTTTGGACATGGTAATGAAAAAGAATTTGAATTGGTTAAACACGTATTATCACCTGATTTTAAAAAATATAATACACCATCAATAATTGATTTTGGTGGTGGACACTCACACAACCAAGGAGTAAAAGAACTATTAAATAACTACCCGAATGTGTTTTTATTAATGCCATCACAAGATTCTGATAAATCAGAAGAACTGTTAATAAAAACTAATGTAGAAAGATGGGGTGGATTTATGGACCAAATGATTCAAGGACTTAAAAGTGGGAAACACAGACATTCAAAAGAAAAAGAAAAAGAACTTATTGATAAATTAGAGAGAATGAAAAAAGGTGAGGGTGGAAAATTTGATAAAGAAGATTTACCGGATATTGAAGAAATGGAAGGGTGGGGAGGATTAAATATGGATAAAGATTGGAATAAAATTGCTCCATTATCTAAAGAAGAAGATGTTAATAACAAAGATATATCGAAACATATAGTTGAAGTTTATAACGATGATGGAACTAGAAGAGATAAATCAGATATAGCAGAAGATATAATTAAATTAATAAAATAAAAAAGAGAGACTTTAAGTCTCTCTTTTTATTTATAGCTGTTCGTTTATTTGTTTTAGATTTTACTTAGTAATTCTGATTTCTTTTCAGAAAACTCTTCATCTGTTAAGATACCTGCTGAGTGTAACTCACCTAACTTTTTAATTAAATCAATCACTTCATCTGAAGAAAGCAATTGACTTTGTTTAGTTTTTATTTGCTTTATCTCTGCTGGTTTTCTACTTTCTGGTAACATTTGGATAATAGTTGAAGAGATATAATTTGCTTCAAAATCTATATCTACTTCAGTGAATTTTTGTTTTGACTTTTCACCTTTTTCAACTCTACCAGTTTCTATAGAATTTGTTGAAAGAGATCCAGCAATATTTAGATTAGGTAAATCGACCCGAGAAGTATAACTACAATTAATATTATTAGACGAGTAATAAGCATTTGATGTTGTTATTGTCCCGAGTACATTAGAACCATTTGTAGTAAATGTTGAGCCACCACCAGTACCATATATCGTATATGGATTATACCACGGATAAGGATTATAAGGATAATGTTTTTCAACAATAATTCTATCAAATCTTCTTTGCCAGTTATTTAAAGTAATAACATCTTCTTTATAAAAGAAAACTTCTAAAACTCCATTATTAGCAGTTGCCTCTAATGCTTCTTCCGAGTTTTCAATTTCGTAAGTTGAAAATTTGAATTTCTTTTTATCGTCAATAAAGCAGTCTAAATAAACTCTTTGTCCTGGTTTTACTACTAATCCTGTTTTTGATATTGATTGACCGTTTAATTTAATATCAGCGAGAACTGAAACGGTTAGTGGATTAAAGATTTCAATTTCAAATTCTTCTTTATCTTCTAAGAAGACTTTTCCACTTTTAATTGATTTTCTCCCTTTGTCGTTAGGAGTTACGATCCAAGCACTTGGTTTAGCGCTTGTTTGTGCAATTGTTTTTGCCATAGTTATTCATTTTTATTTTATCCTATATCTTTGATTCATTTCTAAATCTCAATGGTATCCTTTTGATACCCGACATAAGTGTAGCGAACAGCTAAAACTATATATTGAAAAATATTTTATTTGTTTTGATATTTTTGTTATTAAATGCTCTATTTATCATAGAATATTTGTATTTTCGCACAAAGTTCCTTATCTTTGTAGTATGAAAGTAGAAGATTTTGTATTTGAAACATTTTTAAGACTAACCTCTAAAACAGTTCCTTATGGTTCAGAAGATGTTCTTGTTGAATCAATGAGAGAGTTGTTTCCAAAAGAAATGCAAAAAGATGAGTGGGGAAACTACTTTTACAAAGTCGGTGAAAGTCGTTCAATTTTCGCAGCTCACTTAGACACTGTATCAAAAGATTATGTCACAGTTACTCACGTATTTGACCAAAATTTAATTAAAACTGACGGTAAAACAACTTTAGGAGCTGATGATAAAGCAGGTGTCACTGTTCTTCTTTGGATGATTCAAAATAATGTTCCTGGTCTTTATTATTTCTTTATTGGTGAAGAAGTAGGATGTATTGGTTCTGGAAACGCTGCTAAATTTGGTTTCTTCAAAGGAAACTATGATAGAATTATTTCATTTGACCGACGTGATGTTGGTTCAATTATTACTTATCAATCTTCTTCTCGTTGTTGTTCTGATGATTTCGCAGATGCTCTTTGTAGTGATTTAAATCAAACTCGTAGTTTGTCTTACAAAAAAGATACAGGTGGTGTTTATACTGACTCTGCTGAGTTTACACATTTAATTCCAGAGTGTACTAACGTTTCTGTTGGATATTACAAAGAACACACAACTAGTGAATCTCAGGATATTGTTCACTTAACAGATTTGGCTGAAGCTTGTATAAAAGTTGATTGGGAAAACCTTCCAACAAAAAGAGATCCTAAATCAAATGAGTGGAAAGATTATTCATATCCTACTTATGGTCGTAAGGATTACGCATATGATGAATATGACTATGGTAACTATGGTGGTGAAAGTATGGGTTATGGTGATAGTATGTCTGATTTTAACTCTAATCGTGGTAAGAAGAAAAGAACTCGTCGAAGTGGAAAAAAATATTACGATGGTGCTACTGGATTAGTTGATATGTCTTATGCTTATGATACATATGATGATTTCTATGATGTAGAACCAATTTCAAAACTTTTGAATATTGACTCTGTTTCAAATAAAGACGCAAAATATGATTGGATTATGAGTAAATTCACAGATTCTAATTTAGAATATTGGGAGTTGCAGATTATTAAAGAACAATACTTGGATATGAATGTTGAGTATGATAAGTTCTTTTATGACTACTTACTTGATAAGATGTATGAGGATGGTAAATGTGATACTATCTAGAATGGTCTATAATATCCGATGTTTTGATTGTTTCATCTGGAGCATTCTGTATTTTGGACTGTGGAATATTATGACTAATTTTAACTGTTCGTGGTGATGTTTGTTCTAATATTTTTACCGGTGTTATCATATCATCCCACCAGTATTCAATTAGGACGATATCATCAACTTTATAAAAAGATTTAAATTCAACAATAAACTTCATAAACTATATATTAAAATGTATAACCGACTTATTTTTGACCACGAAATGACTAACTTCTTAGATAGAAGTACGCATTTTAGAATATCACAAATTCTCATTCATGGCATGAGTGGCTTAATAAAAGAAGAAGGAAACTTCATCAAACGTGAAGACGATGAAATTGACACTTTATCTTATCTACCAAAATCTAAATATGAAATGATTAAAAAAGATGAAGGAAAGGATCCTTTTGGTGATGGTGTCGGTAGAACCAAAATTAAAGTTGGTCGTTTTATAAAACGATTTCTAACTAAGTCTGCTTTTGAAGAATTTGGTTTAAAAGACACTGATGTTGAAAAATTTGTAAATTATTATAAATCTTACTTTAACTATGATCCTGAAAAATTAATTGTAGTAGAAGGTGATGATATTAAAAAATATTATTTAGAAGATAATTATTTTAGACCAGATGGTTGTCGATACGGAACTCTTTGGAATTCTTGTATGAGACAATCAGAACGTAATAAATTTATGAAATTATATTCTGTAAATCCTGTCAAAATGTTAGTATTGTTAACAGATGATGGAAAAGTAAGAGCACGTGCTCTTCTTTGGGATGAAATAAAAGAATTTGATTCTGATAAAGTCTATAAGTTTATGGATCGTATTTACACTGTGTATGACCACGATGTAGATATTTTCAAAAAATGGGCTTCTGATAACGGATATATCACAAAGTGGGAACAAAATGCTAAAACCGAACTTTATATTGATATTGATGGTAATCCAGAAAGAAAACATCTTTATGTTATTTTAGAAAACCATAACTTAAGTTACTATCCTTATTTAGATACATTTAAATTCTATGATTGTCAGAAAGGTAGATTTTCTAATTCACAAAACTATAACTTTGATTATGTATTAGTTCAAAGTAGTGGAAGAGTAGAAAGAGAAGAAGAGCAAGAACCTGAATGGGAAGACGACGATGAATTCTAAAAATCTTTTTGTTCTGAACGATATTTATCATATCGATTAGCAATCTCAATAAGAAATTTATTTCTAACAATATCTTCATTTGTAAATTCAAAAAGATTTAGGTCTTTCATTCCATCAACCATTTTGATGAAATCATTGTATCCTGAATCTTTTTTTCTTACATCATACTGAGAAGTATCTCCCATCATTACCGCTTTTGAGTCTGTTCCTAAACGGGTAACCCATAACATAATTTGTTTAATAGAAGCATTTTGACATTCATCAAGTAACATTATACAGTTATCATAAGTTGAACCTCTCATATAAGCAAGTGGTTCAAAAATAATTTCTTCGGTTGAAAAAAGAAAATCGGTTGATGGTTTTCCAATTATTTTACAAAATGTTGTGTAATATGATTGTTTATAAGGATGTAATTTATCTTCTAAAGATCCTGGTAAAAATCCTAAATTTTCACCTGATTCTTGAATAGGTTTTGTAATAATTATTTTTTCGATTTTTTTATCTGCTAATAAAGCCAACGCGGTATAACAGGTAACAAATGTTTTTGCTGTTCCTGCTGGACCGTGAACCACAGTTAGAATATTATTTCTGATTCCTTTATATAAATCGTTTTGTTTGTCAGTTAATCTAACTCCATTTTTTTGAAATTCTTCTTTAGTTAAAGAATTCTTTTTTCTTAGATTCTTTTTGTATTCATAATCATTAACTCCTTCTTGAATTTCACGATTTAACTCTAACCTAGATTTACTCATAAAAAGTATTATTTTTTGTCAACTTTTAGTTGTCTTTTGATTTTCCATCTCATAAGTGCATCAAATGGATTTAAAAAAAATTGAATTAGTTTCATAGGTTATATATCATTAGAGGTTCTTTACCCATTATATTTGATTAAGAACTTGAAAGTTTTAATATATAAACTGAAAATGGTAGCTTTCAATGTGAAAAACAAAGAAGAATTAATTTATGACTTAATTTTTTCAGAAAAATTAGAGTTTAAAATTGATATTGCTGAATACGTTGATGACATATATCAATATGATGACTTCATTGAGGAAATTAAAATTATACTCAAAAAGTCTAAAGTAAAGATATTAAAGTCCATAATCAATGTTGATAGTAAAACAGCTATGTGGCATTTAAAAGTTAAAAAGTAAATATGTGGGAATATAATTCAGAGTATAGCAAATGGAATATGTCTATCGATAATATGATAGATGATGATTATCAATTCTATTTACAAGAATTATCTTTAGTTAGATTCTATTCAAAGGCTTTAAGTGGTGCCACTTATTTACCAGTTAGTAACTTTAACAACATTTATGATGTTCTTGGATCTTATAAAGCGAGAAACTGGTATATCGGTATTGACGGATCTCAGTATACCAATACTTTGATTCCTTCTTTTAATGCAGAGACTATTAACGCTACAACTTCTGTTGACTATTATGATAAGTTTTTAGGTGAATATGGATTATCACTAAAAACTTTATTCACTCCAAAAAGACTTATTGATGATGCTGTCAAAAACTATAATGAAGTTGATGTAGCGACTACTGTTGAGGTTACTGGAATCGGAGCTAACATTGATAATCTATCTATTGATGGTGTGTTATTAAAAGAAGGACATAGAGTCTTAATTAAAGATCAAAAGACTAGATTGGTTTTAGCTAATACAATCGATCCTGAAGTATATTTTAAAGGTGGATATACAATTTTAAGAAATTTAGGTTCTACTATAGAATATGAATATTTAGATGATGAAAATGGTATTTACCAAGTTCAAAATGGTATACTAGAAAGAAGCACAGAACTTCAAAATTATCAAAATTGTATTAGATTTAGTGTAGTTGTGAAATTAGGTAATACTAACACAGGAAGACAATTTCACTTATCTAGATTAAAAAATGGATATTATCCAATAGATTTTGGAGATCCTTTTGAGTTTGTAGAAAACAAAAACTGGATGTTAAGAAATAAAATTAATTATAATAATTTATTTGAGATAAACCATTATGATATAATAAAACACGCAACTCAATCTTATGCTTTAGATGGTATTACTTACTCAATTCCTGAAAGGTCGATTACAGTTGGTGAATTTGGAACCATAATTTGTCATCAGAATGGAATATCAAATTTAATTTCCAACAAATATAAAACAAATCTTAGAAGTATTTCTCAAACATCTAAATATTACTGGGTATGTGGTGACACTGGAATTTTACTTAGAGTAAGAAAGCACGATTTTTTAATTGAGAAGTTTAATTTAGAATTGGATAACAAATATTCAATAAATTTTCGTTCTATATCTTTTTATAGTGATTTGCGTGGAGTTGTAGTTGGTGATTTAAATACAATTTATTTAACAGATGATAGTGGAAATAACTGGAGAAGATTAAGAATAAGAGATTTTGATACTTACTATTACACTAAAGTAATTTTTAACAAAAATAATAACTTCATCATCGGTGGAAAAAACGGAGTTTTCATTGAGTTCAAAGAAACAATTAATGGTTGGACTGCTTATAAAAGAAGAATTTCAAAAATTATTGATGATGATGATGACTATCTTTTAGTTGATAATATCAATGACTTATATCACACAACATTAAGTTCTTGGAACTTGAATTTTGAGTATTTTACACAATCAATACCTGCTGATAAAGAACTTGTTTTTATAACAACAGATGATAGTAAAGTGATAGTTTATGATGTAAATAAAACAAATGGTTTATATGATTTCCTTTATTTAGATTTAGGTGAAGATTTTGGTGATATTTTAAACATAACTAAAAGAGACGGAACAAATAGATTATTATACACTGGGATAAAGATGTCTACTCAAGATTCAGGAGTTTTTAGTTTTGATTTATCTAACTTTCAATCAATTGGTATAGGAAATTCTTATTCTAATTCAATAGCTTATACTTCATCGACTCCTAACTTTGAAAGTTCATATTTCCCAAATGAATTATTTGATTATAATGGAATTGAATTGTTAATGTGTGGTAATTCATCACTTTATAAATACGCAACTTATTCTTTAGGTTTAGATTTTATTAATTTGGACGATACATTTAAAAATAGACTTAAATCTAAATTATTATTTTTAGATTATGATGCCGCTTCAAAATTAAATTTCTTTACTGATTTTGGTGATTATAGACTACCAAATGAATTAAATTTTAGAGGTAAATCTTTTTCAAGTAACAGTAGTCTTTATTTTGACACACTTAGTTATGGGCCTGTTTTTCCTGATTTTCTAACTCAAAGTGAAACAAACTGGTGGACTTATTGGACAGATAATCAAAAAACATTTGAATTTTATAACAACACTAATCCACTTGATGAATCATCAATGGTTTTGATTTCACCAACATTTTCATTCTCTGCTACTCAATCATTGAATAATATTACTTTAATAACAAATTCGGCTTCTGTTATTCAATCTTTAGCTCCAACAATTACCGATATTGTTGGAACCTCTTCTAACAACTTCCTTTCTAGATTTAACGCTATGGGATTAGCTGGTATAAGTGATCCTTTAACAAATGATGAATTGTATCTTTACAAATATCTAATGATTTTTAAAACGTTAGATTTTGGATATCCGGTAGAAGTAGGTGATGTGATGAGATTTAGTAGTTCGTATATTGAAGGAAGCTTTATAGTTAATAAGATTAAAGTTACAGCTTCTGCTAAATATATTTATATGTTTACTGAGTTTAATGATACTATCATTACAAATTTAAAAGGTTATACTGCATCAATAGTAAACCTTAATGTTTATTCTAACGTAGATGAATTTGAGAATAGGTTTAATCAACATCCAATTTCAAAAGCTTATTTGTTACAATCAAATTATGTAGATGAAATTACTGCAGTGAATCTTTATCCAGAAACAGGAATAACTTATTCAAACTGGCAGGTTCAAGGTTTAACTGAATCGACAACATTTGCCGTTTCCGGTTTCACTACTTCTTCAGTAAATTCTCTTTTAATTTTTCCAAACTCTGGTTCAGGAGCACAAACAGCTTCAATTATAAGTCCAACAATGAGTGGTGTCACTAATGTGTCTTTTTCTTATGATTATCGTTCAGGAACTTATGCAGTTGCAGGTTCTTATTCAATTTTAAGTGTTCAAGGATTTTCTGCTTCAAGTTGGATTGAATTAGCAACTTATAGTATTCCTTCTGATTTAACAACGACTATACCACAACATGTTGATTTAACATTAAGTGGAACATTTTCACAATTTAAGTTTGATTTTACTGTTGTTGAAAGAGATCCTACTATTTCGGGATATAAATGGATTTCAATTCAAGATATAAGTCTTTACACAGAAACTTATTTAGAAGTCGAAACAGAAAACTATGGTGTTACTTATTCAAATAATAGAATTTTAAATTTATCACCTCAATTCAACAATTATACAGCTTACTACAATTTGGCGACGAATGTTTATTTGACTGGTGATAAATTTACGATGTCATATACTG